>Ga0255771_1003708_pt1 | contig 14343 bp, 7 predicted proteins | sample 011ome_19_FD_179969 | JGI IMG/M metagenome (GOLD analysis project Ga0255771, IMG submission 179969) | Coastal salt marsh microbial communities from the Groves Creek Marsh, Skidaway Island, Georgia - 011510BT metaG (version 2) | ecosystem: Environmental > Aquatic > Marine > Intertidal zone > Salt...
CAATCCCCTCTGTTGCCTACACGGACCCAGAAATCGCCTGGGCAGGCATTACCGAGGAAGAAGCAAAAGCGCAAAATATTGATTATGAAAAAGCAGTTTTTCCATGGGCTGCCAGTGGTCGCGCCCTGTCAACCTCTCGCACCGAGGGGATGACAAAGTTAATCTTTGATAAGCAATCAAAACGCATTATTGGTGCTGCAATCGCAGGAATCAACGCCGGTGAGCTGATCGCTGAAACAGTTTTAGCAATAGAAATGGGCGCCGATGCACACGATATTGGCCTCTCTATTCACCCTCATCCAACGCTGTCTGAGTCAGTTGCTATGGCCGCTGAAATAAAAGAAGGCACAATAACAGATCTCTTTATTAAAAAAAGATCGCCCTAGAGGTAGGCCAGCATCCCGTCAAAAATTAAATCTTCGTGAACACGAATACGCTCTTGCCAGGCATCATCGGCATGACTCACTAACCAATCTGCATCACCACCAGTCAGGATTATTGGTGCCTCTGCTGACTGAGTTCTGCAGGCCAAATTAACCGCCCCCATTAATGCAAACGTAATTCCGGTCGTCACTGAGTCATCGGTTGTTTTGGCGGGAAAATGTGCATGATGATTCATGTTAGCGTTTATTTTTGCAGTGGCTTGATTGAGTGATTTGAGTGCTGCAGATATGCCTGGCAAAATCATTCCACCCTCGTAGACAGGTAATTCATTTTCACGACTTTCAACATAATCAACTGTGATCGCAGTACCGGCAGAAATGATGAATACGGATTGATTATAATGCTGCCATGCACCCAAAGCATTTAGCCAACGATCAACGCCTAACCTTGCTTTATCTTGATAATGATTTTGTAGGTTTGGATGCGTTTTTTGTTCCAAAAAAATAACATTTAAGGAGTGCTTCTGCCCCCACACCTGAATCATCTGAGCATAGGAATCATGATTCACATTAGAGACAAGAGTGGCTAAAATTTGTTTATCAGAAGGTAATTTTTCACATAAGAAATCTTTAGTAAAACATTGATTTTTAACAATAATATTTTTACCATTATATAATCTCCATTTCACCGTAGTATTGCCTATATCGATCAAAAGATTCATTGGCCTAGCCTCTCTTTCATGATACTTACTTCTCCAGATGAGAAGGTTTGCTCGCCTTTTTCGTTACTAATGACGATGGCGCCGTCATCTGAAATATCGCTAACTCGACCATGTATGATTTGACCATCACCCTTGGTTAACGCAATGATTTTATCCTGAAATGCGTGATACTTTTTCCATTCCTCTTTTATGGTCACAAACCCCTTAGTTTCAAAATCAGATAAGGCTATCGCCAATTCTTTTATAATTAACGCAAGCAATTCATTTGGCTCAATTTTATCTTTCACGCAAGACTTTATGTCGATCGCTGGCTGATCGATTTTATCTTTCTGTTTTTTGGATAGATCTAAATTAATACCAATACCAATAACCGCTATACTTTGCCCTTCCATATCGCCTTGCAACTCTATTAAGATACCAGCTAATTTTTTGTGGATATTTTCATGAAAAATAAGAACATCATTGGGCCATTTCAGTAACGCTTGATTTAACCCTACCTTTTGAAAAGCGCGTATTAGTGCGATACCAATTACCAAGCTGAGACCTGATAACATGGCAGCTCCTTGCGTAAATCGCCATAAAAAGGAAAAAGTAAGATTTTGTCCTAAAGCCGACTCCCATCGTCGGCCGCGCCGACCTTTGCCTGCTGTCTGTATGTTCGCCACCAAACAAGATGCGTGAGGATAGCCTGTTGCTGCCTTCTGCATCATCAAAGTATTAGTTGAATCCACAATATCAAGGACTTCCACGTTAAACCAACTAGCATTCTCGCCAATTGCTTTTTTAATTATTTTCTCATCCATAAGCGTTATGGGTTGTGTAAGCTTATAGCCCTTGCCGCGTACTGAAAAAATATCTACACCAATTTTTTCAGCCTCACTCACAGCATTCCAGACAGAAACACGGGAAATATTATACTTTTTAGCAAGCGCCTCACCGGAGTGAAACCGACCATCTGACAAATCAGCTAATATTGAAAAAAGGAGGTTGGGCATACATTTTTTTTAGGCAATAAACTGAATCATACCACGGTATTTTTAATCAAAATTGATCGCTAAACAGTGTAAAATGGCGCCTATGTCTGATCGCGATATAAAAGAAGTTTTACCCTCCAATTTTATTCGAGGCATTATTGATAGAAATTTAAACGAAAATCTTTATCAAAATAAAAGATGGAGTGGCTCCCCCGGCACTGCCAGTCATCACGCAGATGCGGCTATTGATCGTGCAAAGATTCGCACACGCTTTCCACCAGAACCTAATGGCTATCTCCATATCGGGCACGCCAAAAGTATTTTCTTAAATTTTGGCCTAGCACGTGATTACGAGGGAGCTTGTCATCTCCGCTTCGATGACACAAACCCAGAAAAAGAGGATGAGGAATATGTGCTGAGTATTATCGATAACGTCAAATGGTTGGGTTTTAGCTGGAAGTTTAAAAACGAAGAAAATCTCTATTACGCGAGCAACTATTTCACTTTTATGTACGAGGCTGCCTTATCCCTCATTAAATCTGGTGACGCTTATGTGGATCAACAAACAGCAGAAGAGATAAGAGAAAATCGCGGCACCCTCACCTCTGAAGGAAAAGATTCCCCCTTTAGAGATCGTTCCGTTGAAGAAAATCTTTCACTGTTTGAAGCCATGAAAGCTGGGCATCATCCGGATGGAGCCATGGTGTTGCGCGCAAAGATTGATATGGCCTCTCCGAATATTAATTTACGTGATCCAGCAATTTATCGAATTAAGCATGCGGAACATCATCGAACAGGTAAAGAGTGGTGTATCTACCCCATGTATACGTTTGCCCATCCCATAGAGGATGCATTAGAGGGAATTACTCATTCAATTTGTACGCTTGAGTTTGAGGATCAACGCCCATTTTATGATTGGCTTTTACTAAAACTTGAAGCTAACCAGTTATTAGCGGCACCCCTCCCAAAACAGTATGAATTCGCACGCCTAAATTTAACCTACGTCGTTCTCTCCAAGCGTCGTCTTATCGAGTTAGTTGAAAACGGTTATGTTAGCGGCTGGGACGACCCACGGATGCCCACATTGGTTGGGGCCAAACGACGAGGCTATTCACCTGAAGGCCTGAAATTATTTACCGATCGTATTGGCGTCTCAAAGGCCGATTCCTGGATCGATTATGTTACGTTGGAGGATTCAATGCGTGAAGTCTTAAACAGCAGCTGTGATCGTCGCGTAGCGGTTCTGGATCCCATTAAATTAGTCATCAGCAATTATCCTGCAGAACAAGAGGAGGAATGCTTCGCACCAAACCACCCGCAAGATGAATCTAGAGGTAAGCGAACCATCAAGCTGACGCGTGAATTATGGATTGAGCGACAAGACTTTATGATAGAGCCCGAAAAAAAATACTTCCGCCTTTACCCAGGCAATCAAGTCAGGTTACGCTACGGCTACGTAGTCAACTGCACGGGATATGAATCGGATGAACAAGGCAATGTAACAACAGTATTTTGTGAATATTTACCTGATACAAAATCGGGTACTGCAGGGGCGGATAGCGTAAAAGTTAAAGGTAACATTCATTGGGTTTCGTCCAAGTATGCAGTTCCAGCTCAAGTAAATCTTTATGATCGTTTATTTAAAGTTGAGCAGCCTGGTTTGAAATCAGCATCTTACCTGGACGATATTAACGATAAATCATTAACAACAATTACAGTGCAGTTGGAAGAAAACTTAGCTGGTATCCAACCTATGGATCAGTTCCAGTTCGAGCGACACGGTTATTTTATTTGTGATCAAGAGACATCAACCGACAACATCGTCATCAATAGAACTGTGACACTGCGGGACAATTGGAAGTAACTATCGCAGACCGAATTTGATCGGGATAAATACGGTAAACGTCTCACTGGTTAAATTGGTTGGCATTGGCAGGGGCTTAGATCTTTCAATCATTTTTATTGCTTCCTGATCTAAAACTTCATAATTACTTTTATTATATATACTTATATTCAATATGTTAGCTAATTTATCTAATCTAACTTCTAAAGTTAATTCACCCTCCCATCCACGTCTTTGCGCTATTCTTGGATAGCGTTTGAACTGCGAAATATGGGCAGCTAAAAGTTGTCCGTAATCCTTAATAATTTTAGCTTCTTGCACAGGGTCGATCTGAGGCTCGACAGCTTTTTGAACTGGTTTCTCGATAGGCACCACATCTTCCTCAGATAGCGGTGGTAACTCATCCAGAAATTCCACAGGCTCAATCACCGGTAATGGTGGCGCTATAACTTCCCTTACCACCGGCTTCGGTGGTGGTGGAGGTGGTGGCTCTTTTATGACCGGCTTCGGTGGTGGTGGAGGTGGTGGCTCTTTTATGACCGGCTTCGGTGGTGGTGGAGGTGGTGGCTCTTTTATGACCGGCTTCGGTTTAACAAGCTCCATGATAAGCTCAACATCTAATTTCTTTAACGGAGGGGATTGTTGCTCAATATGTAAATAATTAAAAATTGCCCAATGAATAAACAGAGAGGCAATAATCATCCACCTCAGGTCAATTCGATTACTAAAAGTATTTTTTGCAGAAAGTATCATAAGCTTCAAAGAGCATGCAGTATGTTGACTGATAACCGTTAATTATAAAGATTTTTACCTGGCTTCTTTCGGGAAATTTTCACAAATTTTACTGGGGGCTACTCACTCTTTTCTTTCTTCTGTGCCTCATTTTCCCCTGTTGCACCAACATCCCCACCTTGGCCGCCTCCGCCTCCAATTGACTGAACAAGATCCCCACCTAGGCCGCCTCCGCCTCCAACTCCGCCTCCGCCTCCAATTGACTGAATGATTTGTTGAGGTTGTAGATCTCCTTTAGGTGCAGGCGCATTAATAGTTGCTGGCTGCACTGTAACTGTTGGTTTTGGTTCTGCTATCGCAAAAGGAGATGGCGCTCTAAATGATTGAGGAACTCTAATAGATTTTATTATTGGTAGTTTTATTCTTGCTGCTACTTGTGAAGCAGCTTGAGCGGCTTTTCTCTCAATTGATGAGATTGATGCAGGAACCTGGGCGGAAGCAACATCGGCAGCAGCTTGAGCGGCAGCAGCATCGGCAGCAGCAATCTCAACCGCAAAATATTCAGCATCATTGACAACATTTATGTCTGCAAAGTTACTTGATCCAAAGATCGAACCTGTTCCTAAATCTATCGATCCACCAGCAATAGCAGCATAACCATAAAACTCAATGTTACTTGCTGTTAAGACTGCATCATTTAAATCAACTGTTCGACCTACCAAAATAACTTCGTCAGAAACATTCACATTTGACTGAATATCAATGATACCTGTGTAATAAGGTGAAGTATCTGGAGTTGAGGGAATTTTTCCATAATATCCCTCGGGGGCTGGGTCATACATTGCAATTAAATTTAAATCATTTAAGGGTTTAGTTGCCCCAACAGATGCATTTAAAGAGATACTTGGAACATCACTATAACCTAGCTGAGTAATTGACCTGAGCGTTAAGGTGTGAGTATTACCTGTTTCATCATCAATTGATCCATTCATTGTGATCGATGGATTAAGAGACAATAAAATTCTCTCCATACCACTGCTTCCCGTTTGATTGCCCCCAATCACAACATCACCAAAGTAGGTTTGGTTTTGGTTTGTTGTAATATTGTTGTTAATTTTAATGGTGCCTGCAGTTACTAAGAGCGCATAGGGATTGGCTCCACTGGTTCCTGTATACGTATAGGGATCAGCGCCTATCAAACCATTTAAAGTCACCGTTTTTTCTGCTGCGCTGATGGTGAGGGAATTATTTTCACCCGCCTGTCCTAAGATTGAACCACCAAAGATTATATCGCTGTCACTGTTTATGCTTGCCGTTTGATCAAGAGTAATATTGCCTGATAGCTGACTCAATCCTGAGGTTGCTGAATTATAAATTGCACCCGAATTCGCAATGCCCGTGCCCGCAATGGTGAATGGATTACTTAGGCTATACCCTTGAATGTCCAAAGCTGCCCCTGCTGCAATAGTAATCCTCCCTGCACCTCCCAAGGCTGCATTATTTCTCGTTTGAATGAGGCCGTTATCGATAGCAACATTACCGCTGAAGCCCGAGTTTGCCTGAGTAATAATCAAACTGTTGCTCCCCACTTTAATTAAATCACCAGCACCAGAGAGATTACCAGACAACGTCTGGGTGGCTGAGGTATTTAATTTAAGGCTGCTTGCGTTATTGATATCGGCAGCATAATTTCCTTGACCTAAAAGTCCGGTAATTTGTAGGGTTCCTGCGCTAATCGTTGTGTCACCAGAGTAATTATTTTCAACTGAACTTAAGGTAAAGGTGCCACTGCCTTCTTTATTAATAGATCCAATTCCTGAAATTTGGCTAGTTAAGGTGTAACTTGAATCGGTATCTAAAGTCAGTGCACCTGAATTATTAATCACACTATTCATGCTTCCGACAGAATCCGCATTAAAGGTTACCGTGTCTGCACTTCCTATATTGACGATCCCCACATTACTTGCATCGGGTATTGCAGAACCTGCCCAGTTGGCGGCATTGGACCAAAAAGAGTTACCGCCGGAGCCTGTCCAAGCAACTGAGTTAAGCTGAGAAATGGTCGCCGTCCCCGTTTGACCAATTGAGATGGAGTAGTTATCGGCATCACCTGTGCCATTGGCAATTGCGATTGAGTCCACGGTCACCGTTTGCGTACCGACATTACGTGAGGCAAAGGTTGCTGTTGGTGAGTAGGATAATGTTTCATCGCCAACAGTTCCACTCACACTCAGCGTTACATCCGCAACCACATCACCGTCGTAGGTCTTATTCGAGTATGTAATAGCATCGACGGATAAGGCTTTTTGATTGATGGTTAGTGCGCCGTTTATATAACTGACCAAAAACCCAGAATTTAACGTTCCGCCACTGGGTGTGATGGTATAACTTCCAGCGTCAGGAGTTGAATCTGAAATTAAGCTACCTGAAGAATAGAGATTAAAGCTAGGATAAACACTGAAGGTACTAGCCAAAGTTCCCCCGCTAATTGAGTACCAGCCATTACTAATAAACGAAGATAAGTCTATCGACTCACCATAGGTTTTCGTGAGGGAGTTGGCAGTAAAAGTAACGATACTCACAGGGCTGTTGTTGAGTAGTATTGGGTAACCGTCATTTACTGAATCAAATCTTGACCACAAGGACCCACTAAAATTAGTAAAGTTACTTAAGTCCTTCATTTGAGCGGTAGTGAAATCATTGGCGTTGGTAACTTGAGACGATGTGCCGCTGAAAGAAGCTATTCCTGTAAGTTCATAATCACCGAAGAGATCATTAGCATATCCAGCGACCTGGCGACCTACTACACTGCCTTTCCAGCCTCCTCCATAGACCATGCCGGTACCATAAGCGTATTGGACATAGGCGTCATTACGTCCGACTACACCTCCAATATGTGAGGCACTAACTCCTGAAACGCCAATCTGCCCGGTATTGTAGGCATTGGTTACGTAACCGTTTGATGTATTAAAGCCAACTATGCCTCCTACATCTTGCGGCCCACTAATCGCGCCTGTATTGTATACCTGGTCGACCGTGCTATTCCACAAGACACCCACAATGCCTCCAATATTAATTCGACCATCGGTCACTGAGCCAGCATTATAGGCGTATTGGATCTTAGAGGAAGTTCCGGCATTAAAGTAACCGACAATCCCCCCTGTGCCATCGGTCGAGCTAGTTTGGTTTCCCGTTCTCGCTGAACTGATTGCACCTGTGTTATAACTGTCATAAATATTGGCATTGGACCCAAGCACCTCTGCAACCAGACCTCCAACACTGGAGTTAGACGTTCTTGTATTTCTAATATCGCCCGCGTTATAACTCGTGTCGATTTCTAAAAAAGCACTATTAGAGTAACCCACCAAACCACCAACACTGTCATAACCTGTGATATCTCCCAAGTTAAAACTATTAATAATAGATAAATTGCCTGTATTTGAACCCACAAACCCGCCTGCTCCATCTGTCCTATTCCCACCATTACTACTTATGTTTATGTGGTTAACACTGTTTTTAATTATAAGTGTTGTCGAACTACCCTCGACCTTACCTACAAAACCGCCAGAACCCGGCCCACTAATTGTTCCCGAGCTATAGCTATTAATAATATTTAATGTGCCACTATAAATACGCCCAACAAACCCTCCCAATGAATGAATGCCTGATGTGGTTGAACGATTGGTAAGGCCAATATTTCTGAAGGTCAGATCATCTTCAATATTTGGGAATAGTCCCGCACTGTAAGTGTTACTAACATTCGAAGTAAAGCTATCAATCGTGTGGCCCAAGCCATCAATGTTGCCAGTAAATCTTAGAGTTTTACACCTTAAGCCGCCACAGTAATCGAGGCTTGCAGCTGTAGTAACACCACTGGCATCGACATTAGCACCCAGGGCATAATTACCTGAGGCATTATTCATTAAGCTGTTCAGGTCAGAGATAACTTGATAATTGATAGGACTACCATCAGAGCCAAGCGTGGTTGAAAAATTATTTCCGTCAGCTAAAGTAACTTGTGCCAAAAATTGGGTTGAATCGGCTGAAGAAGTTTTTAGTATGGAGTAATCACTTGTATTGCCGCTCGCGACTGCTCCTTGGCCATACAATAAATCAAGTTGAGCAGTACCGCTTCCTAAAAGGTCGGCGTTAATATAAATGTTGTTGTAGGCATTTAGGGTTAATTTATTGGCGGACCATGTAACAGCATCATTAATCGTAATATTTCCGTCACTGCCTGATGATCCACTGGAACTCAGGATAGTCACATTCGCACTTCCAAGATTTGATGTCAGTAGGCTCCCTGTCATATCACCCCCACTTGCAGCGACTGTAAAATCAACCGGGTCAATCAACCACTCTCCAGTGACACCCGAGTTTGCTGAGACATTAATTGCTAAGTCATCAATGCTTAAATGGTAACCTGAGGTCTCTATTTGTCCGCCATTACCGCCAAATGTGCCTGCTGTGGCAGTTAAATTTCCATGCACGGCGGTGTGAGACAATGGGTTGCTAATATCTGACCAAGCAACAATTTTTCCCCCATCGCCGAATTGAACCGCGCTCGCATCAAGGTAAGTCCCTGAATCAATCGATGTGTAGGTCGCTTGACGGGTCATTCCCTGCCCCTGCCAATCTCCACCAATTAATATGCTGCCACCTCCCGTGCTCCCTGAGGCATTTAACTTACTCAGTGAAGCCACTTTTACCTCTTGGCCCGTTAGGCTGATGCTACCCCCTTGAAAATTTTCTTGGCTAACATCAATCACACCATTGTTGTAGGTGCCACCGAGTGCACCCGCATCCATTGCCACGTTGGTCGCTTTGACTGAACCCGTATTGGTAACGAGGCGCACTGTGCCATTATCCGACACCATCATGTTGGCACTTTGTGGCAGCTTAATGGTTTGATCAACAATCGATTGCATCGCATCGGCTTTAAAAATAATGTTACCTTGCGCGTTGATGGTACCTTGATTGTCAATCAAGTTTGCCACTTGGCTGGCATCAAGCTCCACGGCAATGCTTTGATTTTGCGTGATGGCAAGCTTAACTTTATCGCCGGAGGCAATGACCACATCGCCACTTTTTGCTGTGATATCACCCAGATTTGTAACGCGTGGGCTGACCATCGCAACCTGATCACCGATGATGGAACCTGCATTAATGATTTCACCATTTAAGTCAGTTTGATTAAATAAAAAATTTTGGCTTAAAAAATCTTCATTCGACATCGACTGGGTACTTGCTATTAACGAACCAACATTGACCCTCGCGCCTGCGCCAAAATAAACACCGCTTGGGTTAAGTAAAAAAACTTGGCCGTTAGATGTGAGGCTGCCTGATATGGATGAGGGTATGGCGCTGATAACTCGATTGAGTATGCTCGAGGATGCATTGGGTTGCTGGAACACAACTGCTGCATTTTTACCGATATTAAAACTGTTCCAGTTAATAATGCCCTGCTGCGTGCTTTGAATAATTTTAAGTTGATTTTGATTAGATGCAATATTGATGTTGCCGTTGATGATTTTAGCCCCGGTTGGCAACTCTACATCATTGGTATTAGCACTTACATGGTTACTAAAAAATGAACTAGAGGCAAGCATCGAAATTGTGAGGAGCAGGCCAAAACCACCTTGTCTTTGAAGGATCGGAATGACGTCCGTAAAACTACAATTAGCTTTGAACCAGGGCTGCATAATAGCTTGATGCTCCTCCTAATCGATTCATCACATAATAACCTGAGATATTAAAAAGTTTTTGTAATACTGATCCAGCCACGTGTGCCCCAATCAGTTCCATCGTTATCTTTACCGCTCGAGTCTTCACCTTTGTTATTACCAATTTTTGTTGCTAACATGGCATCGACAGAAACAGTCTCGAACGCTTGGTACAGTATACCAATGCCCGCACCTTTGAGTTGATATTGATTTGGCGTTCCACTCGAACTGTTCCAGTTAGCCCAAGTGTTAGCATACTGGTAAATTTGTCCCCAATCATAGAAAACTTTTGCTGTTACGAAGGGGTTAAATGCGTGCCTGACTTCAGCCTGAATCATAAAGCCATGGTCACCATTTGCCTCTGAGGTAGGATAAGCCCTAACCCCTGTGGCACCACCGAGGCTCATTTTTTCTGCAGAATCAAGATTGTTATCAAAGGCATATTGGCCCGTCAAGGTTAACCATAAACTGTCTTTATCGGTCATACGTTGAATACGGATATAGCTCGCACTGAGCTTTTCAAAACTGCCGTTGGTTTTGGCAGTAGTGCTGTCAACCAAATAGTCTGATGGGGTACCGGATAAATCTAAACGACCAATAATGGTTGCTAAGGAGGCAATGTTTATTCCTCCCGAGGCAAAGCTGTCTTGAAAGGCAGCATCCAGGGTTACGGTCCAGGCTTTAATATTTTTATCTGATGTCTCAGCACCTGATGCAAAGTTGTAGTAGGTTCGATAAGCATAGCTGCCCGTACCGGATAACTGAAAGCTGCCTTGCCGCCACAAATTGCGAGTAATTGAGCCCGAATGCGTCTCACTGTCACCGTAACCTTTCAATGATCCATAGGGTTTCCCTAAATCGTAATCCAGTGTTGTGTAGTTATAACTGATTTTCGTGCTGTCATTAAATAAGGGGTAGGAAATGCCGGCGCCCCAATAATTAATTTCCGTAGTAGCCAAATACATAAAATTAAATTTTTCACCAAGTTTAAATGGGCTATTCACATCGAGCATCAATAAGCCACGCTCATACCCCGTGCTGCGACTGCCGTGGTTATCGACTAATAGGCTACCACTGAAATATGGCGTGTTTGTCGTTTGCACAACAATATCACTCTCACCTACTTCTGTCCCCGGCCTCAAGGTTATGGAAGAGAAAATACCCGCCACGGAATTTAAGTCTTGGATACTGTAATCGAGATCTTTAATTTTTATCGATTGACCTTTGTCTTGATTTCTCTCTATAAAAGCAATAATCCGTTCACGTGGAAACCTTGGCTCGTCATCCGATTCATGCAAAATAGAACCAACCTTGGCCTCAAAAATGTCAACCACTAAAATATTGTCAGCAAAATCTTGGTCGCCATAAATGACTGATGCCCAAAATCCTTGTTGACGATAATAGTCGCCAATAAGTAAACGAATGTTCTCCAGGTCCGTCATGCTGAGATTTTTATTCTTGTAAGGTGCGACCAGCATTGATAATGCCTCGGTGGTAATAACCTTGTTTCCGATAAAATCAAAATCTTTGATTAATATCTTAGGTCCCACGTCAATAACTTCTTTTTCATCAGTTAGGGGTTTTTCAAATTCTAGTGGCAGCGTCTTGGGAGGTTTTGGTAACGTCCGTTCAATCGTGCCGGCATCTGGGACTGCGCCTGCATGCAGCGTGCATGGCAACATAAAACATAGAAGGATGCTGAGCGCTTGGAGCCATTGAAAAAAAGGTAACCTTTGCATCTTAAAGCCTCAAAAAAATTCATGAAAAAACTTAAACTATGCGGGATACCTAAATAATGGGTACCAAAAAAAAGAGTTGTCATTATATGGGAAAAATGTATTTAAATCGATCACTTAGAAGAATAATATGCAGCGCTAAGATAGGTTAAAAAGAAAAAAACCCACCATTAAGGTAGGGTTTTTTAAAACTAAAAAAGCTTGGTAGTGTTCCACATTCGTACTTAGAGCAACAATTAACCTTTAATAAGTTTTGGGTTGACTTTAAGAAAGAGGTAATCAATACCGTGGTATTGAAGGTGTCTGATCTCGTTGGTTAGGCCATAAAGTAACTTCAGAGATAATTTGCTTTCAAAATCATCTTCGCCAATATCCTTTAAGGCAACCTGAACCGACTCCGCATTAATGCCTGTGGGGCCTGAAATAAACTCTAACTCAACTTCGTCACCGTCCTGGTAAAGACGAATATGTACAGTATTTTTTCCCTTGTTTTTATTTTTTTCTTGATTTTGGATAAGAAAATTTAAGCCTTCCTCTGCGATTAACATTAATTTATTTTGCCAGCTTTTTTTCCATTTATTTTGTGTAGAAAATTTATTTATGAGATCGTTGATCGGCGTCAAGCTCTCTATTTGTAAAGGGATAGAGATCTTATTTTTGGCACGTTTTTTTAACATAAATAACCACATAATAAGCACTGCTGTTATTCCCCCTGAAGTTGTCCCATTGGATAAAAATATTTGCATACCCTCTGGGAATGTTTCATTGAACAAGTACCCCCCCTGAAATCCAGTTCCCGCAAAGAAACCAAGACATACCGCGAGAAGCGCTTCAGATGCCAACTTGCTTTCATTTACCATTTGCAAACCATGCCCAAATAATAAAACGATGATGACAAGAATATATCCAGCTGCAACAGGACTAGGAATTACACTTATCAGTGCAATAAGTTTTGGCGATAAGGCAAATAAAATCATAAATAATCCACCATAAAAACCTACCCTAAGCGCTGCAACCCTTGTGATTTCCATGACACCAATGCTCATCGAGTAAACCGTATTGGGGACCGAGCCCAAAATCCCTGCAATAAAACTGCCCAATCCGTCTGCATTAATGGCCCCTTGAATAGAACGAAAATTTATTGGCCGAGGTTTTCTGTACGAGTGTTTTTGAACGGCAATTCCGTCTCCATAAGTTTCAATGCAACCGACAAAAGTGATTAAAACAAATGCGGGGATCAATGCCCAAAATCCCTCCCCAAAATCCAGGCTAAGTCCAGGCCAATGATTTTCTGGAATACCAATCCAGTCAGCCGCCACTACTTTTGAAAAATCGACTAAACCCACTTGATAACCATAGATGGTTCCAATTAGAATACCAATCAAAGGAGCCCATAAGCGTGCCGTTCGGTTACCGTATAAGGAAATCAAAATGATTGGGGTTAGTGTAGCCAAAAACATATAAGGCACCGACATGCTACCAATGAACTCCTGCGGAACCTTTTTCAGCATTGACCATACTACTGGTGCAACATTTAAGGCCATCAACATTAACACCACTCCACCAATGGCAGGCGTTAAGATTTTTCGTAATGCACCCATTTGAGAAGTAAAGAGGAAACACGCTAAGGATGCGGTGGCGACTAATGTTAACAAGAGAGGGGTGCCCCCAATCTCTAAGGCAGATATTGCAACAGAAACAAAGGCAACATTTGATCCAACAAAAAGCAAATACCCCCCACCTATAATGCCAATACGAGTGGCTTGGAGCCATGTCGATATTCCGCATGCCACGACAGCTGCAAAAACCAGCCAACTAATCTGCCCCTCCTCTAAACCTGCCCCACGACCCACAATAAGAGGTGCCAGCATTATGCCGGTAATAACCATGACAGTTACCTGAAGGCCAAGCCCTGCCGATAAGAGATGTGTCGGCTTCTCATGTGGCTCATATCTCACCAAATTTTCTTCAGCCATAGTTTGCCCTCAAGATTATTTAATAATGTTTGATATTAATTGAAATAATAGCGTCTAACAAATTAAATCAATTTTTCAATTAGTTGGCAGTCAAAAAAAAACCCCATCAGGTTTGATGGGGTTTTTTAAATAAAAAGCTTGGCAGTGTCCTACGTTCGCATGGAAAAAACCACACTATCATCGGCGCTGAATCGTTTCACTGTCCTGTTCGGGATGGGAAGGAGTGGGTCCAACTCGCTATGTCCGCCAAGCAA
>Ga0255771_1003713_pt1 | contig 14336 bp, 8 predicted proteins | sample 011ome_19_FD_179969 | JGI IMG/M metagenome (GOLD analysis project Ga0255771, IMG submission 179969) | Coastal salt marsh microbial communities from the Groves Creek Marsh, Skidaway Island, Georgia - 011510BT metaG (version 2) | ecosystem: Environmental > Aquatic > Marine > Intertidal zone > Salt...
CGATACTAGTACTGCTGCTGCTACTACTACTACTACTACTACTACTACCGCTGAACTCCCACCAACTCTGCGTTTCGTAATATTATTATTACTTACGTACACACCTTGCGCTCAAAATTTTCTTTTTTGCTTCAATTCACTTCAAAAGTAGTATGCGAACGGCGCTCTTCGGCTGCCACACGACGACGCACACGAAGAAAGCACTCTCACTGACTCGTTCTTTATCGTCGATACTCGAGCGGCAACAAGCACGACCACTACCACAACAACAACAACGAACGCAGATAAGCACTCATCGCAACAGAAGAACGGTATTTTTAAACGTCGTCGGCATGGATTCTAACGCCACGAATAACCACGGCAGAGGCGGCAGAGGAGGTCGGGGAAGAGGAGGAGGTCGAGGCGGCGGCGCGGGAAGATTTAATTCCAATCATCAGAAGCGGGAACACGCGACGCAGCGAGGACCGAACCCGCCGCACAAAAGACGCGATTCCGAGGAAGGGAAGAGCGATCGTCAACAAAACAGAGGAGGAGAGAGAGTTCGATTGAACGTCGGGACGCAGAGAACGTTGAACGAAGCGCAACCGGCGAAACAGGTGAAAGATGGTGGGAACGTGCCCACGACGATGGCGTTCGCGTCGATGGGATTGTCGCGGGAATCGATGCGAGCGATTTCGGAGGTGTGTAAGTTTACGCACGCAACGGCGGTGCAGGATCAGACGTTACCGCACATCACGAGAGGAGTGGACGTTTTGGCGAGAGCGAAGACGGGATCGGGGAAGACGGTTGGATTTACGCTACCGAGCATCGAGTTGTTGACGAAGAACGAGGTGAGGAGAGGTGACGTGTCGGTGTTGATCGTGTCTCCGACCAGGGAATTAGCCAGTCAAATTCACGTGGAAGCGAATCAGTTGTTGACGTTTCACGAGTACGGCGCGCAGGTGGTGTTTGGCGGGACGAACATTGGGACCGATAAGAAGCGATTGAGAGAGAACAGATGCGATTTCTTAGTCGCCACGCCGGGGAGGTTGATCGATCATTTGGAGAACGAAGGATTGAGAGAAAGGATGTCAAACTTGCGAGTGCTGGTTTTAGACGAGGCTGACCAGTTGTTGGAAATGGGTTTTCGTCCGTCGATCGAGAAGATTTTGAGTTATTTACCGAGAAATAGACAAACGTTGTTGTTTTCCGCGACGGTGCCGGACGCGGTGAAACAAATCGCGGCCAACGCGATGAGTGATAATCACGTGTACATCGACTGCGTCGGCGATGAAGCCGCCGCGACGAATGCTCAAGTCGCGCAGTGGTTGACCGTGGCGGATACTAAGGATCATCTCCCGTTACTTTTGCAAGTGGTTGAAGCGCACGCGAGGGAGGTGCCGAACCATAAGATCATGTGCTTTTTCCCGACCGCGAGAGCGACTGGTTTGGCCAGCGAAGTTTTCGAAGCCATGGGGATCAAGGTATTTGAGATTCACTCGAGAAAATCCCAAGCGGCGAGAACGAAAGCGGCGGACCAGTTTCGCGCGAGCAAGAGCGCGGTGATGATGTCCTCGGACGTGACCGCGAGAGGTATGGATTTCCCGGACGTCACGTTTGTCATTCAAGTTGGATTACCGTCTTCGAGAGAGCAGTACGTTCACCGACTAGGAAGAACCGGAAGAGCCGGTAAAACGGGCGAAGGTTTACTCATTCTCGCGGATTTTGAAAAGTACATCTTACGATCGATGCAAGATTTACCGCTGCAAGTGGCTGAGGCGAGCGTGGACCCAAACGCGGCGGATAGAATCAATCGCGCGTTGCAAAAAGTCGATTCTAAGACGAAAGATCAAGCCTACGTCGCTTGGATGGGTTTTTATAACTCGAGCACGGGGAAGATGGGATGGTCGAAGAACGATTTGGTACACGCCGCGAACTCGTACGCGATCGACGTGTTGGGATGCCAGGGATTACCGGGTGTCTTGGCAAAAACCGTCGGCATGATGGGCTTGAGAGAACAAAGACCGCTGTTGAACGTCGTCTCGCAATTGGACGGGAAACCGTCGGGCGGCGGGGGAAGAGGCGGCGGCGGCGGCCGAGGCGGCGGCGGCGGCCGAGGTGGTGGTGGTGGTGGCCGAGGCGGAAGAGGTGGCAGACGGTAAATGCGGTCACCGCGGCATCGAATGCGTGTCGCGTTCTTATTCTTTTAAATATGTAGTAGTTCTCGTGCGTTTTGCTCGTGTTGTTTCAATATAATATATACACTCATTGCCGCAAGTGCGGACCGTTCGAAGAGGCCCAAATTGAAAACGTTGTTTGTGTCAAACTTACAACCGAAACTTACAACCGAAACAGAAAAAGAGAAGAAAGAAAGCGTTGAATCTGCGCGTGTAACTATGACTGTATTTAAAACGTATCAGAGCAACGATGAGCTTTACGACGCGTTTCATTTTTTACTCAAATGCCGGCCGCTACTTTACGCCCAACTTTTTTAGCTGACGCAAAATATCGCCGACTAAATACAAGGACCCGGCAACTAACACGTCGACGCGTTTCGGTGCGACTAAATCTGCCTTTCGTCTCAAGGCGCTAATCGCGGCCGCCACGGATGCGCGAACGTCCATTTGAGTGCTACTATTTTTACCGCTGCTACTATCACCGCTATTACCACTATTGAAACCTTTTACCTTTTCAATTTCACGCCAAGTCGTCGCGCACGCTTCTTGCCACTCCAAGTTCTTCTTATCATCTTCGACTTTAACGAGTCCGAGCGCGGAGGAATCCGGCGGGCAAAACATGGCGGTGTCGATGTGCACATTTCTTGATTTCAAAACGTCCACGGAAGCAGACATCAACACCTTTGGCGACCGCTCTTCCATGCAATTGAAGAGGAAGACGTTGTGAGACATTCTTGAACTCGATTGTTTCCCCTCGTTGTAGCACATGTCGTGCTGCGCGTCCTTCTTTCGTTTTGCGTTGACGTGCGCGGAAAACCACTCCGCGCACGTTCGCATGGACTCCTCCGTATGCGCGCCGTCCAAATAAAACGTCAAGTTTTTACTGTGCTCGTCTCGCACAATTTGTTCTCGACCAGGCCATCTGGTCTTTTCTAATCCTCTTCGAAAACTATCCGGAAGCAAGAGCTTCGACTTTGGTCTCTTCTCTCTCTCTTTCTCCAGCTCTGCTAATATCCCTCGATGTTTGGTTTTCGCCGCCCATTCTTTGACCAACTCCACGGCTAAGCTCGCGTTTATCCTCTGGTGCGGTCCGCTCAAACCGAGCTCTACTTTCCTACTCCCTCCTCCTCCCTCTTCGTCGTTCTCGTCTTCATCTCCTTCCAGATCAATCTGTCTGGCGACGACCAACTCGCATCCAACCTCTTCTCTTTTCCTCTCCAAACTCGCCATCGCCTCGGGAACTTGCGGGCTCGTAAACGCTCGTATGGTATCATCGTTCGCGCCTTTTTTAAATATTCCAGCTTTTTCCCACGCAATCTTTTCTATCGTGTTCCCCAACACTTCGACGTGGTCTAATCCTAAGCTCGTCACCGCGACTACCGCGGGTTCCCTCACGCAGTTCGTCGCGTCTAACCGTCCTCCTAATCCGACTTCTAATATCAAACACTTCGTCCCGGCGTCTTTAAATATCTTCAATCCCAACAGAAATAAGAACCGAAAATACGCCGGTAACTCCATCTTCAACTCGTTTTCGATCGTATTCTTCGTCCACCAAAACGCCTCTATGAATTCTCGTTTCCCGACCGGGTTCCCGTTTATCCGAAACCGCTCTCGCACGTCCACCAGGTGCGGGCTCGTGAACAAACCAACGTTTTCCACGCCATTTTCCAACAAAATCGACTCCGCGAACGCGCACGTCGACCCTTTCCCTTTCGTCCCGGCGACGTGAATCGCGTTCGAATTTTCTATAAACGACCGTAAATCGAGCTCATCCACGTACGCGTGGAGCAATTTGAACTGGTCTTCCCACGTCACCGAGCCCGGGGAGTTTCGGTTTTTCCCGGAGATGGTCTTCGCGAGTTCCGAGAGGCACCGAGAGTACCGAAGTTCCAATTCTTCTTCATCTTTTCCTCCTTCTCCGTTGTTTACGACGTTCACGGCCGCGACGACTTCCGGCATCTTCTTTTTCTCCTTTTGTGTTTATCCTCTCGCGTCTCTCTCTCTGTGGTCAAACTGAGAGAGAGAGAGAGAGAAGGAGTGTGTGCAGAGAGTTGTCTGTTATATCCACGGAAAAAAGGCAAAGAAAAAGCGAGCGAATGGAGCGAATGCGACGACCCACGTCCCCCACGTCCTCTCGTCTCTCTCTCTTGTGCGCACCAAAAAACTAACTTCTCTCTCTCTCTCTCTCTCTCTCTTTGCGGTGAGCTTAATTAGCCACCAACACCCTAAGCAATAAACCCTAAACTTATTACACGAACTTGCATTTAAGGAAAAAAAACGCGCGACGAAACGCGACGCGCGTCACCTCAAACGAGAGAGAGACAGAGAGAGAGAGACAGAGAGAGACAGAGAAGTTCGTCCTCGTGCTCTCTTCTTCTCTGGTCCTAATCTCTGTCGACAGAGCGAGAACGGGAAAAAGAAGAAGAGATACATTTTTCTCTCCCATTTTGTGAGTTGTGGGGGGCCGCGTGTGTCGTGTGAAAAATGGAAAATTCCAATCCGTCCTCCTCCTCCTCCTCCTCTTCTCTCAACGCCGCGAGAACGACGACGATATCCCCGACGCCGTCGTCGTCCTCGACGACGTCCCTGAGCAACGCCAGTAATTACGGAACGACTTTGACTGCGACGACGGGAAGAGGAGGAGAGAAATTGGCGAGAGCAGCAACACCATCATCGAGCAGCAGCAGCACAAAATTCATGGAACAAAACGCCGAGGGGCGCATAACGCGCGTGGAGATTAAGAAACCCTCGTCGTCGTCGTCATCGTCGTACGCGCACTTGCAATCGCACTCGACGGTGCTGAGTAAGAAACCGTCGACGCCGAAAAAGACTGGCGAGCAGAAATGGGTCGCGCCGGATGAAGGCGCGTTTATGAACGTATTCGCGTCCAACGCGTGCAGATTGCTGAGAGCGTTCGGGTCGGTGATGGTGTTGATCGTGCTCGGGATAATTGGGTTGACGTATTACGCCACGGTCGCGTTAGTGTACGGGCCGTTGAGCCAAGAAGGGACGGCGGACGAGAAAAAAGTCGCGCACACGGTTTTGGTGACGTATCACGTGATGATCTTTATGATTTTGTGGTCGTATTTCGCCATCGTTTTAGCAGAGCCCGGGAGCGTTCCGGAGAGGTGGGAACCTCCCGAAGAAGACCCAGAGATAGCCGCTACTATTCCAAAGAGTGAAAGCAAACGCAGAGTGTGCAAAAAGTGCATCGCTTGGAAACCAGAGAGAACCCATCACTGCTCGGTGTGCCAGAGATGCGTGCTGAGGATGGACCACCACTGTGTGTGGGTGGCCAACTGCGTCGGCGCGAGAAACTACAAATTTTTCTTACAATTTTTAGCATACACGTTCATAGGAACAACTTTCGATGCGATATGTCTACTGAGCGATTTCGTGCAGTTCTTCAGGGACGTGGAAGATAGCGAGCGCTCTAGCAGCAACGCGTCGCCGCAAGAGAGAGACGAGTTGAGGCAACACGGCGGGGCGATGACGGTTGTCTTTGTGGCGTTTGTCATGAATGTGGCGTTCGCGGCGTCTCTATTAGGCTTCATCGTCATGCACGGAAACTTAGTCTTAGCAAACATGACGACGATTGAAATGTACGAGAAGAAGAAAACGCTGCCCTGGAAGTACGACAAAGGACGGTGGGGGAATTTCAAGGAGATTTTCGGCGATAATCTGTTTAGCTGGTTGTTGCCGTTTCACACGAATCGCGCCAACGAGAAAATCGACCAAACCGCCGGATTGACCGAAGGCCACATCGCGTTGAAAGGAGAGTATTGCCGCCCGATAGTTCCGTAGAAGAGAGAGAGAGGAGAGTGAAAGCGTTATGATTAGCAGAGCGTTTACTATTATACAATAATTGTGATACAAAAATACTAGACTAACACGTAGAAGACGGGAATAAAATCGCAAAAGAACTAAAGCGCGCGCGCGAGAGAGAGAGTACCATCATTGCAAAACTACTCCTTCCTAAACATCATCGCCTCTCTGAGCTCCCTCTCCCGCCTCTCTTTCCTCTCCTTCTCTTTCCTTTCCTCCTCAATCTTCGCTTCTTTCTCCTTCGCCTCGATCACCTCCTCCATCTCTCTCTTCAACGCCTCCAGTGCACTCGCTTCTCTCCCGACTCTTCTCTCCATCTCCAAACGCATCTCTTCGTTCAATTTTTCCAAACCCTTCGCCGAAGACCGCGCGTCTGAATCGATCAAAGCGTTCAGCTCCAGCGTTTTCGTCAGTCTTTCTCCTCTCGTCGAAGACACGAACGCGGAAACGTTCGTCTCGATGGCGTCCAAATGCGGAGCCATTTGCGAGACGAATTGGTCCGAACGTTTACGGATAGTTTTCGCGAGGCGCGAGGAGGTCATCTCCTCCTCCTCTTCCGAGGGAGAAAACGACGACAGCACGCCTTTGGTTTGTTTGTGGATGAAAGACGTCAAGCTGTTCGACATTTTATACGCGCGTTGTGTGTGTTATTCTCTCTGTTTCTGTAAAGTTTTGGGGAAAAGTGAACTTTTTTTCTCCAATGTAAAGAGAAAAAAATGACGCGCTTTCTCTGTCGCTCGTGCACGACTTCCTCTCTCCTTCTCCCGAACGGAGAGAAGAAGAAGAAGAAGAAGACCACAATTAGCGGCAGCACCGGAAGTCGTCGTCGAAACGCGAAAAGCGTCGTTCGTCGAGAAGAAGAAAAAAGAGAAGAAGAGATGGGGATGAAATCATCGTGGACGACGGCGTCGCCGGTAACCGACGAGAGGAGGAATACGAAGAAGAACGTCGTCGTCAAAGTCGTTCGAAACGGCATCATGGACAACAAGAACAACGCGTCGACGGGGTCGAGCTTTTACGACCCGTTCGAACGATCGAAGTTTCAAAAAATAGGCGACGAGATCGACCGGAGAATGTTTTTCCCGGGCGGCAACGGCGATGATGCGAGCACTTCGTCCTCGTCGTCTTCTTCTCCTTTCTTTGGTCTGGAGGAGGAGTTCGCGAAGCTCGATCGAGAGCTGAGCGACGCCCGCGAGCGAGCGCTTCTCGTCGGAACAGAAGGAAGAAGAAGAAGAAGCGCGCACGAAGATTTCGGACCGAACAAAACGGTCTCGAAAGAGATTTCGAGAGAACACCGCGGGAGACATTCGTACAGCAACTTTCGCTACGCCGAGTCGGTGACGACGTACGGTCCTTCTCCGCCCGCCGCCGCGCGGGTCGGGAGAGGAAGCCGGCAAAGTCTCGTCGACGCGCCCACGCTCGGATTGTTGCTCGTGCTCGGAACGACGTACGTCTATTTCAAAGAGAAGACGACGTTCGCTCGAAACTTCTCGGCGACGAATTTTAAAGAGGAAGAGAAGGAAAAGTTGGCGCGAGAGTGGCCGGTGTTGTATTTGTCCTCGGAGGCTTTTCGGAGAGAGTTTCGCAAAGCGAAGGAGAAAGAGGAGAAGCGAGAAAGAGAAAAAGAAACGAGAGACGAGGGCAAAGACGACGACGACGACGACGACCGGAAGCGTTGACAAAAACCCGCCGACGCGAGTTCGAATCGAGAAGAGAAAGAGCTTCTTTTATGTGTTGTATATTACGCTTTCGCGACGAGAAAATATCTCTACTCTGCGCTCGATTTTTAACCACAAGTTCAAATTTTTCCCGAGACGCCGAGTCCCGCACATCAAATTATTTATTCTCTCTCCGTTTTTAAACGCGCGCGAACGACACGAAGAAGAAGAGAGATTGGGTTGGGGAACGATGATGTCGAGCGCGTCTTTTTCTTTGCCTCGCTTAAGAGTCTCTTTTCCACGTTCTTCTTCTTCTTCTTCTTTTATCGACGACGATGCGAGAAGGTTTCTTCCCGGGAAGAACGACTTTCGTGCGAGCGCACACTTCTCGTTGAAACAACGAGGACGAGGACGAGGACGACGACGTCTGAGCGGCGACGCGAAAGCGGTGATATCGGAGAACAGAGAGGAAGGAAAGACGGAGAAGAAGAAGAAGAAGAAGAAGAAGAACGACACCGGCGTGGTCGATGTGAGAATGATCTGTACGGACGTGGACGGGACGTTGGTCTCACCAGACGGCAGTTTGCCGGACAAAACGGAGAAGATGATTGCGAAAGCGAGAGAGGAGAAACGGGTGCCGCTGATGATCGCCACGGGGAAAACGCGAGGTCCGTGGGCAGAGACGCTGTACCCGAAGCTGAAGCAAGATTCTGGAGTACCCGGGGTGTTCGTGCAAGGCACGGTGATTTACGATGGTCTCGGGAACGTGTTGGAATCGGTGACGTTGCCGCAAGTCGCCGTGGACGCGATTTGCGGGTACTGTCGCATTCGCGGGATATCGGTGGTGGCGTTTTGCGAGGAGAAGATTGTGTGCGAGAGGAGAGATAAGCAGACGGATTTGGTGATGGAGTACGGCGAAGCTGAGCCGGTGTGCGTGCCGACGTTGTCTTTTTACGAGAAGAAACCGAATAAGATGATTTTGTTTTGGGACAAAGAGACGAACGGGAGCAAATATGCCGATTTTGCGCGGTTTCGCGAGGAAGCGGAGCAGATGTTGGGAAATTACGACGTCGATGTTACGGTGGCGGTAGACGGCATGTTGGAGTTTTTACCGAAAGGCGCTTCGAAGGGTGCCGCGGTAAAACGCGCGTGCGAGAAGAGTTTGAACATCGCGATGGAAAACGTTTTAGCGATTGGAGACGCGGAGAATGATTTGGACATGCTGAAAATGGCAGGAGTGAGCGTAGCGGTCGCGAACGCGAAAGAGAGCGTGAAAAAAGTGGCGACGTTTACGACAGACGCGACGAACGAGGAAGGCGCCGTAGGCGAGGCCATAGAAAAGTTTGTCTTCGGCGCCGAAGAGAACGAAGAGAAGAAGGAAGAAAAATATGTATCACCACCGTCACCGTCACCGCAAGCAGCAGCAGCAGCAGTACAACAAGCACCTGTAGCAACAAGCAATAACATCGACAGCAGCAGCAGCAGCAACAACAACAATAACAACAATAGCAGCAAAAGAACGAAACCGTCGATGATGAAGAAAAGCAGCGAGTTCAAAATCGTCACGAAAGAGGCGACTGAATTCGCGAGAGCGAATCTCACGGAAACCATCTCAAAAGTTAAAGCTGAGATTGATAAGTTCGATAAGAAAGAATTCGAAGAGAAAGTAATGAAAAACGTCTTCACTCCCGTCGTAAAATCTGTGCGCGCCGCGCAGGAAGGAGGAAGTGCGGAGCTCGCGCGAAGACGAGCGGAGATGGATGCCGAAAACGCCAAGCGCTTGAGCGACGAAAGTAAGAACGACGAAGCTTCGGCGGCGAAGAAGACATTAGCAGCGAAAGCTGCCGTTCGCGCTGCCGAAAGTGCCTCAAAAGCGGCCATACTAGAAGCGGAACTCATTTCATCGAGCATGGACGAGTGCGAAGGCGAGGAGTGTGAGGCATTGGAACCCAAAGCGGCGGAATTGACGGAGCGCCTGGCGCAGCTGCAAAGAGGCTTGGAGTTTGAAAAGAGAAAGTTGGCAGAAGCCCAGAGATTAGCAGCAGCAACAGCTGCTCCTCCTCCTCCTGCAGCTAAGACACCACCATCACCACCATTACCGAAGGCGGCAAAAACAGATACGCCTTCGTCCGCGTTGATCGAACCGATGTTGGAAGAGCCAGAGTTTTCGCTTCCGGTAGCGACTCCGAAGAATTCGCCGGCGGCGGTGAAGGGCGTTAAGAACTATAAGTCCGTCTCCGCGAGTTCTAAGCAAACTAAAGCAGTAGAGAAAACGTCCGTCGATAAAAAAGAAAATGCGAAGAAAGAAAAAGAAGTGATAAGAGATGACAAAAATAACAAAGAAGAAAAGACGAAATCCGAAGTGAAGGCGGCTTGGAAAGAACCGGCTGTGTCGTCATCTGGGCCATCGTCGCCATCCTCGGCGGGCGGTAATTGGAGAGACACCAAAACCGAAGACAATTCTGTTGCATGGAAGGATGAGAAGCAACAGAAGCAGCAGCAGCAGCGAGAAAAAAAAAAGACATCCACGGCTTCGTCCGATGGTGAAAACAACAACAACTTTCTCGCCGCGTTCGCGGCTTCGGCGTTGAAAACGGTTCAAACGCTCACCTCTCCGGAAGCTAGAATGATGCAACGCAACGCTGAAATCGCCGCACTTAAAGCAGAAGTCATCAGAAAAGCGCTCAATTTAGACTCCGGTCGAAATGGAGACGTCACCGAAGAACAACTCGAAGACTTCAAAGTGACTTTGCGTAAGCTCGAAGCGATGAACAGCACGAAAACGCCAACGCAAAGCACTCTGATCAACGGCAAATGGTCCCTCGCGTTTACCAACGACAACGATCTTCTCAGGATAGGGAAAAAACGCGGGATATTCGGAACGCGGAACAAACGCAGCGAAGGTACCATCGATTTCGCCGTCGATGTGTTTGCCAACGACGACGATTTAATCGAAATCGAGCAAGACAAGAAACCGAAGAATAAGATGCGCTACGAAATACTACGCTCCTGGCCGCAAAGTTCTGAAACTGGAGAGTTGACCGTCTTGAGCACGAACGCGATCTCCCTCGCTCCGCCAAAAGCAAAGCTGTTCGGTTTCATCCCCATCGGCAGCGGCAAGAAAAAGAAGAATCCGAAGAAGAGCGGCGGCAAAAATGACGAAGCCGAAGAAGACGAAGAAGACGAAACCGAAGAGCTCGCCACGTACCAATCTCTCGTCGTCTCTTACCTCGACCTCGAAATGCTCGCGTTTCGTTCCGGCATAGACGATTGCGTGTATGTGTTCCTTCAGCAAGACGTCGAGTACCGCGTCGGCGGTAAGAAAATTTCAGTCAACAAGCAGCTGAAAGCAAAATGAACAAAATTTGATGTAATAATATTCCAAAACACACTCTCTCAGCTTGTACTAACTTCCGTCATATTAAACGCACGCGCGCACGCACGCGCGCGTATTCATCGCGCACGCGCGGAAATTACATATATATATATACACACACACGCACTCATCATTCATGTTCTCGTTCGGCTCTTCCAAGAAGAACAAAGCGAATAGCAACGACAACAACAGCAGCAACGCTTCTGCTCACGAAGACAACAACAACAACAACAAATCTTCTTCGGGAAGCGCGAACATCCAATCCACGTTTCGGAAAAAGCCAATCCCGGTTGGTCAAAAAGGCATCGAACTGCAAGCGCACATAAACTCAACGCTCGGGAACAACGGGTCTCTGCGCGAAGCGGTGAAATTACCGAAAGGAGAGGACGAGTTGGAGTGGATCGCGGTGAACATCGTTGATTTTTTCAACGCCTTGGTTTTTCTGTACGATATGGTCAACCAAGAACACTGCACGGAGAAGACGTGTCCGACAATGTGCGCCGGGCCGAAGTTTGAGTATAGATGGATGGACGGGGAAGAAATCGTGAAACCCATCGAGTGTTCCGCGCCGGTGTATTGCGGGTATCTTTTTCGGTGGGTGGAGAAGCAAATCGACGACGAGAAGATATTCCCAAAGAAGCAAGGCGACGCGTTCCCGGCGGATTTTAAGAAGCGGGTGAGAAAAATTGCGGCGAGATTGTTTCGAGTTTACGCGCATTTATACCACTCGCACTTTAAAATAATTTGCGCGTTGCAAGCGGAGAAACATTTGAACACGATATTTAAGCATTTTGTGTATTTTGCGGTAGAGTTTAGTTTGATTAGTAGCGAAGAAATGATGCCGCTGAGAGAGTTGGTGGACGGTGTATTGCAAGCGCAGTAACAACACGAATTATGTAGTAGGGGTATTCTTATTCTTTTTGTAAATGTACACATTATATATATAATACACACGCACACGCACACGGCGATCATTTTCAAGCTAATTCTATATATTTCATCTATTATCTTCTATCATCTACCCTAACTATAATTGCTGCGCTATGCGACTGCTCGTTTCGCCTACATTGTTCCAGACGTCAAAAAATTTCTCTTCTCCCGGAGCCAAACGTGTATGAAAACACATCTGACTCGGCTGCATGAAACTTTGCATAATGCTCATCGCGAACGGATCAGAAGGATGGAAAACGTACAAGCAGTGTCGCTTCGATCGAGACTGTAGGATGGTATCGTCCAACGAGGCTGCACGAAGAATAAATTTCTTCCCTATCGATAAAAGCGATCCGATTTCCATGCCGTCGACGGAAATGTTTTCCATTTCTGGTTCCACCGGCGTAAACTTAACTCCGAATTCCGATCGAGGTTTAGGGACGCACATCGCAGAGACGTTTCTTTCGTCGTATTGAAACAAGCTGCGATCAAAATAAGGACTTATCGAACGGCTTTGACTCGTATCCGAAGCCGCGTCAACGTTCAAAAGTAAACTCGCGGCGTTACCTAGCAACGTCAACTCATTCGGCGCATAGAGAATACCTTCGCGAATGAAGGATTTCGCCACGTCTTCTCTCATCCCACCGGCGAGACGTTGCCAAGTGCTTAACCCGTGCGCAGGAGAGAAGAACACCGCCTCTTCTTCTTCGCTTTTGAATGGCGAGGAGCCGCCGAACGTGTTTGCAGGCTGAGCCGCTCGCACCGCCGCAACTCCGGCGTTGTTGTTCGATCCCAAAAACGTAGTCATCGTTTGATTATTGTCGTTCATGGCTTCGATCGCGGAGCACGGAACGACGTGTAAGAACGTTTTCCTATCTAAGTCGTATATCGTTAGCACCGCTCTGTGCGTCGAATCATCGAATCGTCGTCTGAGCTTATCTATATGCGTCGATTGGTTTGCAAATACGATTTGATACACCGCCTCCGCCGGGACAAATTTTAAGAGCAAGAGCGAATCGTCGAGCTGTCGAGCATGGACTAAAGTTAATCGGGCCAACTTTTCAAAGTTTTTGTAAAAGTTTCGAAGTTCCTCGGGGCTGTCGTAAACTTCGCACTTGCACAAAGCGTCGAGAAACCGGTGAACGAGAAGCTTTTGCGTCAAGCCGGTGATGCTCCTGTTGTTTAAATTGTCTTGTCGCGAGCTGCTTCGAACATCTAGAACGTCATCATCGCCGGTGAGACTCTCGTTGTTCTCGGAGTCATCTTGGCCGTGTTGTCGGTTATTCGCAATCTCCTCGAACGTTTGCCTCTCATCCATTTGCTTCAAAATCTCTTCGTCTCCGGGTTCGCAGTACGACCCCAATGTGAACTTCTCTTCCAACTTCCCATCCTCCTTGATGTCTAAAAACGTGCAGCTCTTGTGTTTCAACGAGACGATCGCTAACGATGATTCCTTATAAATCGTCGCGCACTGGTTCCTATTTAACCTCATAAAATCGTTTGAAAACGTTTTACTATCCACAATCTTTCCGGTTTCTGTTTCGATGATGTGAAACGTAATCGATTCAATTGTCGGCAACGCGCTGAACACGCTCAGATCGTTCATTGTGTCCATATTCTCTTGTCCCTCGAACAACGACGCCGCTTCAGCCGCCGCTGCTCTGTTCATATTCACAGCATTTTCATTTCTGTCGAACACGCCAGCATTCGTCGCATTCGCCGCGTTCGTATTCGTATTCGCGCTCAAATCCACCTGCGTGCTCGACGCGACGACTAAATACTTCCCGCCTCTCGCCGTCAACAAAAAATCCCTACAAAACGACTCGTCGTTCGCCTGCGCCGCAGCGGATAAACTCGCCGTCGAGTTCAGCTTAAAATAGCTCTCAAAGCTCGAGTAATGCTTCCGAATCTCTCTGTACACGTCTTCCTTCAGTTCTTTCTCTCGACATTTTTCGTACCCTCGCGATATCCCTCGATACCGGTACACGAAGACGTCGCATAAATTTCGACTGAAACAAACGAGGTACCGTCCGCAATCGGTGAACCGTTTCACGTGGACGTCCGGGAAAGACGTCGCTTGTATCTGTAAACAATGCATTAAGACAGAGAGGAACGAGAGCACCAAAATCATCAGCGTTCGTTAACAGAGAGAGAGAGAGAGATGCACATATACACACACACATAAAACGAAAAATAGGTAAATAGATAAATCTCCCCAACTTACCGTGTTGTCCGGAACGATGGCGCGATAAAACGCGCGCAATCTGTGCACGTTTCTCCCGGGTTTAGGCGCGCTCGTTTCTCGTAAACGCAGAGTGGAATGCACGGTGCCTCTTTTCACGCGCGGGAGGATTTGCGGGACGATGGAGCCTCCTCGTTCTTCCGATGATC
>Ga0255771_1003757_pt1 | contig 14216 bp, 15 predicted proteins | sample 011ome_19_FD_179969 | JGI IMG/M metagenome (GOLD analysis project Ga0255771, IMG submission 179969) | Coastal salt marsh microbial communities from the Groves Creek Marsh, Skidaway Island, Georgia - 011510BT metaG (version 2) | ecosystem: Environmental > Aquatic > Marine > Intertidal zone > Salt...
AAAAGTTATGAGGCGCTCTGCACTAAGAGTCATTTTCATAACTCGGCCATAAAGTACGAAGTTACGCCCAAGTTATGAAGTTCTACTCTTAGTCACCCTAAGTAACAATCATAATAATGCATATTAACTATTAGATTCGAATCAGCGCCATGCGTCAAAAGTAATGCAAATACAGTTGTATTTGCAAGTGCGTCTGCGTTCGGATTTCTGACTCAGTGTGCTGCGTTCAACTTGAGTTTTCTTCATGATAAAGTTCACGCTAAGAATGGAAAAAGAAGATATTGCACATAAAAAAGCTGTGATTGTCAATTCAGTAGCTCGAGAGTGATGGGAAATAAATCACCTTCCAAATAAACATGTAATATGCGTGTAGCGATGCAGAAGACAGTAAGTCTACTTTAAATGCTTTCGTGAGTACAAACACCACACCGAGCACGTGACTGGTGATCTAACAAGGTTTACAGCTTCAGCTAGCATCAGATGGATTGACTCATCATATTCACCAGAACACCAGATCCAAGTATGGAGCCACTGTGAAAACCATGCACCGCTCCCCTGAGGAGAAGCCAATAAATTTAATTCTAGCCCTCACATAAATCAACATACCAAATCTGAGCAAGAAACAATAAAAATACACACAACCAGAATGCCGTTTTTACCTATAATATGGTCAGATCGCGCGCAAGTGAAATCCAATTCAGAACGTGCTCCTAACCGTATCCCTATGGTTCTTATCCCATGAATAGCGTCGCCAGAAATATCAGGAAGATCCTACACACAAACTTCACACGAATATAGGTTCTACTGCTTTAATTAAGTTGCCTTGAAAATCGCTATAACTATAGAATAAATAGTCATCACTGCCACGACATGCATTAACGATGGTGGTATAATATTTATGGGCTGTGGGCTGTGAAAAGTCAATCTGCGGCTTCAACTCATACAGCAACTTTCGAACCTAGCATGCAAAAAAAATCCGACGTGCACAGTGAGAGCTCTGACTAATAATATGCAACTAGCCGCAAGAAGCGGAAAGCGCTTCGATCATAAGAAAAGGCAGAAACAGCAAGAAAATAAAAGTACCTTCCAACGAAGCATTTTCAAATCAACTGAATAAAGTATTCCGAGTACGAGGCTGAAAGTACTTTCGTGAGAAGCTAAGCGTACATAAGACTCAAAACTACCTACCTCACGAGTAGAGTTGAAATGAGCGCAGTAGATTTGCTGAGAGCGCCTACAGCTACTTAATACATATTGACGCAAGGCAAGCAATACACGATACCCCACACAAAAGCGACAGCTGTAGAAGCAGAAACCAAGAGCAGTCCAGTATTCGAGCTAAATTCACCACTTGCCATAGGTAAATATGGTTTGTTGACCTGGGACTAAGTTGATATTGATACAATATGAGGCACATTCGAAAAGTACCATATCGATTCGTTTATCATACACCTGATTAAGCCCGACAATTGCAATATTCATGAAGACGGCGGGCAGCAGTGCCTAGAACAGTGTATTTTAGGACAACGCGATGGGATGGAGAACATTCTTTTCATACTTGACCGAGTATGCCGAATACGTCAAAGATACGAACATGTGACGCTGCCAATAACGTCATGGAGCATACGCTGGTCTAGACAAAAAGAACTCAGCGTGAAAGAGTACGGCGCGTGCTTTCAGAGAAAATACCACTGTACCCAACACAGTGTGCGGCCGAGTAAAACGAACAAGTGCAGAGACTCCGTGATAGTCAACGGAAGTAGAAACTGACATCACACGCGGTTGAGTACCGGTCGACCGAATATGCACGGCTTCGTAAGCTGACACGTCGTGCTCTCGCCAGGCAACTTTTGAGGGCGAGATCTTCAAGAAAGGAACGTGTACGCGTAATATCGGTGCCATCTTCGGCCGCTATGCTCTGAAACAACTCCACAGCAGCTCCACAGTGCGCGACAACCGTCGGTGTCTTACGTTCTGCGTTGGACTTTCTGCGTCGCCACAGCCACAGCTGTATTTATTCGACGGACTTATTCATACTGAACTACGAACATCTTCATGTACGCCGTGCACGTACGTACGCGATCGAAGTAGTAGGAATTAAACAAGTCATAGCGTGTAGTCGGAGGGATTATTACCCAACACGAGTTATTAGTCCGCGGTCGAGTTGACTCGGAGCTGACCACTTTGTTGCTAAAAATAGAGATAAATGGGACTCGTTACTGGTCATGACTCGTCAATCTATCAATCTGTCAACAGGTCAATCAATTTCTCGTACGGAACACCCGGAAGTAATCTATTTTTGTTGTCCCGGACTGGTACAACGTGATACAATTGCGCGCCCCACGTGTGCTATTCTCAGCCGGCATAACTGTACAGTAGCGTACAATCGTACGGTATCACGATGTCCGGAATCGCGGTTGACCCCATAGAGGCGCGGACTCCTCCTCAGTTACACTTGAGTACTTTCCTGCTTCATGTCAGAAAATATGAAAGCACAGAAGATTTTGGCGCACTCGTTGAAGCGTACTTTTCCAATAAGACTGGTGGTCGCGTAAACAAGCAAAATGCGTTTCGTGACATCTATCTAGAGCGTCGTGTATGTGTTTTAAAGGCCGCTTATGAACTTTTCACAAAAAGCTCTCCAGTTTCAAGCTCAAAGGAAGCTTTTCAAGACGTTACTGAAGTTGGCGTTCGTCCGACGAGTCTATATCAGAATGAACTACAAGGTCGCAGCACAGGGAACCCCAGAAGCGATCGTAGCAATTCTCTACAACTTTCCAATAACTCACAACGAAGACATCTTGAAGTGTTCGTGAAGCAACGCTTACACTTGTTGCGCAAATACAATATCAGAAGAACTACTGATGACATAATCGATGTGGTATTTATGGGCTTGAAATCACGCTTGGAGCTCTTTGTGAATACAGTTGTCACGATAGCTGGGTCTCACGGTGCTCACACGAGGACATCTCGCAAGGTTAGCTCACCGAGACAAAGTGTGAGGCAACTGAACGCCGGTGTAGAGGAACGGCAAAATCTTAGGTGCGCTGAGGAACGGAAGGCTCTCATTTTAGCCGGAGAGACGCTCAAACGCGGTCGAGTCGCGCCTGATGATGACGATCAGCTAAAAGAGAAGGTTACAAAAGTTCTACAAGAGGAGGAAGATCGCGCCAGAGCAATAGCCGCAAACGAGGCAGCCCGCTCAGCTCTTGGTGGTGATGCAAAATATTTACGTTGGTCACTAAAGAACTCTCAAAATAAGCAGAGTTCAACAGAACCTGAACGCGAGAGCACGCTCACGTGCTTACCTGAACCGTTGAAACCTAAAGCGCAGGAAATACTCAAGCGAAGCATCACTCTGACTGACCTGTTCTTAGCCATGCACCGTGAAGCACCAGTGCGCACCAGTTCTATGAGAAGAAAACAACAATATCTTACCCAAGTAAAGATGAATTCGTCTATCAATTGATATATTTGAACCCATCAGTCGTAAGAGACATGGAAGAAAATAGCGAACACACAGAGAAAATTCCATGAAAATCAGTTCGTGGCTGTGCGTTTTGCGAAATGCACATAAAATAGATCGACAGTTCGAATCATTCAAAAGGCAAAATACTTCCAAATAGAAAATGGCACATTATTGGAAGTTTGGACAAGCACTCGCCCTACGTGAATTTCATCATAATATTTTGATCGTGCCAAAGCGTACTGGATGAACTGACGCACCTGATACATTTTTAGCAGGCCACTGTTGATTTTCTTCCAAGTACGTATCTGACTTACATCAACAAGCAGTGGCGAAGTTGCACTTAAAGATGCCGATTTAGACTAAAGTAGCTCTCGTTAAATCAACCAAATCTACATATATTTCACTAAAGTTTACCTTCATGATAAAATCGATGCTTGAAAAATACAAGAAGGACTCTCTGAATTTCTCGATCAAGTGAGCATCATGTATTGACGATGGCAAAAGAGATTCGTGATTGATGAGCTGTGCTGAGCCCCTAGTCCACAAACATAATCACAGTCGAGTATATGTAAGATGATGACTTACCAATAAAATGGTAGGAAAAAGTAATCGTCCAGTCCCCAAACACCCCGTGAGCCTGCTGGCTCTAGCCTTCCCGTTCTATGTGAAGAAAAAAACGAATCTTGGAACATACATCACTAACCTAAATTTGCGAAGCAATGCACGTACTAGTGCGATATACATTGGGAATACTTCGGCTCCAAGTGATCGTAAGTCTACCAAAGAGAATATTTCTAACACATAACAGCATAGTAAAAAAGAAACAAACGAAAGTTCATGCCCCGTTCCAAAGTCCAAGCGGTCGGGGTCACCGAAACTACGGAGGTGAGTGAAATCGTCTAAACCTACAATTTTAATTACCTTGCCATGAGATATGGAGTTAGCTCGATCCGGGAAGCCTAGCTTGTCAGTCACAGAGGTTAACAACAGGAAATTTGTCGACGTACAAGAACTTTCTCAGGTAGCAAAACAGTCAGCAGTGCTACGCAGTTAAAAGTAAGTATTCGTCGATCTTGAAGCACGCGTGACAACATTGAACTTCGTTATATAGATAGCCGTGCCAAACTCTAAATTTCGGATCTCCGTAACGACAGTTTGACGTTGAACTCGGCGACTCTAGCGATAATCGTAGTCGTAGAAAAAAGTCTAGCAGAACGCGAACCGCTGAACTTTGCTCGGTCAAGACATCTGTACCCGGCATTTGAATATTTATATCCTGGAAAACGCGTAAGTACTTGAACAGCCTAAGAAATTGACGTTTCACCTCACCTTGATGAAGTTCAAGATTTTTGAGCAAGTATTCGACCCACGAAACCTCTCCAAATCTTGAAGAGTTTTTATGAATTTCTCAGGCGATCGAAAAGAATGTCCTTGTTGCATGAAGGTACGATATTGTGGCGCAGATGCGCCACGAAATGGGGCACGTGCATGAACTTTGGCACTCCTGTGTTCATTTCCCGTTTTCAAGTCAAAGGCGAGTAAAAGACGTTTGCAACATAGTGGTATTTATGAAAGTGGCCATATTGGATCGGACATTATACTGTTGTTTCAAACTATGGTTGGGAAAAATTACACGCGAGCACGACTTGACATTCGACATCGAGTCAGTGGATATTGAATTTGAAAAGTGCAAACTAGACTGAATCTATGCAATTTATGAAAACAGAAAGGATGATGAACTCACTGGCAATCCATCCACTGTGTGCGCATGAGGGCTGTCGGCGTCGTGACTGCACTTTGAAGCGCGCGTGTTCAATGACGCGCACAGATTACGAAGCATAGTAATGATAATTACATTTTGGGTGAGCGAGCGGCTCCGTGCGTTTTAGATCTTAACTGCTGTCTGAGAGAAATAAATGTAACATGTCAATATCTACGCCAACTGAGTACGTGGCTATCTTTCCACTGGGAATCAAGGTGAGAGTCGTCTGACGCTTTGAATGTGTGATCTTACCTTAATTAGCTCTTCATTTCCACTTGGACGCATAATCTGTATAATACGTTCTACTTTGGCCCTCTCAACTCCGCTTTCAAACTCATCCAACAAGTCGTCTGCTATATCTGCCTCCTCCATCCAAATGGATTCGAAACCTATGGTTAAATCAGTCTGCAGTGGTGGATACGTTGGCGTGATCATAAGAACTTACCATCCATCCAGCTGACGAGGAACTGGGAACGCTCGTTGGAATCTGACCGCTTGCGCGTGATAGAGTCTGGAACTACTTCCTCAAACATAAAGCTTCTCAGAGACGTAGCAACCGCATCCATCGCTAGTCGTTTTGAGAATGAAGCTGTCGTGGCAGGTGTGTTCTCTAAAAGTGTTTCTAAAAGCATCAGCGCCTATGATCGCAGTGAGGTCGATAGGCTGAATAAACGGATGATACTTACTGAACGCCCAGTGTTATCCTCGAGACTGGGATTCGCACCGGATGCCATTAAAAGTTTTATGACATTCTCGTGCACGTAACCAGCTGCAATGTGTAGCGGTGAATAGCCATCAATATCCTGAACAATATTTGTAAGTTGTCAAATAATAAATGAAAACCATATTACCTGGGCATCGACTTCCGCACCGCAGCTTATCAAAGCTCGAACTGCGTCAACATCACCCAGGCCACACGCATAATGAAGCCCACTATACTTATTCAACCCCAAATCAGAACACATGTGGAATATTGTTTACCTCCGTTGCTGCTTGTCTCTAGCTAAAACCAAAACGTCACCGCCAGCCTTCAGGCTATCTAGAAGATTATCTCCGCCCTACAATTTTGGTCAAGCGTTCAACACGGGCTCACTCCTGATATAATTATTCACCTCTCGACATACTCTCCACCAAGCTCTTTCATAGTCATTGCGAAGATCCTCGGAAACGTTTGTAGCTGGAAGCCTGAACAGAACAGCTCTCAGTTCAACCATGAAGCAGTTAAGGCTGAACGTACCATATTTTCTGATTACTCTCGGTTTTGGCTAAGAACTCGACTGAGACGAAATCAGTAATATCATCGTGAGTGATACGACACGAGACGATCGCATCTGCGTTCACAAACGCCGCATTTGCAACAGGTACGATTCTTCTCAGTCTAGGCGAGAAGTTACGTTGTGCCCGGGATAAGGCATGCAGCGGGCGCGCGTTCGTGACACCAAACTTTGCCACCGAAGAGTATTTCATTCAAAGTTACGTTTGGAATAGGCCTTGAGATACACCCGGCGTGATTTTCGCGCCGCAGCGCACCCTCTTACACGTACGTCCGCAACTTTGCCTCGCTAGCTCCACCCAAACTCTGCCCCCGTGCCAGTTAGGTCCACAAATTGTGGACCACACTTTGGGATTCTGACATTTCGCGTTAGCAAAATTTCAGAATAAATATTACGATATTTTGCAACAAGATTTACGAAGTGCTCCGCCGGCTCACCAAAACTCTCCTCCTTCCATCCCTCTCCCCCTTTCTGCGCGGTTTCTGTCGATTATCATGATTACTACGATGACGAAAAAACTCGCATGATTTAAGTTCACAACCTTTTTATTATCACAATACGGTTCGACCGACCGTACACCACGTGGTGCGCTAACAAGTTTTATTACTTTTTCACGAGCCGGTTCTCGCGCGGATTTCCGGGTGCGCATATACGGCGCGTACGAGACGCCGCGATATACGGCGCAAGTGATGTCTTAGAAACACGTTTAATGCGTTGTTAGAATTTTCAGCGCATACGGTTGTCGATTGACGACGCAGTTTATGATAATGTCATGATTCCCGATTTCAGCTCGGCGATGGTACAACGGTGTCACGCGATTCATATTCTTACTGTTTGCCTATACAAAAACACACTATCCCCACGCGTAGGGATCTTACATAGGGCTCTTCGCGCGAAGCGCATTAACGTCGACGAGCGAAACTTCCGGAAACGCGAATTTTTTAGATAAACGAAGTAAGGGTTCTTATTGTCATCATTCTAAGTCGTTACTTCGACGCGTCGACGCCCTCGTCGTCGGCACTGCGAATCTCGCGTGAAATCGCATTTAATGGTATTTTAATATTCAATATTGTGTATTTTTAATGTACTAGATCACTATTAGTACTACGAGTACTTTAGTACGTGGTAATAATTTAATAAAACGCAAGAGGTCACTAAAAAAACGAGTTTTGGTGACAAAAGCAGTTCGAACCAGACTTGATAGGCTATTTTCTTGAATAAATGCGAAGCTTTGGTTCAAGACTCATCGCATTCGAGGGACTGTATATGGATGTCGAAATTGAATTTTGAATATTCCCAGATTCCCCAGATCCCGAGGCCTGGTGGAGAATATACCCGAGGTTCAAAAAACGAAAGAGTCCCTTGCACGACGAGTCGTGAACCAGAAGGCGTGAAATTCCCGAGGAATATTCCGTCGAAAAAGTGCAAGCGGTGACGAAACGAGCCGCACACGACGTCACACTTTGACGCGAGCGTTCCGCAAAGATGGCTGCCTCTGACGCTCTCGTGCACGCGTCCCGACAACTTCTGTCGAACGGCGCTGAAACCACTGCAAAGTTCGAATGGATTGTCGTCATGGGAGGCTTCTTTGCCTTCTTGGCTGCTTTCGGTATCGGTAAGTCGCCGCCACGCCATCGTGATGCTCTTGTTGCCTTGTCACGAATGCACGCGAAACTACCGACCGCCAAGGCGACGGACTGACGCTTCGTTTCGCTCGTTCCTGTGTTTACAACAGGCGCTAACGATGTCGCGAACGCTTTCGCCACCTCTGTTGGCTCTGGTGCGTTGACCATCAAGCACGCCGTTATGCTCGCCGCTGTGTTTGAGTTCTGTGGCGCCCTGTTTATGGGTGGTCACGTCGTCAAGACAATTCGCAAAGGCATTGCCAAGCAAAGTTGCTTCGAGGATGATCCCGGTTTGCTCATGTATGGATGCCTCTGCGTTATCTTTTCTGTTGCCATCTGGCTCGTTGTCGCCTCCTTCCTCGAAATGCCAGTGTCCACCACGCACTCGTGCGTCGGCGGTATGATCGGTATGACCATGGTTGCCCGCGGTTCTACGTGTGTGAAATGGAGCGAAAAATCGGATAAGTTTCCGTACATCGAGGGTGTCTCAGCCATCGTCGTTTCGTGGCTTCTTTCCCCGATTGTTTCCGGTGTGTTTGCCTTCGTTTTCTTCTTTACCCTCCGCGCGATCGTGATGCGCAGCCAAAACAGCTACTCGCGTGCGAGATTGGCTTTCCCGGTGTTGCTCGCGTGCACTTTGATCATCAACATCTTTTTCATCGTGTACAAGGGTGCTTCATTCCTTGAACTCGATGACACTCCGCTCAGTACGGCGTTCGCCGCCGCGTTTGGCGTTGGCTGCGGCGCAGGTGTGATTTCGTACTTTGTCGCCGTACCGTACATCCTTCGCACGACCGATGCGTTGTATGAGCAACGTCAACTTGAAAAGGCTGAGCGTGGTACGAAGAAGGTTGAAGTCGAAGAAGTTGTTCGTCAACCGCGTGAGGTTCCCAAGGGCGTCTTTGGTGCGCCGCAGCGCGTGTACTACGCATTGGTTGACCACTTGACGTATGCTTTGGAACATAAGGCTGACAGCATCGTCGAAGAAGACGCCGTCGTTCAGGCCATTCACGACAACGCTGAAAAGTTTGACGAGAAGACTGAGCTCTCCATGCGCTATCTTCAAATTCTCACCGCCTGCTGCGATTCCTTTGCGCACGGTGCAAACGACGTCGCCAACTCCATTGGACCGTTCGCCTCAATGGTTGTGATTTTCAAGACTGGTTATGTGGATTCAAAAGCCAACATGGGATCTGATTCTTACTGGATTCTCGGTTTGGGCGCCGCCGGCATCGTGGTTGGCTTAGCTCTTTATGGTTACAAGATTCTTCACGCGCTTGGTACGAAGATTTGCAAGCTCACTCCGAGCCGTGGCATTTGCATCGAACTCGGCGCCGCATGCGTCATCATTATGGGTTCTCGTCTTGGCTGGCCTCTTTCTACGACGCACTGCCAAGTAGGTGCCACTGTCGGGGTCGCCTGTCTCGAAGGTGCCAAGGGCATCAACTGGTATATCATCGGTAAGACTGTCGTTGGCTGGTTGATCACCCTTGTCATCGTTGGCAGCTCCACGGCGCTTCTTTTCGCGCAGGGCGCGTTCGCGCCGATGCAGTCGTACCCGTGTTACAAAACTGGTGCCTGCACGATCCCCGATCCGTAGGAAATTTCGTAATAGTATCATAAATAATTTTAATCACAAATTTTACTTCTACAAAGACACAACGACTTGATAAGACAGATTCACGACAAATCTCTTTTTGTTTTTACTGAAGCGCGGAGCACCTTGTATATGTTTGCTAGATTTCGTGTACTACGGGAGCCCATCCAGACCATGCAGCTCGAACCTGCGCTGATCTCTACACTCTCACTTCGCTGTTGCAGTAACTGGACTTTCCACCAAACCTTGCTGCGATGTTTACGGCGATGCGTGTTTACGCCAACCCCGCCGTTCAAGACTCCATAAACTTGTCCACACCCATTCCCGTTGGCACAGCTCAAAACGATGTGACCCAACGAGTTGATATGAATTACAACTGCATGAATCACTGCACCGAGTTGAACTTGCGATTTGCCTCGTAAATCACAGATAGCTTTCCTAGGCAAGTATCCAAAAGTATCTGACCCAACGTCGAGCAACAAATGTTCCACGTGGCACGCGACGACAACACCAAGGACATTACTTCCTATTTTAAGCGAAGTTGGACACGAAAGACACATGCGAGAGTTCATTCGTTGTGCTCGCGCAATCAATTCGCTTTTACACAAGAGTGTCGGCAATGCACCCGCTAATGACACACACACAAGCACGAAACACGCCCTCGCCGACGAGGAAAACTCCGTCAACAGTGTCGCAGCTGTTGTGCGTAATCTCTTGTTGTGGATGCTTATGTTGAAAGATTTAGACGCAGCTCCCAAGTCTTTCGTTTTCTGTTAGAGCCGTCCACGTCGCGCAGTCCGTATTGTCCCGGGCGGTTCCAACGAGCACCGTCAAGTCCCTGCCCTTTATTCAAAAGGGTATAGGTAAGGTCCAGACTTTGGGATTCTGAAATTTCGCGTTAGCGAAATTTCAGAATAAATATCACGATATTTTGCAAAATTCACTTCAATTTTGAAACGGTGTGGTGGCGAGGGGTGGTTTTACAATCGTCGCAAAAGTGTCGGAAACGGCGCGTAAACGACGTCAAAACGTCGCGCACGCGCGTGATAGCGAAAGCGACGGAGTACGGAGCGATTTACGCATGCGGTGAAGTCATTATAAGGATGCTTAAGTGGTCTATAGCCGTCGTAACTTGTGTTGATGGCCTATGTATACTTTTTGGCCGCGCAGGGAAGAAAAAATTTTCAGATGACCGCGTGTTCGCTTGAATGTTTTAGGAAAATTTTGAAATTGCCGAAAAAATCAAAATTCTAGAATAATATTCAGATATTTGCAAAACGCGACGCCGTTTCAAAATAGTGTGGACCTTAGCCGGTATAGGATTACAAAATTACTACGAGGACTGCCTCGGCAATGATGACAACACGAACTCGTATGCCTTTCAGCACAACCCCGACCGAGACCGCATCACATCCCATACCCCATCCCCTATTTTGGTTTACATCGTCACCGGTGTCCCGAGGGACACCGGTGAACCAACCACGGCCTGCCGTGGCGGGCCGTGGCATCGAGGAGGGGAGTCCATACCGCAATCGTGTGCGTGATGTCGCTACGCACGCGCCGCACCGTAGAACGACTGATACAGTATGGAGTACTTTAATTTTTTCATTTTAAACTCGCTCGCGATGGAGCTTCGATCGTCGCGGACGCCGCCCACGCGCGTAACGCCCGAAGGACATCGCGCGCGCGATCCGCGAGCGGGCATCCGCGTGGGACCGATCTTGAGATGCGAGTGCGTGCGCGCCCGATCCGACTCGATGCGAGCGCTCGATCTGGTACCGTTAACGTTGAATGTGCGAACACTCTTCGTTCTCCGCGTTCTATCCGTCGTCAAGGGGACTCCACGACGTGCTCACGTGCGCCGCGAAGTGAGGATCTATTTTCGGAAAACGCCTCTCAAGGCCCCTCTCGACGCGTCTCCACCACACGATTCGTGCGCACGAAGGGGGGCTGTGTGGAGAATTTATAATTTCATTTTATGATTTTTCGCGCACGTTTAGGGGGAAATCGCGCGCCAACGCGAGGTCGACATCGTCGGCGGGACGAAAAACACAAAACTGACGTTTCGTTTGTTTTTTTTCTCGTCGAAAACGCATGATCGGCAGCCGTGCGTTTTTGTCAAACATTTCGTTCAGCAACGTGACTCGCTCTCGTATTATAATTTATATGCCAATATTAGTACTAGTATATAGGTGTAGTGGGTATATATGTATATGCACTGTAGCGGTTCTATACGATATTTTCCAGCGCATCGTCACTTGTGTGAGAGCAGAGTGCGACGCGCACACTCTCTAGTTGGCCAAGAAAATTCTTTTACGCGACGTCGATATCTACTGACTATTCACAGAGTGCTAAGAATCAAAGAGGTAAGGGAATAAGAAATGTATTGCACAGATTTCTGTAGATATCCAACGAGTCAGAGCGAGAGATTCTCCGTGAAAGTTGAGGCGACGTTTGAAGATGTATCCATCTTTGGGTCAGACATCTCTCAGGTTGATCAAGTCAAAATAACTGCAAAGGATGAAACTGGTCTAGTGTTTTATGCCGCCTGTAGCCATATTCGGTCGACTTTGCGTATGCTTCAGGACAACATAAGTAAAGACATTTCGCCAGAAATTTTTTATGTAAGTAGATTCAAAGAAAGTAAGTTGCTCCCAAATCCGGCCATGGTAGCTAGCGAGGATGATCGCGGGTGTGAACCCAATATCGTCAAAGAAGCCGTCGACAAGAGCAGTAAATTGTTGGGAAAAGTTAAACATACAATTTTACAAGTCATTCCAGACGCATCTGAGCACATGGACACACCGTTATTACAACTTGGCGCTGACTCTCTAACACTTGCGGAAATATGTAGCGCAATCAACAGTCTTGTGCACGTCAATATGTCTGTGATCGATTTATTCGAGCTGAAGACAGCGAGCGCAATACTCGAATTTGTTGCTGAAAACCATGTGGGTGTAGCGTAATCAGGTGAACAGCTCAATAATTGCAGCAAGATCTTTTCTTCATTGAAGTTTCTTCCACTCTTCATATTTTCTTTCTGATCATACCCGACATCATGTCTAGACTATTACCATCGGGATGTAATTCGAACACACTTCCATATTGATCAACTGCAGGCATCGTGAGTGATGTATTTGTTTCAGAATATGCACGCACCAGCCAGTAAGAGGCCAGCATCTGTAAGGCCAGCAATTTTGACAAGTGCAGGTGCACCAAGCTGATCGTCTACGACGGATAATTGCATACTGTCGTGCATCCAATACTTGATGTATTCATGCTAATTTGCCGATAGTTGTGATGTGATCATATCATGTTGAATAAATGGATACCTTAAGTTCAGAGAAACCTCGCGACTTCAAGTCTCTTTCAAGCGCCTCGTAATGCTCTATGAACAGATAATTTGCATCATGTAAGAGAACGAAGTGATATTCATCTTAACGGACCGAAAATTTTAGCAATTAATCCTTCGCGCGTGATCTGCGCACCATTAGAATCACAGAAGCGAGTGTCTGTAATGACATGCTCACCTTTCTATTGTCAGCAGAGGAGTAGCCACCAACACATTCATCAGAGCGTGCGCCTTTCGAAACCCGTTGAACGACGTCATTTAAGCAAATAGTTGGAGACTGTGATACAAAATGAAAGTCTGATACATAAATACTTATTGAAATGGAACTCACCTGATTATCAAGATTCAAGCCAATGCCGATAACAATTTTGAAGGCTTCTTCTTCATAGATAGCTCTGCATAGGACACCGCCGATCTAAAGCAGAGAATAAAATTGCTTATCTTATTCGATACTCCTATAAAACCTTTGTGGATTGATGATAAATATCGTTTGGCCACTTAATGCGTATGTTCAGCTTCACAAAATTTGCTACAGAGGAACAAGCAGTAGCTGCGAATATAGTTTCAATCGCCTACGAAAGATAGAAAGTCGACTATTGCTTATATCGTAAATCCGTAGCGGGATATACCTTCACAACGGCCAATGTTGATATGTATTGCAAGAGAGGGATATCCGTTGCAGCACTACGTCATACAAATTAGAAAACAATTAATACATTTCTATGCACATACAGAGTATTGGATCGCGTGAAGGAGAAAGCCAAGGAGCCCAAGGGCGAAGCCCATTGATTACTTCTGAATTCCACGTCGTTGGTATAAATACTGCTCAAGATTGAAGTCTCAGATTACCCTCTCCCTCTTCCAGAAGTTTGTTCGTCAGCAACACATACTGTACCTACAGGATACGACGCAAAATTCCTCCAAACATGGTAAGTACTGAGCAAGAAGATTGCATAAAGAAGCACTCACTCTATCAAATAGTCACTTGTGCTACTAAGCTTTTTAGAATGAAGTACGATGCTCCCCAGATCTGTTGCTGAGGAGTTGAAGAACTCCTTGTGATTGAACGAGCCACTCGTCACAGAGTTTGAATCGTAGATACGCACATGGCTATAAACACATAAATAAGAAAGCTTT
>Ga0255771_1003763_pt1 | contig 14195 bp, 18 predicted proteins | sample 011ome_19_FD_179969 | JGI IMG/M metagenome (GOLD analysis project Ga0255771, IMG submission 179969) | Coastal salt marsh microbial communities from the Groves Creek Marsh, Skidaway Island, Georgia - 011510BT metaG (version 2) | ecosystem: Environmental > Aquatic > Marine > Intertidal zone > Salt...
TATCTTCCTCCTCAGGTACTGATGAAGGTTCCTCTATGACATTGGAATTATTAAATAGTGGATCATTTTCTTCATTAAAAGAATTATTTGGTTTTGAAAGGGTTGGCTGTTTCTTTGATAATCTTTTTAGCTCACTCCAGTTGTAAATAATCAATATCATGATAATAATTACTCCAGCTATAAGCAGTGCAAGTTGAACATCATTCATATCTAGTAAGCTAACTCCATTTCATCTATATCCCGCATATCCACCTCAACAATCCTAGATACTCCTAGTTCTTGCTGAGTGACGCCAATCAATTGCTCAGCAATTTCCATGGTAATTCGATTATGGGTAACGATGAGAAATTGTGTCTTTTCAGCCATCTCTTTTACTAATGAACAGAAATTCCCTGTATTAGTATCATCTAAAGGAGCATCAACCTCATCCATGACACAAAATGGTGAAGGATTTAATTTAAATAAAGCAAAAATTAGCGAGATCGCAGTTAATGCCTTTTCTCCTCCAGACAAAAGATTGATTGTTGTATTTTTTTTACCAGGAGGCTGAGCAGAAACCTGGAGACCCGTATCTAATATTTCATCTCCTAATAATTGAAGCTCTGCTTTACCCCCTGTAAATAATCGTTTGAAAAACTCATTAAAATTCTTATTGACCTCTTTATAAGTTGTGTCTAACTTCTCTCTAGTTTCATTATCAATTTTCTTAATTGCGCTTTCCAGCGTATTCATTGCTTCAGTTAAATCATCTGATTGTTTCTGTAGGTACTGTTTTCTATCTTGAATAGAATTTAATTCATTGATAGCAGCTTGATTGACAGGTCCTAAACGCTCTATTTTCAATCGTATTGCATCACATTTCTCGGTAATCGATTCAACACTAGCGTCGCTATCTATCCTATCTAAAAGTTCTGATTCATGGAAAGAGGTTTTTTCAATCTCCTGACAGCATTGCTCAAATAAAATCTGGCCTTCCCTTTCTTGTATTTTTGATTCTTGAAGCTTTTCATTAAGGGGATTTAGAGAATGTTGCTTTTCCAATCTCGAAGTTTCTAAATTCTTAAGATTTGCTTCTTTTGTAATAAGCTCCTCTCTTGCTTTTACAAGGATCTTTTCAGCCTGATCTTTTTCTAAAAGACTCTCCTTAAGAAGAGTTTCTTGATTTTCAGAACTTTTATCATTCAATTGAATATGACTTTCATCAATAAGCTTCTCTAATCGTGACTTTTCATTTGCGTTATGATTTAACTTTTCAACAAAATCATCATGCTTGTTTTGGTAAATTTTTAGGTTAAAAATTAACTCTTGCTCGATCTTATCTCTTTCAAGAACTTTTGCTCTTTCAGCCTCATAGTTCTCTTCTGCGATTTTTTTACTCTCAGAAAGGCCATTAAGTATATTTTCTAAATTGGGTTTTTCTTTATTATGTAAATCAAGACTTTCTCTCTTTTGACTCAATTCATTATTAAATTCATCAATCTTTTTATCAGTATCTTTAATTTCTTTTTCAATATTTACAAACCGTTCTTGTCGATGTATCTCAATTTGTTGATTTTTATTGATTTCAATATTTATAGAATTTTTTTCTTCAATTAAGTCAAATTTTTTCTCAGCTAATCTATCGATGTCTTCTTTTAATTTATTTACTTTTTCTATATGTTCATTATGAGCAATGATTGTTTTTTCAAGCGTTTCCTTATTAAGTGGTAATGCTTTTTTAAGGTCTTCAAGAAGCTTTAAATTGGCTAATTTATTTGAATTTGATTTATTTTCCGCTCTCAATACCTGAAAGTTTTTACCGTAAATATTCCCAGATTGATCTATTAATATTTCACCAAACTTAAGTTGCTTTAAATCACCCTCAATACTATTAATATTTGTTATGTAGGTGTGACATAACCACTCTACCAATACATTATTTATGCTTTGATTTTTTGAGTTTATTTTAGAGAGAACTGAATTAAGTTTTGTATTTGTATCATAAGAATCTCCTGAATCACCACCAAACACAATAGCAATATTTGTTGGTATTTCTTCAAGTGAATTTGGTGAGATTTTCTTATTTTCATAAGCGCTTGCGTAATCAGCAAGAATAAAGCCTATAGCTTTTTCCCAGCCCTTTTCAATATTTACGTTTTTAAAAATATTTCTATCTTTATCAATATCGATTTTTTTGAGAAATTGGTTGGTAACTTCATCTTCAATTTCGCTATCAACAAAATTTGATAGAGTAGTAATCTGGATTTCTGTTTGCTGTAATTCTCTCAGATGCTCTTCTTTTTGGATATTAAAATTCTTTGTTTCTTGCTCTAACTCACTTAATAAATTCTTTTTTTCTAATAATTCTTTATCAGAGACAGTAATCTGCTTATTAATATCTTCCATATCAATTGAAGGTATATTTTCTTTATTTATAATTTTTTGCTTTATATTTTTTGACTCCTCATTGAGTTGTGCTTTCCTGGTCTGTAAGTCCTCAATGCTCTTATTTATGTAATCAATCCTCGTCGTTTCTAGATTTATTAATTCATTAATTTTTTGGCTTTCTGCTTGTTGTATGTCTAATTTTTCAATAGATGCCCTATATTCAGCTTCAATTTCTACTAATCTAGCTTTATCTTCGCTTGCATTTGCTTGGTGTTTTGATAGTTTTTCATTTTCAATTTGTATTAAACTTTGATTTTCTTCCATTGATTTTTCAATGCTCTGAATGGCGTTTATGTGAGAATTTAATTTTTCTTCACTTTCTACAACGGTAACTTTTAACCTATCAAGGTTATTTTTGATATTATTTAAGGCATTTTCTGCATCAGAAACAAGCGCATTCACTTCATAAAATCTGGCTTGTGCGGTATTAATTTCATTTGATTTATCGGAATGTTCTTGTCTTGCTTTCTCAACGTTTACTTCAATCTCTCTTAATGATGCAGTGAATTGATCTAATTCTTTTTGTTGGTTTTCAATTCGAGCCTTTATCTTGCTCCATGATTCATTAGCATCTCTTTTTTTCAACACCCAAACTTGTGCTTCTTGAAACTTTAAATTTTCTTGAAGTTTATTATATTTAGCAGCTATTTCAGCCTGTGACTCAAGCCGAGTAACTTGTTGATTAATTTCTCTAAGTAAATCTTCAACTCTTGATAAGTTCTCTTTTGTGTCCCTCAAACGATACTCTGTTTCTTTCCTTCTCTCTTTATATTGACTTACACCAGCAGCTTCCTCGAGAAAGTTTTTGAGTTCCTCGGGTTTTGCTTCGATAATTTGTGAAACAGTATTTTGTCCAATAATTGCATAACCTTTTGAACCTAATCCAGTTCCTAAAAATAAGTCAGCAACATCTTTTCTTCGTACCTGTGAGTTGTTTATGAAATAACTTGACCCCTTCTCCTTCTCAATTATCCTTTTAACTGATATTTCAGCATAGCTCGCCCATGCTTGAGAAGCGATACCTTCGGAGTTATCGAAAAAAAGCTCAACGCTTGCTCGTGATATAGGTTGCCTCGTATCACTTCCATAAAATATGACATCTTCCATAGTGCCGCCCCTTAGCTCCTTGGCAGAAGATGAACCAAGAACCCACTTTACTGATTCAGTGACATTCGATTTACCACATCCATTAGGACCAACAATGCTTGCCAATTGCGCATCAACTTTAATTGTTGTGGGATCAACAAATGTTTTAAAACCAGCTAATTTAATTTGTTTAAGTTTCAATTGTTATCAATCATTAGAATTTGTTGAAAAAGAATATGTCCAAAGCAGTATAATGTCATCTTTAAATATTTAAGTTTAAGTTATGAATCAAAATTCACTCGGTGGAAAGCCTACAGCTCAACCTACCAAAACATTAGAAACATTTGAAAATCCCAACACTGAAAGAGATATTCATATTCATATGCAAATTCCAGAGTTTACTTGTTTATGTCCTAAAACAGGCCAACCAGATTTTGCTACTTTATACCTTGATTATATCCCCGATAAGACTTGTGTGGAACTAAAAAGTCTAAAACTATACATCTGGTCATTTAGAGATGAGGGATGTTTTCATGAAGCTGTAACTAATAGTATTTTAGATGATCTTGTAAAGGCAACAGAGCCAAGATTTATGCGATTAACAGCTAAATTTTTTGTAAGGGGTGGCATCTTTACAAACGTTGTTGCGGAGCATAAAAAATCAGGCTGGAAACCCCAACCAAAGGTAGATTTGGGCCAATTTGATTCTGAAAAAAACTATCGCGATTAATTAGATATGGGGGTATAGCTCAGCTGGGAGAGCACTTGCATGGCATGCAAGGGGTCAGCGGTTCGATCCCGCTTACCTCCACCATTTATTAGTCAAAAATAATTAAAAATTATATTTAAATTAATAACTTATAAAGAAAAACTTTAGTAAAATTTTAACTTAAACCTAAGGGAAATTAGTGTCTTTTAAGATGTATTTTAAATACTGATAATAAATTACAAAGCACATTATAAAATCAGGGTGCTACCCAAAAATCTTCCCGATCGTTTTTATTTAAAATACTTTTGGCTCTGCGGTGCCCTTCTGGCGATAATTCAAGAATATCTAGCGAATTGAACTTAATTGATAACACTTCAAATCTATCGTTAGTGTTTCCGTGACTGTAACTATCAGCTTTTGGTATTTTTTCTCCGGGGTATGGCTCGATACTATAGTCTTTTTTTTGGGTTTCACTTAATTTTTCCCAAAAAGTTGTTTTATCATCTAAAAATGAAGCTGTTCCCGTTACCTGCACTTGGAGTTTTTTTCTTGAATCCCAAAAAAGTAACGAGCAAGAAGGATTGTTTTTTAATTGACTATATTTTTTGCTCTCATGATCGGTATAAATTAATAAAGCATGATCAAGTTCGTTATATTTTCTAGAAACCACTATTCTTTGAAATATTTTATTTTCAGAATATGAAGACAGGACGGGTAACTTAAATGCTGACTTTCTATCGACGGTCCCACGCTGAATTGTTTTAAGCGCTTCATCGACAAAAACAGAGACATTTAAATCAGTTTTTATACCCATAATATTTTAAAAGTGTCTTATGTACTTGATTTCTTCATTAAGAAGATACTCAATCCTAAAAGGACAGAAATTACAATTTCAATAGCTATAGCCTTTAAAAGGAAATCTGCCCCATGAAAAAATCCTGCGTAAATCCTAAATATTGCTGCTGAACCTAATAAGCTTAATGTCGGATAAAGCCATATATGTTGATTTCTAAGCGCTCCAATACACGCCATCAAACCAGCGGTGAAAAAGAAAGCAGTAAAATCGCCTATTTGTGTATTCATACCCATTGTCGTATCTCCTGGTCCTTCAACTAATGCCATTGCTAACCCAGCAGCAGCAGTTTCGGGATTTAAAATCCAACGAAATGCTGAACTAAGCATAAACAGCCCAATTACTCCAGATATTATTCTTGCAACCATAGTATTACTCCTTTGTTGAAATTATTAAATTTTTATTTACTTCATATTTAATATCAGTCTTAGGGCTCTATTACTTTCCCTGAAAAATCAAAACATTTCCCCGAGTCTTTTTCACCTAAATTATTGATGACTTGTACCATTAAATTTACGCTTTCCTTTGGACTGAAAATATCATGTTTCACATGCCTTAAAAAGGGATCTGATAACTGACTTTTGACTGTCCCAGGATGAATTCCAATGGCGATATGGCTCTTATTCATTCTTTTAAGCTCTATTGAAAGATTTTTTATCATCATATTTAAGGCAGATTTTGAACTACGATAACTATGCCATCCACCCAGTTGGTTGTCTGAAATACTTCCTACCCTTGCGGTCAAGAAAGCAATCTTCACACCTTCTGATTTCTTAATAAGTGGCATTAGCTTTTTTATTAATAAGATTGGACCAAACGTATTTACTTGGAAAACCTTTTTTATAGCATCGCTATCAATATTGTTGATTGATTTTTCAGGTAGGATTTGTTCCGTATGAAGAATACCTGTTGCTACGATAACCTTGCTGATATTGTCTAAATATAATAATTCATTTAGATTTTTGAATGTTTCCTCATCATTATAATTGATTTCAATTGAATGAATCTTTTTATGATCTTTGTCATTATTCTTTCTGGATAGCGCGATAATCTTACCTACATTTTGATCTTCCATATAAAGATTAGTAAACTCACTACCAATGCTACCTGATGATCCAACGATGATGATGTTTTCTTGCATATTTAGATTAGTTTCTATTACCTAAACAACAAACTGAGCAATTCCATCTTTAAATGAAAAGTCAATATCATGGTTTTCAGTAATTGTAATAAAAACATTCTCAGGTTTTATACCTACTCTCTCATTTAGGTACTCAACAACTCTTTTATAAAAGGCTTGTTTTGCCTTATTTGGCCTCCCTGATCGCATGACAAGATGCATCATCACTCTATCCTCTTGTCTGCCCTGGTATTGCATGCAGTCCTCTGCCAATTGATGAACTACTTGGTATCTATCATCATCTGGAAAAGCCATTGTTTCAATCACTGCTTCATTTACACTATCAGAAACCTTTTTAATATAATCTTTTCCTTTACCTTCTAACACATTAATTGTTACAAATGGCATATTATCTCCTCATCAAATTATCTAATAAATTACTTTATAATTAATAAATAAAATACTGTTTTTATTTAAATTTTTAAACATATTTTTCCAAAATGTTGATTTGTTTCTTGGTATTTAAAAGCTGTGACAATTTCTTCTAGTTTAAAGGTACGATCAATAATCGGAAAGATTTTTTTCTTATTTATAAATTCAATCATTCTTTGCTGTTGAGCCCTATTTCCGACCAAAACACCTTGCAATCTCACTTGTTTTATCAAGGTGTTAACAAAATCAAGACTGCCTTCTATCCCAGTTAAAATACCAATTACCGAAATATGGCCACCTACCTTAATAGCGTTGATTGACTCACCCAATGTTCCAGGTCCACCTACCTCAATAATATGATCTACCCCAAAACCCCTTGTAAAATCTAAGACTTGCTCTGACCATTTTGTATCCTTTTTGTAATTTATACAATAATCAGCCCCTAATGACTTGAGTTTTTCAATTTTCTCGTCTGATGATGAAGTAGCAATTACTTGGGCGCCTACTGCTTTTGCAAACTGCAATGCAAATATTGAAACGCCACCAGTCCCTTGAATTAGCAAAGTATGATCTTTTGTTAAATTAAAATCTTCAAATAAAGTTCGCCATGCTGTTAGTCCGGCTGTTGTGAGTGTTGACGCTTGCTCATGCGTCCAATTTTTTGGGGCCAATGTCATTGAATTTGTTGAAATATTTACCATTTCCCTTGCATATCCATCAATACCATCCCCAGGAACAGTCTGAAACCCATCAACATTGGCTTCCCCTTCAAGCCAACCTGGAAAAAAAGTTGAGCAAATATGATCGCCTATTTTGAAGTCTTTTACCTTGTCTCCAACCTGAATCACCTCACCCGCTCCATCTGCCATTGGGATACGTTGCTCTGAAGGTCCCCAAATACCTGAAACTACTGCATAATCATGATAATTCAGTGAATTTGCATGGAGTTTAACTTGAACCTCGTCTTCATGAGGGGTAGAAATTTCATCATTGCCCATAAAGACATTTTCGTAACCTCCCCCTGCTTTTAAATAAATTGCTCTTGTCATTGTTTTTTGCCTAAAATAATGATTATATATAATTATATTTAAATAACAGGTGGGATTTAATATGGCTGCTTATGATCAAAAAGAGTTAGAGCAATGGAAAAATGGCTTGCTTGGAAAGCAAGGTGGTGGTTCGAACAAAAAAATTCTCATGGTAGTGGTAATCGCAGTTGTTGTTGTGGTTGCATATCTATATTTATCGAAATAAATATTTAAAAACTCAAGCCTACATTTCTTTAATTTAATTGCAGGTATGAGAATTAGATCTAAATTATGTTTTGAATGCAATTCTGAGCATAGAATTTTATATCGATGTAAATACGAACATAACGACTGGGTATTTTTATGCCAACAATGTTTACTTGATATTAAATCGAAACATGAAAACACTTATCAATATGGCGGTACATGGAAAAAGTTTAAGTAAATACAACCATATAACTTAATTAAATACCTCTTAAAACTATAAAGATTCTCAATCTTTTTTGCTTAAAATTTAAACAATAGTGAGTGTTTAAAAGAATAAATATTTTGAAAACGCGCAAATACCTAGCACTAGAAATACTGCGGCTAAATAAGACATAAGCATAAACGGTTTACATTTATGTGCGGGGCACTCTTCCTTTTCATTTTTACTTACCATTTCATTCCAACCTTTTAAATTAAATACCTTTAAAAAGACTGTACTCAACTTAAAAAATTCATTTTATACTGCTATTTTAATTACGTTAATTGATGATGCGAAACGATTCCATTATTAAATGTATTGATAGTGTCGCCCAATGCTTTATCGATTCTGAGGATGAAATTGAGTCCCTAGATCGGGCTATTGGTGATGGGGATCATTATATTAATATAAAAAGAGGAAGCTTTGCTTTGCAAGCAATTAAATCAGATCTTAAGGGACTTCCAATCCCAGATACTTTCAAAAAAATAGGAATGAACTTAATGTCCTCTATTGGGGGTGCGTCGGGTCCTTTATTTGCTAGTTTTTTTATCGCATTTTCTAAACATATTGAAGATAGGGAAAGCCTTCAAAACTTTAGCCTTGCTTTTTCACATGGCGTAGAATCAATTATGCAAAGAGGAAAAGCTAAGTTAGGAGATAAAACGATGCTAGATGTATTAATCCCCGTTTCAGAAAAATTAAGATCTCTAACAGATGCCGGATGTGAAATAAAAGAAATCATCAAACAAATAGATCTTGTTGCTAAAGACGGTGTTTTATCTACAAAAGAATTAATACCAACCAAAGGAAGAGCAGCAGGTTTGGCAGACAGAGCTATTGGTCATATTGATCCTGGGGCTAAAACTTGCCAATTAATCATTAGCACTGTTTGTGATGAACTTAAATAAAATACAATAAATACATATGAAAAAATTTATAAATGAAAAAGATGACTTTATTATTGATAGCCTCAAAGGATTCGCAAGAGCGCATGAAGACTCCGTCGACCTGAGCTTAGATCCTATTTTTCTGACACGCAAAGAAATAAATCCTAAAAAAGTTTTATTAATATCAGGTGGCGGCTCTGGCCATGAACCATTACATACAGGCTTTATAGGAAAAGGAATGCTTGATGTGGCTTGCCCAGGGCATGTTTTTACCTCACCTACTCCTGATCAAATGATTGCTGCAATTGAGCATTGTCAGCCAGAAAGCGGTGTTTTATTTATTGTTAAAAACTATTCTGGTGATGTCATGAATTTTGAAATGGCATCCGAAATGATTGATTTTGATCACCAAACTATTCTCACAAATGATGATGCAGCTGTAATCAATTCAAGCTATACAACAGGTCGAAGAGGAGTTGCTGGTACAGTTATTGTAGAAAAAGTCGTAGGTAGCCTAGCCGAGCTTGGCGGTAATTTAATCGCTTGCAAAAACCTTGGAGATAAAGTGAATCTTCACTCTTCTAGCATTGGTGTTGCACTTTCAAGCTGCACTATCCCTGCTGCAGGAAAACCAACTTTTGACATTGGTAATGATGAAATTGAATTTGGAGTTGGTATTCACGGCGAGCCTGGGAGGAAGCGTGAAAAGATTAAACAAGCGCATCTGATTGTTAATGATATGGTTTCAGCTATATTAAATGATTTTGAAGAAAAATCATTGAACCTCAGAGATTCTAATGGAATTTTACTATTAGTGAATGGTTTTGCTGGAACCCCATTATCGGAGCTTTATTTAATCTATAATGCAGTCGCCGAAAAGTTAAAAGAAAAGAAAATTCATATTTCACGTTCAATGGTTGGTAACTACACAACCTCACTAGATATGGCAGGGGCTTCAATTACGATTTGTTTGCTTGATGATGAAATAAAAAAACATTGGGATTCACCAGTTAATACACCAAATTTAAGATGGGATAACGAAAATGTTTAAAAAACATTTAAAGGAAGCGGGTAAAAGCTATTGGGAACATTTTAAATTTGCCTTTATTGCAGGCTTTATCCTTCTTTATGCGGGAATAACCTCAATCATTCATGCAATATTTCCCTGTTTTTTTCAATTCACAAGCCTAAAGATTGTTAAATCTTTATTGAAAAAAGCAGAATAAGGCTTTCATTTGCATAACCAGTCATATAGAAAATTAGGTTTTTGGATAGGTCTTATCTTATTTTTTTCAATTGTAATCAATGAAACTCCTGAAATGCTTTCGATGAAGGGGTGGCATGTGGCTGCCGTTGCGCTTTTAATGGCTGCATGGTGGGGCACAGAAGCAGTTCCATTACCTGTTACAGCACTCGTTCCTTTGCTAGCCTTCCCTCTTCTAAATATTGCATCTTTAAAAGAGACAGCAATCTCTTATGCTAATCCTCATATTTTTTTATTCCTAGGAGGTTTTATTTTAGCGCTTGCCATTCAACGCTCAGGTTTACATAAAAGACTAGCTCTAACTGTTGTATCAAAGGTTAATTCATCAGCAGCAAGTATTATCGGTGCATTTATGGGCATATCATTTTTCATCAGTATGTGGGTGATGAATACCTCTACTACGTTGATGTTATTACCCATTTGTTTAGCCATTTGTTTAAATATTAAGCAAGCCTTACCAGGCATATCAGCCAAACATAATAAAAATTTTGAAATTGCCCTTCTTTTAGGAATTGCTTATGCCTCTTCCATCGGTGGTATGTCAAGCCTTATTGGCACTGCACCTAACATTGTTTTTGCAGGCTTTATGCAGGAGAACTTTAATACAGATATTTCATTTCTTGATTGGATGAAAATTGCGCTACCCATAGGGTTAATCATGTTAGTGGCATCCTTTATTTTTCTTACCAAAGTTATATATCCATCATCTTTTCAAATTAATTCAATAGCAAAAAATAAAATTAAGCAGAACCTCAAAAAATTAGGTGTTGTTAGCTCAGATGAGAAAAAAGTTTTTATTATTTTTTTTATAACAGCATCTCTTTGGATAGGAAGACCTTACTTAAAATTTCATGAACTTTTATCAGGATTAACTGATGCTGGCATCGCTATTTTAGCCGCAATTTTACTTTTCATTCTGCCGTCAAACGATACAAAAAATAATCTTTTACAGTGGGATGAGACCAAGAAACTCCCATGGGGGCTGCTGCTTTTATTTGGAGGTGGATTATCACTAGCAAGTGCCATCAGTACGTCAGGTTTAGGTGAATGGCTAGGATCATCATTTAGCTTGATTGTTGAATTGAAGCCTTGGCTAATTATTCTATTGATCACGACATTTATAGTATTTTTGACTGAGTTAACCTCTAACACCGCTACAACATCAACTTTTTTACCTATTGCGACATCGATTGCAGTTGCTATCTCAATTGCTCCTATCTCTATTGCAATTCCTTTGGTAATGGCCTCAAGTCTGGCATTTATGTTACCCGTTGCAACACCGCCCAATGCTATTGTTTACGGATCGGGAAAAATTACGACATCGAATATGATTAAAGCTGGATTTATTCTAAACTTGATTGGTATATTAATTATTTCTCTCGTGAGTCATTACTTATTGCCAATCTCATTAGAGAAATTAATGTAGTTAATTAAGATTTACTTATCAATTTTATTAATTTTACTGCCCTCTAGCGTGAGGTTATACATCAATCCTTTGGGAGAAAAGACAAAAGCTACAACTGGCTCCTTAATAGATTCAGTATTTACGTCACCTCCAGCTCCCCAAACAGCAACTGCAACACTGGCATCACCACCAGCATTCCACCCACTTGCATTTCTAAATTCCTTGAGTGCGTCAGCTTTTAAAAACATATAAACCTCAGAACGTTTCTCAACACCTAGCTGAAAGCCAATTGAGCCAGCAATATTGTTGTAATACTGAACTTTTTGTCCTCCTATAATTAAAGCACCTTCTCCATAAGAACCACCAATACCTATACCTGCTTTAACTATGCTAGGAAATACTAAAATTCCTTTAGCTTTTGATGCTAGCTCTCTAGCAGCAGGTGTGTTCTTATATAAGTCATCCAATGCAGACTTTATTTCGGCATCAATTTCTGCTTTTGAGGCAGAAAAACTAGCTTGACTAAAAAGAAGTAAAAAAGCAGATGTAATAGCTATTAATTTTTTCATTTTAAAGGGTCTTTATTATTTAATATGTGAATATTAAACAACTAAGATACAAAAAACAATATTATTCAAATTTTTTTAAAATAATATTGGTATAGTCTGCATATGACACTTGAGCAAATTATTAATTGGATAATAAGTGTTGATATTATCTACCTAACAACCATTGGTTTTTTTATAGCCATAGGTGTTTTATTTTTAATTACTGCAATTTATTCACTCATTTATGATAAAGCTTTTCGAAAAAAATATATTGGAAAACTCAGTTTGGCTTTTATCATCACCGTAAGCCTTTTAATTGGTCTAATTTATATACTTATTGATATGGAGTTATTAATTATATGATTTTTGTCTAAAGGCGCTTAACAATCTTTCCGCCCTTGTAAATGACTTCAGACTTGATTGAACCATCTTTTTTCCAATTAATCTCTTTGCCCTCTTTCTTACCGTCAATAAAGTTGACCTTCTTCTTTTGTTTTCCATCTTCATACCATTGCTGCCAGAGACCGTTATACTTACCCTTCTTGTAATTCACTTCAACCTTTTTTTGTCCATTGGGATACCATTGGTTCCACAATCCATCTTCATGATCGTCTATAAAAAAACTTTCCATCATTTTATTACCATTTTCATACCAAAAAATCTCGCTGCCATTTTTTTTACCACCTTTGAAGGTAACCTCATATTTTGGTTTACCATTTTCAAAAAATTGCTTTTGGGTCCCATCTTTAAGCTGTTCAGCAAAGCTATGGAGACTGAAAAATAATGTAATAAATGCAAGTAAACGGATCATAAATGCCTCTATGTAATTTAATGTTATACATTTGTCATTACGAGGCAGGAAAAGTTTCTAAAAATACCTCATCTTATTCAATTCGGAGTCTTTCAGGAAGAGGTTCAACAATACAGCGGCCCTCATATTCAAAATGCTTTTGCCAACGACTTACAATGTTAATTTGTCCATTTTTTCTATCAATAAATAAAGAAAAGCCCACAGAACCGTCGTCCATTAACTCTTTAAACTTGACCGAATTATCATCAATATCAAGAAAATGATTCCCATGAAGTTTATGAATTAAGGTACCACCTGATATTTTAATTTTTTCAATGGCAGATTCTTTAGCACATTCGGTGCCATCGTCACAAAACAAGGTCACTTCACCATCACAGATTAAATCAACAGTTAGCGCCTCTGCATTTAAAAAAATGTTAGGGATAAGGAAAAATAAAAGGAATTTTTTCATATAGGGATATTTTTATTGGTGAAAGTTAAGTGAATATAAAATCACAAGGAAAGGTACATAGATTAGAGTGCTCACATCATCAATGAAATAATACGAGCACAGCTATCTTTTAAGTTTTTTTAGACCGCGTCTGGCTTCCTTTTTTGAATCTCATCTAAGACTAGTTTGCACTCAGCGGTTGTTAATGAACAGCCATTAACACCGTCTTCAAAATTGTAACCATCAATCATTAATTCAACAAATTTTTTAACTTCTTCAAGCTCCACATCGAGGAGCGTAGCAATTTCAATTAACATTGCTGTGTGTTCTTCTGTATGCATAATTACCTCACTAATATATTCAATTTATAACTTAAATAATACACGCTATTACTCTATTTAGTGAAGTAAAAAAAATGAATTTTCTTTTCGAATAACATTTAACAGGGGTCATGGTTAGATGTAGAAAAAAAATTTTCAATCTATTCAGTTAAAATAACTTTAATTGCATCGAATTCATAAATTAATAGATTATTTTGGTGAAATATTTTAAGAAACTTTGTTTATTTCTGAATAAAATATAGTAGAATTACGCCTTCTGGATGTCCCCATCGTCTAGAGGCCTAGGACACTGCCCTTTCACGGCGGCAACAGGGGTTCGAATCCCCTTGGGGACGCCAACTTAATCTTACCAATCCCAGTAATATCAAGGCATTTGAGGCGTTAATAC
>Ga0255771_1003790_pt1 | contig 14134 bp, 5 predicted proteins | sample 011ome_19_FD_179969 | JGI IMG/M metagenome (GOLD analysis project Ga0255771, IMG submission 179969) | Coastal salt marsh microbial communities from the Groves Creek Marsh, Skidaway Island, Georgia - 011510BT metaG (version 2) | ecosystem: Environmental > Aquatic > Marine > Intertidal zone > Salt...
AATTGAAAATCGAAGAGTAGACATGGTGAAGACCTTTTAGTGGAACCGTTGAGCGGCAATTTAACGCACAAGCCTCGAAAGCCCGCTTTCAATCCAGCGGATATAATTTCGACGAATTATAAATTTTTAAATACGAAGTTTTTATACTACCTTCAGTAAAGAACACAAATTCATTTTGATGAAACATCTTGCCTTATTGTTCGCTTGCGCATGCGTTTGCGGGCTCCTCCATGGCCAAGTAACGGCCGTTCAGGCGGAACTGGTTGCAGATCACAACACTACAGGCATTGCAGAGTTAGCCGGCATGAAGACCTATCATGTCTTCGCACAGATGTCAAATGAGGCTGACGAAATTTCTGCTGTATTCGGTGACATTTCTGCACCGTTGAGCATCGCTTCGACGGATGCGTTCTACCAGAGTGCTCTTGGAGCTGATTTGGGCTGGAACATCAATGCTTCCGTTTTGGCTTTCTTTCCTGACGTGAACTACGATTCATGGTTAACCATTGGAGTCACGGATAGCAATTCATCCACTTTGGCGAACTCCATTGGATTGGAGGCTGGGTTTGCAGGCTTCAATTCAGGGGGTGATTTCGTCGTGGACGACGCTATAGGCGGATCTGTCTTCACGCTTTTTGGAGACGAAAATGCGGCCGCCGGGGAAGACCTGAAAGTACTCATCGCCCAATTGACCACAGCTGGTGAGATCAGCGGCATCGTCAATATTCAAATGTTCATCGACGGCATGCAAAATCAAAGCATGCAAGCGATTGGGCTGCCCATCTTGATGCCACAAGGATGTGGAGACGAAGCAGCATGCAATTACGATCCCACATTCGGTCCGGAGACACTTGATGATTGTGTGTATCCCGATAGTTGTTCAGATTGCAACGGAGAATGTTTGGATGCGAATGCCAACGGAATTTGCGATTGCGACGAATTTCTTGGCTGCACAAACCCTGCTGCTGACAACTACGACGCATCAGCTTCATCCGATGACGGCAGTTGCATCTTAGGCGGTTGCATATACATCAACGCTGCGAACTATAATCCTGACGCTACCTACGATGACGAATCGTGCGTGTTTGCCGGTTGCACGAACGCTTTGGCCTTGAATTTTGATCCAACTGCGATCCTGGAAGACGGAAGCTGTTTGTTGCTCGGCTGCATGGACCCCGTCGGTTTGAACTTTGACCCCATTGCCAACGTTTCCGGGGCTTGCGATTACTCTGTGGTATGCATGAGTGATTTGGATGGTGACGGCTACGTCGACGTCTTCGACTTGCTGCTCATGTTTGAGAGCTACGGCTACGACTGCGAATAGGAAGTAAGATTTTTCGCGCTTCCGGAGTCGAAGTTCGACAGGACTGCCCTATTGTTGCGGATTCAAATTTGCCATCCGATGAATCCCGCCATGCAGCGTTTTGAACGCGTTGTGGAGCAGATTTTGGAGCAAGACCTGGCCGTTATAGACGGCCTCTTCCCAGACCAAATCCTACTTAACCTTAACGAACGCCTTGCCGCGCTCAATACAGAGGATGCTTTGCGCCCCGCTGCGGTGGGCGCCGCAGGCCAATCCGAAGTCCACACTGAAATCCGATCCGATTTCATTCGTTGGTGGCCTGATGCACCCGAACACCCCGCCGAACAGGCGTTTTTCGCTGAAATCGATGCACTCACCGATTACCTGAATCGAACGTGCTTTACAGGCATTCGGCAGAAAGAGTTCATGTACGCAATTTACCCGCCGGGCGCGCATTACGAGCGCCACGTAGATGATTTTCAGCATAAAAATGCCCGCAAATTCTCCGTTGTCACTTACCTCAATCGCGACTGGGAGCCCTCACGAGGTGGTGAGCTGGTCATCTATGATGCATCAGGTGAGCAGCGCGAAACCATCGCGCCGATTTACGGACGCACTGTCATGTTTCCAAGTCCGCTCGTGGAGCATGCTGTATTGCCCGCTTTGGCCGATCGTTGGTCTGTGACGGGTTGGTTACGCTGACCCTTGAGCGTCAGGTGCTCGATGCTGAATGGATACGTTTTTTAATCCAAGTCACGAAGTTTGCATCTTCTGGCATTTCCAATTTCCCTCGAATGATGCTTCGCGTATTGTAGAGGTGACCGTTGCTCATGTTCAATTGGTGCGCAATTTCTTTCGCATGAATGCCTCTAACGGTCAATAAAACAATCGTCGCTTCCAAATGACTCAAACTTTCCGAATACTGCAGTGAAGAAATGGAGTTGAGCGTGATGGATTGCCGATCGGTTGGAAACATATTTTCGAGCTTTCGCACCACAATCATCGCATCACCCACACGATCACCTCGCTGCAAGGCATGACCCAACGTACTTATATCTTCTTCCGTGACTTCCAGCATGAGGGAGGTGCCTTCCGGCGCATCTATATTCTCGCCGGATTCACGTTTGGGCGTCATGATTGATGATTTCTCTGAAATTTCGCGCCGCTTGCGAATTTCCCGCATGGCCATCAAGCAGACCAACACTGCAACAAAGCCCAATAGAATAAAGAAAGCAATCGGCCAGTGAGCAACCTTGGACTCCGCCACGTTGCCGGAATCTATGTAATTTAAAACGGCATTGTTATCAGACTCCTCTAAGAACTCATTGACATACTCAGAAAATGCATCTCGCTGAAATGCATTGGTGGCCTTCAGTATCTCCCAATTTCTTACCCACTCAACTTCAGATAAGTTGGTATCTAACAGCAACTCGTAGTAAAGATGTCCGTGGTAGAAATCCTTGGAATGAATAGACAGATCAGGATTTCTAAGGAATCGCAATAAATCAACGCCTTCAGCGACCGACGCTGGCTGAGTGGCTTCATCAGATTCTTCCATCAATTCAATGGCTCGCTGAAATCGATTGGCGGCCGACTTGTCTTGTCCCGCGTCAATTAAAGCGCAGCCCAAGAAATACTGATACAATCCGGAAGCCGGGCAACACGCTCCGTCCTCTTCAAGGATAGATGTCAGCGCAATGGACTTCCCACCACGTGCGCAGCCATGAGCAATAATGGCCTTCAACCTTTCCCTTTCAACACAATCGGCATCCTGCGCTTCTTTGGCTTCGAGTCGTTGAAGTTCTACCGTTGCAGAATCTAAGCTGGCTTGATTGTATTCGGACGTGTGATAAAGTTTTTTCAAAAGTAGGCGGCCGCTCAAATCCACTTGTACTTGCGCATTGAGCAGGAATGGAACGCTCACAACAAACCAACTAATGACCCAATGTACCCATGAATGGGTCAAGGCGATAAGGATTCCCTTCAATGTAATTCCTGTATTTCTGGCGGCAAAGGATGATGCTCACTCGAAGGTATTTCATTCAGCACCCTTCTTGACCTAAAGTGATATCACATGAAGTTTAAACCTGATTAAGTCTGAATTATATGACATCATCATGAGAAACATACCGACGACACAAAACGTAATTTTAATCTCCATAAATCGAGCATTTTAATCGTTTAATCGAATTTATAATCCGCTATGAAAAGTTTTATACTCTCCTTTAGCCTAGCTATGGTTTGCATCCTTTCACCTATAGGCCAGGATGTACAGGCACAACTTGCCTTGCACGACTCTGTGCCATACCAAGGTGACACCTTGTTGACGTTACCGGTGACCGGGCAATTGATTGATCAAACTGCTGGGGTAGAACTGCAAATGGATTGCGATTGGCCGACGCTCATGCTCATGATTCGGGACTTGGAAAATCGCATTGCAGGCGCTTTGGAAGTGGATACCGTATACGATGTCTATGTGTCGGGTTCTATTGCAGGAAACACAATCAACATGTGGCATGACTGTTACGTTCTCCGCGACAGCATTCTGTCCCTGCAAATCCAATTGGACGAGGCGTTGCTCGGCCCGCCAACGGTATTGACCCAAGAGGTGATGAGCATCGCTCAGCACACGGCTTCCATCAAAGCCAAAGTGACCGACGATGGTGGAGCCGCCATGCGCATTTGGGGCGTCATTTATGGCAAACAGGATGTGTGGAATGATTCCCTTGGTTTTTTTGAGATTGACTCAATTTTTACCGAGGACGTGGACTTTGCACTCCTAACAGATTCACTTCTTGCGGACCATTGGACCACATATGTGAACGCGATCAATGTAACAGCGCCGCCCACTGATTTGCCGACTCATACAGCAATGGACACTGCTCTATTGAACGTTGATTCGGTCTTTACGCGATCCATCGTGGGACTCGAGCGTTACTCGGAATACATCGCCATTCCAATTGCGGCGAACGATTCATTAATGCGTGAATTCAATGGCCAAGGGATTTCCATCAATGGTCAAGAACTCAATGCAAGTATCCTTGGACTTTACGGCATGGGAGACACCTTGATGTTCCGAACACTAGCGGACACAGCATCTGGTTTCACTTTGGATACAGCTTCGGTGACTTCGACTTCTGCACGTTTAATCACGAGTATAACCGACGCCGGTGGCCAAGGACCCGACGCGGTTCAATTTCAATACGACATCGTTGATTTCACAGCAGCAACGTTTGACGGCGGAAGCATCAGTTCCGACAGCACCGGCGGGACAGCACACTCCGCAGTTATTACAGGACTGACGCGTTACACGGATTACTATTTCCGAGCCTTTGCAGACAATGTCCAAGGACGAGGAAACTCCGAGAGCAGCATGACATTCAAGACCTTGCCGGAATCACCCACGTTGGGCGTCGTGTCTTGGGACGCTGAGACGGAGGTCATGACCGGGCGCCTTTTGGATCTCGGAGGTAACAACGGCACTCCGATTCCAGATTCGACCTACTTCGTTTGGAGCGTAAACGCAGATTTGAGTGCACCTGGCGACACCTTGTCAAGCACATACCAACCTTCTGACAGTACGTTCACGGCGGCTTTTACCGGTCTGGCAGATGGCACAAATTATCATGTCGGAAGCTTCGCGGCGAACGTTGGAGGCACCGGTTCAGACACCATCCCCTTTGCGACGTCCGTGGCTGTAGTCACTGAATCTGCTGCATCGATTTCGGCACATGAAGCGGAATTAAACGCTTGTTTCGCATTTGACGATGCCATCACCAATTTGAGTTTCAAGTGGGGAACGGCGGCAAGTTTGGCAAGCGCGCAAGACTCGACCATCAATTACAGCGAAGGCATCACCAATTCCACAACGGCATGCGATGATCAGTACGCAGTGATTGCGGAGGGCTTGACGCGGTACACCGATTATTACTTCGCCGCGAGCGCAACAAACAGCACAGGAACAACTTACGGTGACACGTTAACATTCAAGACGTTGGCGATTGCGCCAGTGATCGACACCATCACATGGGATGGCTCTTTGGAGAAGTTAGCTGTAAAGTTGACGGATACGGGTGGAGTTGGTCCAGACAGCACCTACATCAAATGGGGCATTTCGAGCGATTTGGTAGGTGCAGCCGATTCTGTGCTGACTTACATTCCTTCAGACTCAGTATTCTCGGCGGTCTTACCTGACTTATTGCCCGGAGCGCAGTATTTCGCCGCAGGGTTTGCTGAGAATGAAATTGGAACCTCCAAAACCGATACTATCCAGTTTTTCACCTTGGTGGATGTCACTACACTTCCTGTTACGAATCCAACCGATTCGACGGCGTATTTGAACGCACGTTTTACATGGACAGAAGATATTGCCCAGCCAGATTCCGTGGGATTCTCCTGGTACCGCGCCGATTTGAGTGCGGCCGGTGACACAACGCTCGCCTTCTCGTCATTGGCAGCGGATTCAACGTTAACCGTCAACCTGCCTTTTGAGTACAGCAATGAATACAGTTTTCGGGCCTTTGTAAAGAACGTCAACGGTCTGAATGAGGGGGTTGAGATTCTGTTCTGCGCAGGAGCTTGCCCTGTTTCATTCGAATACCTCGGTCATTCGTATGGAACGACACGGCTGGGATGCGATTGCTACTTCACCGAAAATTTGCGAACCGTGACCTACGCCAATGGAGACTCAATCGCGCAATTCGACCTCTCGAATTCTGCAGATTCTGCAGCTTTTGTGGGATTTCAGGCCGGCGGAATGATCGTTAGATCAGATAGTGCTCGTTTGGTAACAGGTGACTACTATACGGTGCAACTGGCGCAATACGGTTTGATTTCTCAAATGAGGAAAATATGTCCCGCCGGTTGGAAAATCTCAGAAAAAACGAAGCTAGCTTCTTTCGCAAACTACCTCACTGTGGATGAATTAGCTGCAGATGAAATTTACAATGGTTCTACCGTGGATGCCAATTCAACATCCAAAGAGGCACTGGGTCGGGCATTACGAGCAAGCTCATCAAGCAATCCCGGGTGGGACGGTACCGATAGATTTGGATTATCACTACTTCCCACAGGGAGTTACATTGGAAATTCCAGTGAACTCAGTACAGATGACCTTACGTCTCTGCTGGTTTCAGTCAATAATCTTTACGCAACTACCTTGAATATTCGAGGTGATATTGCCACGCCAAATGTCAATGATTATGCATTTGATTGGTATTTTGTTTCTACAACTCCGACATTGGGTGTGCAGCGTGGAGGTTTTATTCGATGCGTATCTGAAGAAGGGAAAACTCCGCCAACCGTGTTCGGCATCAATGCCATCAATGCTACAGCAAATACTGCTACTTTGAGAGGCTTCATCGGCCACAACGGTTGGAAAACAACCAGCATCGAACTGGATGTTTTGGAGGCCGGAATCATCTACAGCCTCAATGAAGATTTCTCAGATTCTACTTGGACAATCGTTCCAGTTCCTCCATCTGATTCACTCTTATTGGACGTTTCAGGCTTGATTGAAAACGAACGCTATTATTTCAAATCATATGCGATCAATGAAAACGACACGGCCTATAGTGATGTGCGATATGTTGAAGCTCGCACACCAAGTGTACCCAGCGTTACAACGGATGAAATGGCATTTTATGTTTGGGACCATGGAAAGGTTCTTCACATCCCCAATGGCACAGTCCAGGACAAAGGAAACTTGGAGATCTTAAGCGCAGGATGGAAATGGAGCACTGAAAGCGATTTGAGCAATGGGTACGACACTACACAGTATGCGGGATATCATAGTGAAATAGAGGATTTGGTTCTCAATTTGGACACGGCATTCACCCTGAATTTAAAATATGGTGACACCCGTGTTGAAGAAAATCTGTTACCTGGAACCTTCCATTATTTCGCGGCATTTGCGACCAATGAGTTGGGCACGGGATGGGGAGATACTTTGAAATTGTATACACCCAAGGCCGTACAAAATGGTGTAGTAGATGCTATGGACAATGGGGCGATGATCCATGGTGAATTGGAATATACCGAACTTCAATCGGATTCACTCGGAATTGCTTGGTCCACGGCCAACAACCATATTCAACAATTTGACACCCAATGGAATCCGCTTTATGTGGATAACTATCAATCCATTTGCGTCCAAGCCGGTCAGGACCCCTCTTTCTATACAAACCATCCATCCTTTCCCGGCTTTATGAGCGTAGACTCTACCTTCTGTGCATCCACTTCCTATGATGATTTCGGTATCGAGGACGCACTTGCCAGCTACCCATATGGATCAAACGATTTTTCAATCGTTCAGGAAATTCAAAGATGGTGGGGGCAGCAAAATTACTATAATGAAGGGGGTATGGGAAACTATATGGAGTCGCAAGCGATTCAATTCCTTTTAAGTGCTGACAGGAAAGAAGTGCTCTACGCAGCCATGGATACGATTTACTTTTCAGAATTATCGGATAGTTCGTACATCGCACCATTGTTATTGCCCGATTCCATTGAGATTGGAACCGGAATCTACTACCAAGTATTTGCCATTGACAGTCAACAAACGAGCTACAGTGAAATACAATACTTTGTGACTGGAGCGTGCCATGATGTTGATTATAACGGTTATACCTATCACACTGAAAGGTTCCACCAAGACTGCGTTTTTACTGAGAATTTGCGCACGGAATTGACAAATACTGGTGATTCAATTCCATACATCTCATTTGACAGGACGCAAAGTTCCGAAGACAATTTGGCAGCAAAGGCTGATTTGGATGACATGTTGAATTCAGGTCAATCTGTGCAATCCTTCGCAGATTCGGCCTTCTTGGCTCAATACGGGCGAGTTTACAATGTGATGGCAACGATCGATTCGGCAAATGTTTGCCCCAAAGGAACGCATGTGGCCACTGCTGAAGAATTGAGAAACATAGTAGCTTTTGGAAGTGTCACGATAGATTTAGACGAAATCAATTCTTACACGTATACGAGTAGTATTGGCAAAGTTTCCTTCAACGCAGGGCTCTATGATGTGTTTTTAAAAAACACAGCGGATTGGTGGGCAGGAACAGGCAGTTTTGACCCATACAATGATCCATCAGACCCGTTCTATGACCCAAAGATGTACTTCGCTGGGACAAATGCGAGCGGATTTCAATTAGGGGGTCCAATCTTGGATGCGACGATCGGCCAGTCCTCCGAACAGCCAATTTGGAAAAAGAACGACTTGTTCATTTGGGGTGCAGGACTTGAGAGCACCAACTTGCCAGGAACGTATTACGAGGCCAAAACCGGTGGATTACAATTCAATATCGCGGACAGTTCATGGTACGTTGTGCCACATGATTTCACGGCTACGCCGTTGGGATCATACCAAAGTGGATGGGGTCAATTAGCTCCTATCCGTTGCGTCATCAATGACCCGAAGGCCGGTCCACAGGCGGTTACATTGAATCCAAGTGATTTCGGCGATGGCACTGTTACATTGAACGGAGGTCGTGATTTTGATGGATGGCGTTCCGCTGTGGGTGCCGGATTCAAGTGGAGCACGCAAGCCGATATGAGCAATGCTCAAGATGCCTTAAGCACATCATTCACCGGTGACTTCAGTGTGGACCTTAGCGGTTTGACGTCGGAAGAATCGGTGTATTATGTTGCATTCATTGCGGATTCACTGGGTGGAGTCACTTACGGGGATACGTTAAATTTCGAAATGCCCTGCGATCCACTCCCATCAGATTTGACGGGCTGCAACAACGGAACGCTCACATCATTGAACTATCAAGGGTATGACTACCAATTGGTTGAAATCAACGGCGAATGTTGGTTCGCTGAGAATTTGCGCAGTGAAAACTACAATGATGACACGGCGATTCCTTCGGGTCTGGAAGATGGCCCTTGGTCGACCACAACCGATGGAGCCGTTACGGTTTTTGATGAGGGCGGAGCAGATGAGGCGTTCAACCTTGCTCAATTCGGTCGCTTATACAATTGGTATGCTGTGAACACGGGCAATTTATGTCCATCAGGTTGGCACGTGCCTTCGGACACTGATTTCACAGCTTTAATTGAATCCTTGGGCGGCGAATTGGTCGCTGGAGAAAAGATGAAATCTGCTTGTGCAAGTCTCTTCCCCCTGAGCGACACGAATGAGTCCGGTTTTTCTGCTTTGACTGGCGGCAGCCGGAACATAGGCGGAGAATTCGACCTCAATGGGTCCTTCCACCCATTACTATATCCATATACCGATGGCTATCCTTGGGGGTTTTTCTGGTCTTCCTCTCCAAGTGAATCGGATGCGTGGTATCGGCGACTGTCAAGTACGGCCGTAGACGCCAACCGAATCAGCGGCGATGTGCGGTTCGGGCATTCCATTCGTTGTGTTCGGGACCCGCTAGTAGCAGAGTCCTATGATGCGACGGATATTGACGACGACACGAGCACACTTCAGGGTAAAGTGCTCCAAGATGGTGGATCCAATGTGATTGCGACGGGATTCAAGTGGGGCTTGCAGGCCGACCTGAGCAATGCGGCCGACACCACGGTCACCATGGCGACTGACAGCACGTTTGCTGCGGTGTTGACCGGATTGACGGAGGATGTGACGTATTACTTCAGTGCTTATGCCACGAATGCTTCAGGGACAACTTACGGTGATACGTTGTCTTTTTTTGTAGCCCAGCCCTCTTATCCTTGTGGTGATCTGACCTCTGTCTCCTATCAGGGTTACGATTACAATATCGTCGCCATCGGTACACAATGCTGGTTTGCGGAGAACCTGCGCAATGCGAACTACAACAACGGAAGCGCAATTACGATTGGACTGGATCAAGCCGCTTGGTCGACGAATACCGATGGAGCGGTGACGGTTTACGATAATGACGAGGCGACTTACTTAGCTGATTACGGTCGCTTGTACAATTGGTTTGCGGTTAACACGGGCAATTTGTGTCCAAGCGGCTGGCACGTCCCGACAAACGCCGAGTGGACGACGTTGACAGATGGTTTGGGCGGATTACTTAACGCCGCCGATGCCTTGAGATCATCGTTTTCGGATACTCCTGCATGGGACGGTACGAATAGCAGTGGTTTTTCTGCTGTGGCGGCCGGCTACCGGACCGAAGTTGGATACTTCAACTATCACATCGACGAAGGGCATTTCTGGTCGTCCTCTCCAGTTTATACAACCGCATTGGCTCGGCTTCTGGGCTATGGAAACACAGAAATGATCAGTCCCTCTCAACAGAGCGGGCTTTCTGTTCGTTGCGTTCTGGACCCACCACCAAGCATGACGATCACGGCTTCGGAAGTTTCCGACGGCGATTCTTCAAGCGACGCGACGCTCAGTCTGACGTTTACGGCTTCGGCGAGCACAGATGACTTCGATGTAGCCGACATCACAGTGACGAATGGCGCGCTTTCCAGCTTCGCCGGATCGGGTACGACGTACACGGCGACGTTTACACCAACCGCTGACGGCGCTTGCACCATCAACGTCGCTGGAAGTACATTCACTGATGCTGTTGGAATCGAAAATACCGCCGCGGACGAGTTCAATTGGACGTATGTAGCGCCGGCTGTTGACCCCTGTATTCAATGTGATACAGGTTGCCCATTTTATCCTAATTGTTTCTGAATATTCAAATCGGCCGCTCCCTTTGAGGGGGCGGCCTTTTTTTTCATCCCGCTGCTGTCGGCACCTCAGGCCAAGCGATGACCTCAACCAAAAGACGTACCTTTTGACAATGAGAAAACTGTTCGTCTGGATCGCGTTTACAGCAATGATGGGAGTGTGGAATTCAACCTTGGGGCAAGTCAATCCCCCGGATAGCCTTGTGCTGGATGAAAGAGAATGGCTTTTTATCCAACTGACCAACGGCAATTGGTTTTATGGCTCCGTGGTCAACAAAACAGACGCCACAATCGTCCTGGAAACCCCCGTGCTCGGGGAGGTCACTGTCCAAAAGTTGGATATCAAGTACTTCACCCAAGGACCGCTTACGGCATCAGAGCGTCAAGCCATCCAAGATGAAGAACGCTCGAAGCAACTCAACCTGGAGGCTCCTTTGCTATGGCCTCGATCAAATTACGAGCCCGACCCCAACGCCACCCGATACTTCTTTGCACCATCGGCGTTTCAATTAGATCAGGACGAAGCGTACTACCAAAACAGTTACGGGCTCTACAATCAAGCGAGTGTAGGACTGTCGCCCGGGCTCACCGTTGGAACCAACATTTTGGCACCTGTCGCCATAGGCTTTACCGCCAAGGCCGGATTCGAGTTGAGTGAAAAAGTGCGGTTTTCGATGGGAGGATTGGTGCTTTTCCCTTTTTGGGATGACCCGGTTGGCCTCGGGTTCGCCAACCTGACCTTCGGCAGTGAAAATTCCAACGTCACGTTCACCGCCGGCACCGATTTCCAAGGGGCAAACATTGCGAACATCTCCTTCCTGCTTCCTCTCAATGAGCAGACGTGGTTCATTTCGGAGAACTATCTCATTGCGACCTCGAATTGGAACAACACGGCCTATTACACCACCAACATCTTTTCCCTCGGAGTTCGGCGATTTGCCATGCGTCGCGGCTTCACATGGGACTACGCACTCATTGCAATTGCAGATGAAGGCATTGTGCTGCCCTTCTACAGCCTGACGATTCCGATCAAACCCAAGAGCGAACGGCTGTAGCGACAACGCGTTCCACGATTTACTTAGAACAGCTGACCCGCCGTTCAGAACAACGCGCCACAGTCACATCTGTCACGATTGTGTTTTATTAAGGCGGGAACACCCGTTCCAAGCCTAGAGGCATCGAGCCATTCGGTACGCGGATTGGATTCCGTTTATCAAGGAATGTGATTCTTCACCCATGTCACGAAATTTGCTTCTTCGGGCATGTTGAGTTTCTTGCGGATGGTACTTCGGGTGTTGTAAACGTATCCTGCACTCATGCTCAGTTGGTTAGCAATTTCTTTTGCATGAACTCCCTTTACAATCAACAACACAATCGTCGCTTCAATCTGACTCAGTTTGTCTCCACCTGGAAGCGTAAAAATCGAATTGAGTCCGAGTTCCGAGGGCTCTTCAGGGAAAAGATTTTCGAGTTTTCTTACAATCATCATCGCCTCTCCGAGGCGATGACCTTTCCGAAGAGCTTCGTTCAATATGACAATATCCTGGGATGAAACACTGAGTGCAAGGCTGTGGTGCGTAGACATTCCCCCTCCCATGTCAAATTGATTCTTGGAGTTCATCTTCTCCAACGCCTTTGCAATCTCACGACGCTTCGTGATTTCCCGAATGGCCGTGATGCTGACAACGACTAAAAGCACGCTCAATATGATGAGCATCGCGAGTTGCCAATTGGCCGCCTTGGATTGAGCGGCAATTAACGCATTTTTCAGACTTGCAATGCCCGTTTGCTTCGAATCCGGATGAAATAGATCGATGTATTCAACAAATTTTTCCCGTTGATAGGCATTGGCCTTGCGAAGAATTTCCCAATTGCTCATCCACTCCGATTCACTGAGCTGGGGATCCAAGAGCAGGGTGTAATAATGATGGTCATTGTGGATAGCCGGGGTGTGTATCGGCAAAAGAGGATCACGAAGGGATCGCACGTAATCCAAGCTTTCCGTCGCAAGGATAGAACCCATCGATGGCAGCAGAATACTTGGTGGTAGGTCAATGCTAGGAATGAACCGCAACTCATGAGACCAAACTGAATCCGCCTTGGCGTATTCTTTCAAGTTATTGAACAGGATGAATTCATTGCAGACCAAAATGGTCCTCCAATAAGGAGAGATCGCACTTCGGTTAACTTCCGACATCAATGCACGGGCTTCATCAAATCCGCGGCAACTGATCATCATCCCGAGGACGTTGATTTTTATTTGCTCCTCTATGCCCGTGGGCAACCTATCCAATATCTCCTTCCATGGACCATCCGGATCAGTTAGTTCCTGAAGGCGCTCAATTGCTGCTTCGACTTGCCCCGATTCATTCAACGCGGCGGCCAAATTGAAAAGGGATTGCAAAGAAGCCTCATGGGATTTGTCCAGCGTTTCCAAGGCCCGCTTAAATCGACTCACCGCCCCCTTGCTTTGAGAATCGCGGAATAAAACAAGACCCAGGAAGTATTGATACAATCCAGATGTAGGAGTGCATTCGTCTTCTTTCTCGAACAAGGAAGCAAGCGCAATGGACTTGCCGCCACGCGCACAACCGTGGGCGATCACCGCTCGGAGGCGTTGAATTTCTGGACAATCCTCCTGAATGTTCCCCTTGATTTCAAGCCATTGCAATCTAACCGTTGCAGAATCGATGACAGCTTGGTCGAATTCGATGGTGTGAAATAAAGCCTCCAAGCCGGAAAAATCCTCTGCAGAGGCAACATTTTGTGATTTCAAATGAGAACAGACTAACAGCCCATGGGCAAGCAGTAACCATTGAATTCCGTAGAAAAGCAACTGAGTACAGGTTCGGTTTCGTTTCATGCTTTGCGCTTTACGTGAAATCACTTCTAATGTATTTCAAGAATACCCATGTTGACCGTGATGTGATACCTGATTAAAAGTGTGATACGCAAATGAGAAACACGTGAGGATACGAATTCGTAATTTCATTATACATTCATTAGAATTTTTAGGTATTTAGTCTAATTAATAACAATGTTCATGCGTTATTATATCATTTCAACGATTTTAGCAACGGCAATTTCAACATCGTTGCTCCAGACTACACAAGCCCAATGCGACCCAGGTTCTGGCGGCTCAAGTGACGGTTCAACCGCAACGCCCCTCGACGCCTCCTACAGTGCAGGCGCGGCGTACTC
>Ga0255771_1003823_pt1 | contig 14051 bp, 12 predicted proteins | sample 011ome_19_FD_179969 | JGI IMG/M metagenome (GOLD analysis project Ga0255771, IMG submission 179969) | Coastal salt marsh microbial communities from the Groves Creek Marsh, Skidaway Island, Georgia - 011510BT metaG (version 2) | ecosystem: Environmental > Aquatic > Marine > Intertidal zone > Salt...
AATTGGCCTTGCTTAAAACCTCAGAGGTGACCAAAGCGATGGCCTATAGCCTGCAAGGGGGAAAGCGTCTGCGGGCGTTTTTGGTCATGCAGAGCGCGGCGCTGTTCGATATTGGCCCCAGCCAGGCAATTTGGCCCGCTTGCGCCATTGAAGCGGTGCATGCCTATTCCCTAGTGCATGATGATCTGCCTTGCATGGATGACGATGATCTGCGCCGCGGCAAGCCAACGGTGCATAAGGCCTGGGATCAAGCCACGGCCGTTTTAACAGGTGATGCGCTGCACGCTTTTGGCTTCGAGCTCAGTTTAAACCCAAAGGCCAGCCCTGATCCGGCGATTCGCGCGGATCTGGCGCTGTCATTGGCGCAAGCTGGGGGCGCACAGGGTATGGTTTTGGGGCAGGCTTTGGATATCGCGGCCGAAACTGCGGCCCAGCCTTTAACGCTTGAAGAAATTATCGCGCTGCAACAGGGAAAAACCGGCGCGTTGATTGCTTGGTCGGCAGAAGCCGGCGCGCGATTGGCAGCTGCGGATATCGCGCCATTAACGACCTATGCCCGCGCAATCGGTTTGGCCTTTCAAATCGCTGATGACATTCTGGATATTGAGGGGGACCCGGAAAAAGCCGGCAAACGGTTGCAAAAAGATGAGGCGGCCGGCAAGGCTACATTCGTAACGTTGCTTGGTTTAGATGGTGCGAAGCGGCGCGCCAAAGAGCTGGTGGCCAGCGCCTGCGACGCATTGGCACCCTTTGGATCTGAGGCAAACAGCTTGCAGCGCTGCGCCGAGTTCATTATTGCCCGCGACAATTAACAAAGCGATAAGGCCAGATGACTGAGCGCCCCTATACCCCTTTGCTGGATCAAGTGCATGAGCCGGCGGATCTAAATTCGTTCAGCGATGCTGAGCTGCGTCAATTGGCCGAGGAATTGCGCGCGGAAACCATTTCAGTTGTTTCCGAGACGGGGGGGCATTTGGGTGCTGGCTTGGGCGTGATTGAATTAACCGTGGCGCTGCACGCGGTGTTTCAGGCGCCCAAAGATAAGCTTATCTGGGATGTCAGCCATCAAAGCTATCCGCATAAGATCTTAACCGGTCGGCGCGCTAAGATGCGCAGCTTGCGCCAGAAAGATGGGATCAGCGGTTTCACCAAGCGCAGCGAAAGCCCCTATGATCCGTTTGGCGCCGCCCATTCCAGCACGTCGATCAGCGCAGCGTTGGGCTTTGCGGTTGCCGGGGATTTGGGCGGGCAAAGCGAGACTGGTCATGGGGATGCGATTGCGGTGATCGGCGATGGCGCGATGAGCGCGGGCATGGCTTACGAGGCGATGAACAATGCGGGCCATTTGAAGAAGCGGCTGATCGTGATTTTGAACGATAATGAAATGTCGATCGCGCCGCCCGTTGGTGCGCTGTCAACCTATTTGTCACAGCTATATGCTGGGGCACCCTTTCAAGATCTTAAAGATGTGGCAAAAGGCGCGATAAGTTTTCTGCCCGAGCCTTTTCGCGAAGGCGCCAAACGGGCAAAAGATATGCTCAAAGGCATGGCCGTCGGGGGCACTTTGTTTGAAGCGTTGGGGTTTTCTTATCTGGGGCCGATCGATGGCCATGATCTGAATCAGTTGCTGCCAATTCTGCGCACTGTCCGGCAGCGAGCCGATGGGCCAATTTTACTGCATGTGATCACCCAAAAAGGCCGCGGCTACGGCCCTGCAGAACAGGCGCGCGATAAAGGCCATGCAACGGCAAAATTTGATGTGATGACGGGCGCGCAGCAAAAAGCGGCGTCAAACGCCCCCAGCTATACGAAAGTTTTTGCCGATAGCCTGCTGCGCGAAGCCGGTGAAGATCCCCGCATCTGCGCCGTCACAGCTGCGATGCCAGACGGAACTGGATTGAACTTATTTGCGCAGCGTTACCCGTCGCGCTGTTTTGATGTGGGCATTGCCGAGCAGCATGGGGTGACTTTTGCTGCCGGTTTGGCGGCTGGCGGTATGAAGCCGTTTTGCGCGATGTATTCTACCTTTTTACAGCGCGGATATGATCAGATCGTGCATGATGTGGCGATCCAAAATCTGCCTGTGCGTTTCGCGATTGATCGCGCCGGTCTGGTGGGGGCGGATGGTGCTACGCATGCTGGCAGCTTTGATGTGGCCTATCTGAGCAATTTGCCCGGAATGGTGGTGATGGCGGCCGCGGATGAGGCCGAACTGGTGCATATGGTGGCCACAGCCGCCGCCTATGATGCGGGGCCGATTGCTTTTCGTTATCCGCGTGGAGATGGCCAAGGCGTCGAGTTGCCCGAACGCGGAACGGTGTTGGAAATCGGCAAAGGCCGGCATATTCAAGCGGGCAACCGCGTGGCGATTTTGTCTTTTGGCACGCGGTTGGGTGAAGTGATCAAGGCGGCTGAACTTTTAAACGCGCAGGGCATCACACCCACCATCGCCGATGCGCGCTTTGCCAAACCGCTGGATCAGGCGCTTATTTTATCTTTGGCAGAAGACCATGAGGCGTTTATCACCGTTGAGGAAGGCGCTATTGGTGGTTTTGGCTCGCATGTTATGCAGTTGCTTGCCGATCACGGTGTTTTTGATGCGGGCTTAAAATTCCGCTCAATGGTGTTTCCTGATGAGTTTATTGATCAGGCAAGCCCAATGGATATGTATAACACTGCTGGTTTAAACGCGCAGCATATCGCCGAAAAAGTCATGGGTTTGTTGCAGCAGAAAAAAGCTATTGCGCAGGGTTAAACCGACGCGTCCTGCCTGTTTTATACTGAAACGAAAAAACCGTTTGTGGGTCTAAAGCATTGGCCACATCTGGTTCGAGAGAATTTCAAAATTCCCAAAAGTCTGCTTGGGATGGATGGCGTTGACTTAAAACGGCCAAACCTTTGTAAATAGGGCCGGCGCCGGTCTGGTTGAAAGGATTTTCCCCTTTTTTTCCAAATAGTTTCTGACAGGCTAATAAAAGGACGTGTTGCGCCCTCTTTATCCGCCGTGGTGAAGCTTGGCGGCGTGGGCGTAAAAGCCGCGTTGATAAACGGCTATCTTCCATGGCGTCTTTGCGCGCGCCGTTCAGTTACGATTGGTTGTTGGTTTCTTCTTCCAACAAGGCGGGCAGACCGTCACGATAGCTGGGATAAATCAGGTTTACACCCAGCTCGGCTTTAATGCGCTGGTTGCGAACTTTTTTGCTTTCGGCGTAAAAACTGCGCGCCATCGGGCTTAGATCGGCCTTTTCAAACGCGATTTCAGGCGGCAAAGGCGTGTTCAGCAAGGCGGCCGCATGTCCGATCACGTCTTGTGGAGGGGCCGGATCATCATCGCATACGTTATAGATCGCGCCAGGATTGGGCGATTGCAGCGAGGCTTTTAACACTTGTGCAATATCGGCCACGTGGATGCGGCTGAAAATTTGGTTGGGTTTTATAATGCGCTGGGCTGTGCCTTGGCGCACCTTTGAAAACGGGCCCCGGTCAGGGCCATAAATTCCGGCCAAACGAAAAATATGCAAAGGCAAATCCGGTAATGCCTGCCAGGCTTTTTCGGCCTCTAAGCGCAGCTGGCCCCGGCGGGTCGATGGGGTAAGGGGCGTGGTTTCATCTACCCATTTGCCCGCATGATCGCCATAGACGCCCGTGGTGGATAAATAGCCTAGCCAATCCAATTTATGACCTTGTTGTTCAAAGAAAGACGAAAACCGGCCCAGAACCGGATCCCCCTGTGCATCGGGTCCGGCTGAAATCAAAACCGCGTCTGCACGCGCCAAAGCGGCGTCGATATCGGGGCTGTCCCAAAGCAGAGGGGTAACGTTGTTTTGGCGCATCTGCTCTTGCTTTTCAGGCTTGCGGGTGGTGCCCGTAATGGCCCAATCTGCTTTGGGTAGCATACGTGAAAGCGCTTGCGCCGTATATCCATGTCCGAATGAAAAAAGATGTTTCTGCATAGGCTATTTGCCCATGTTCGCGCAAAGCCTGCAAGCGGCTTTGATAATTTTGCTTGATTTTTCGCAATTGTCCTGCTGCACTCGCTGGATGAGTGAAAAAGATCCTGATTTAGAAGCGGCTTATGCCCTGTCTGGCGCCGAAGAAAACAGGGCGCTCTACGCGCGTTGGGCGCCCGATTATGATCGAGGCTTTGCGGCGGATATGGATTATATCTTACCCCAACAGGTGGCATTATATTTTAGTAAATTTGAATCTGAGGGGCCTGTCTTAGATATAGGGGCAGGCACTGGCTTGCTGGGCGTTTGTTTGGCGGATCAGGGTGCTGGCCCAATTGATGCGTTGGATCTTTCGTCTGAAATGCTGGAGGTTGCGCGACAAAAGAATATCTATCGCGATTTGATTGCAGCGGATTTACTTCAAGCTTTGCCGCTGCCGGCCGCGCATTATGGCGCGGTGGTCAGCGCGGGTACATTTACCAATGGTCATTTGGGCCCGGATGTTCTGGATGCGCTTATAGACCTGGGCAAACCCTCGGCGTTGTTTGTGGTTTCCATCAATGCCGCGCATTGGCAAAGCCAAAGCTTTGCGAAAAAATTTTCCACCCTGGCCGGCATAATTTCGGATTTAAAAGTTTTTGAGGTGCCCATTTACGGCGCGCAGGCACGCGGGTCGCATAGGGCTGATCTTGCAAAGATTGCGGTTTTTCGGCGGGCGGCGCCATAGCTAGGAATTTGTAGGATAAGTGACGGAACGTTTTGGCTGACAGGTCGCGTTTTGGCTTTTAGCACTGCGGTATAGATAACAGAGGTGGAAGATGAACGAGATTGTGATTTTAGACGGCGCACGCACCGCAATTGGAACTTTTGGCGGGATGTTGGCCGGAACCTCTCCCATCGAATTGGCAACGGTTGTGAGCAAAGCGGCGCTGGAAAGATCCGGGGTTGAGGGCGCACAAATTGGCCAGGTTGCCTTTGGTCATGTGATCAATACAGAACCCAAAGACATGTATTTAAGCCGCGTTGCCGCCCTACAGGCCGGTGTCCCTGAAACGACAGCGGCAATGAATGTGAACCGGCTTTGCGGATCCGGGGCGCAAGCGATTGTTTCGGTTATTCAATCTTTGATGCTGGGGGATGCCGATTTTGGATTGGCTGGCGGTGCAGAAAATATGAGCCGCTCTCCGTTTATTTTGCAGGATCAGCGTTGGGGGGCAAAAATGGGCGATATCCGCACGTTGGATATGATGCTTGGGGCGCTGAATTGTCCTTTTGGCACCGGTCATATGGGCGTTACGGCGGAAAATGTGGCCGCAGAGCATGATATTTCAAGGGCAGAACAAGATGCGTTTGCGATGACCAGCCAAACCCGCGCGGCTGCGGCCATCCGTGATGGGCGTTTTGAAGATCAGATCACCCCGGTATCGGTGAAAGTGAAGCGCGACAAGGTGGATTTTATGCGCGATGAACACCCCAAACAGACGGATGAGGCCGCTTTGGCCGGGTTGCGCCCGGTGTTCCAAAAAGACGGTTCGGTGACGGCGGGCAATGCGTCAGGGATCAATGATGGCGCCGCTGCTTTGGTTTTGGCGCAAGCCTCCGCTGCGCAAATGGCAGGGCTGCGCCCGCGGGCGCGGGTATTGGGATATGCGCATGCGGGTGTGCGCCCCGAGGTGATGGGGATTGGGCCCATACCCGCCGTACAAAACCTATTGCAGAAAACCGGACTTACCGTTGAAGATTTTGATGTGATTGAATCCAACGAAGCTTTTGCAGCGCAGGCTTTGGCGGTTAATAAAGCCTTGGGGCTGGATGCGGCGCGGGTAAACCCCAATGGCGGCGCGATCGCGCTAGGCCATCCGGTTGGCGCCACTGGCGCAATTTTGGTGATAAAAGCTTTGCATGAGCTGGAACGCACCCAATCAAACCGCGCCTTGATCACCATGTGTATCGGGGGTGGTCAGGGGATCGCTTTGGCCATCGAGCGGATTGCGGCCTAATCTAGGCTGCTTTTGTTAAAGAAGATGTGCGGGTTTTAAACAGTTTTGAAGATTGCTTGGGATTTTTTCTTGCGATTAACTGCTTGGCTCCCAAGAGATCCCAGCGATGACTTTGGCCCGCCAACTTATTGCTGAGCGCCGCGCGCGCCTAAGCGCAGAACGCTTGCTGATCTTAAAGCAGGCTGAATTGTCGTTGGCAAACCAGAAGCTTGGGCTACGCGCTGAAGCGCTGAGCGTTGAGATTGATACGGTTCGTAGCCAAAATGAACGGGTGATCTCTGATTTAGGCGCTGCCACGCAACAGGTGCAGATTGCCGAATAACGGCTTTTTCTGGCCTTAGAAGCGCTTAAAAATGGCTTTGCTGTTTTTGATGCTTCTTCGCGGTTATTGATTGCCAATTCGGCTTATTTTGCAATCTTTGATGGTCTGCAGGCGATGTGCCCAGGGGTTTCATATTCGGATATTTTATCTTTTTTAACCCAAGAAGGTATTGTTGATATTGGCCATCTGGGCGCGGCGCAGTGGTGCCAGATGATGCTGCAGCGCTGGCATGCGGCGCAGCCGAAACCAAAAAATATAAAATTGTGGAATTGCCAAATGTTGCGGCTGATCGATCAGCGGGGCCCAATGGGTGATATGGTGAGTTTGGCGCATGATGTGACAGCGGCGCTGCGCTGCAAGACAGTTTTGAAAACCGTGCGCCAAACCGGCGAGGCAAATATGCGGGCGAAAGCCTCATTCTTGGCAAATATCAGCCATGAAATCCGCGCGCCCTTGCATGGGGTAGTGGGGTTGGCTGATTTGCTTTCCTCTACAGCGCTTAGCGAAGAGCAAAAGCTGTTTACAGACACGATTAAAACCTCCAGTGAAACGCTTTTGGTGATTTTGAAAGATGTGCTGGATTACTCAAAAATGGAGGCAGATCGCTTAACCTTGCGTCGCCAAAAATTTAACCTTGAGGCGGCAATCGATGATGTGTTGTCTGTCTTATCGCATAAAGCACAAGCCAAAGGTCTGTTGCTTTTTTGGGATTATGGCGGCGCTTGCGGGACTGATTTTATCGGCGATCCGGGCCGGATACGGCAAATTATGATAAAACTTATTGGGAACGCTTTAAAATTTACATGTCACGGCCATATCGCGGTTGGGGTAAAAAAGCTATTCGGAGCACAGAACCGCCCCAGCAAGGTACAGATCTGCGTGATCGATACGGGGGTTGGTATTCGGCCCGATCAAAGGAAGTATGTGTTTCAAGAATTTACCCAGTTGCAACCTAAAACGCAAAAGCGAGCGGAAATCTTAGCGGCGAGGGCACAGGGTTGGGTTTGGCGATTTGCCCAAAACTGGTCTCGTTGATGAGAGGCGATATTTGGGTTGTGGCGTCGGCTTGCGGGGGCGCTGAAGTGGGCTTTACGATCGAACTTCAACCCTGCAAGCCAGCGTAGGATGAATGGCACGCGGTCAAGCCGCAATGATCGCATGTTCTTGTCATGTCAAAATGTCCAATGAAATGGCGTATTCTGCGCAATCAAATCGTCGAATTGGGTGGCAGGGTCAAACGGGTTTGATCCGTTCAGGGCGCGTTGCGGGCGGTCACGGCGAAAACCTCAGCCATATAATTTTTCGAACAGGAGCGATCCAGAATAGAGCTGTTACTGCAACAGGTAACGCCCCGCATCGCGGATAAAATGGCAGAGAAAAGCATTTTTTTGAGCAAAGCTCCTGCGGGGGCACAGCCTGATCTGGATTCGTCGGCGCTGTCATCTGAGCTGGTTTTTTCTTGTTTAAGCCTGTTAAAAGCGTTGCAAAAACCAAAGGCTGCCATCAAACCTGCGCACCCTGCCGTTCCGTTGCAGGCGGACAATCCGCCTGGCATCAAAGATGAGGGGTCTGAACCCTTCCAATTGCGGGTTCTTCTTGCGGAAGATCACAAAACCAACAGGTTGAATTTTGCCAAAATGATGCAGCGCCTTGGCGTCAATTTGACATTGGTTTGCGATGGGCGGCACGCGGTTGATCTTTGTAAAGCGCAGCCCCCTGAGATTATTTTTATGAATATTTCAATTCCCAAGCTTGATAGAGTGCAAGCTGCCCAAGTGATCCGTGGTTTGGATGAAATTCGCGGGGTATATACGCCGCTTAGTTCCATAACAGCCCATGCCATGCCGGGGAATGAAACGCGCATCTTAGCCGCTGGCATGGATCATTATTTAAGTAAGCCGGTGCGCCTTCAATCGGTAGTGGATCATTTGCGCCATTTTCATCAGCAGCGCTTGGGTGCGCGCCCGCTTTGAGGTGGTATGCGCTGCATCAGGGCCCGAGGTATTTGTTCTGATTATGAGATTTGTTCGCGTAAAATGGAGGCCGTGATTGAAATTATGAGATACACGCCTGAAAGGATCAAAAACACGAGAAGCGTATCATGAATATGCCTCGGATAGGCCGGATCTTGCGGTGCAATAGGCTCTACCGCGACGGTAAGATAGCGCGATTGCGATGTGGCTTGAATTTGCGTTGCGCGCAGCTGCTCTAAAGCGGATTGCAGCATCAAATCACGCGTCGCAACGTCAGAAGCCGCCATTTGCAAGCGCGCAAGCAACTCGGGCAACGTCATCCCATTGGGCATTTGCGCAATCATTTTTGCCTCGGTTTCGCGTTTGGCATTTTGGAGGCGTTGGATTTCGGCGCGCAGGCCGGCAACCCGGCTGCTATTGGGATTGGCATTATCCAGAAACGCCTGAAGCTCGATGGTTTTTTGCAGCGCTTTTTCTTCAAGCCCGCTGATTTGCGCTCGAAGGCTTGTGGCATAGGCCTCCGGATCAAGAAGCGTGGATTGTTGCAAGGCTATTAACTGGCGCTGCGCGTCTACGCGCGCCTCTTCCGCTGTCGCCAAAGATTTGCGGGCGTCAGACAATTGGTTTTCTTGCTTGCGCTGCGAAAGCCCATCGATTTTTTGCTCGGCATAGGTCAGAAGCGCTTTTGAAAATAACACGCTCAATTCGGGTGAGGGGGAGCTGATCTCCATATTGATCATGCCCTCGGTGGGGTCAAAAGCGATTTTGATATGCTTGAGATAGGTTTTATACGTTTCTTCAAATGAGGCCTCTGCAGGCAAACGTTGCCACCAATCAATTGCGGGATCTGAGAAGGTGGCCTTAAACCCTTCATTATCTTGCAGGCGGATCATCGCTTCTTTTGATTGGAGATAGGTTTGCACCGCGATGGCATCGGGTGTTGTGGCGAATTGACTGCCGCCAAACATAGAAGGTGAGCTTGGATTTGTGTTATCACCCGTGGTGATTTGGAAGGCCGTATCCGTGGCATACATTGGCGTTGCAATGAAGCTATAATAATAGCCTGCGGCCAATGTCGGCAGTAGAATAAAGATGCTTAGGCGGAGGAATAGTTTCTGGATCAGCCGTCGCCGTCGCCGCGTCATGCTTTTTTGCAGCGCTAAAATCTCTTCGCTTCTTTGGGCTGCATTTGGAAACGTATGCGGCGTGCCTTGTGGCGATTTTTGACCTGGTGAAAGCGAAATATTCGGGGGTTTGCGGGCGTCTTTTCTAAAGGGTTTTTGCGGCGATGAGGGGGGCGACTGCAGCGGCTTTTCGCTGCGCGTGGGTTGGGTGTGTTGAGATGGGGCCGCGCGGTGCATCATGGCCGGCAGTTGAAAGGGATCGATATTATGCTGGCGTAATATATATCTACAGCCTCGTCATCTGTGTCAAAAGGCAGGCCATAATGGGTGGCAAGCCTGCGTGCACGGCGCAGCAATGTGGCGTGTGTTTCGCCGGAATCTGCGGCGGCCCGCGCAAGCAGTTCATCCGCATTACCCGTATCTAAGCCCGAAGCTATGCCCGGCGTTTTTGCGGCGGGTTTGAGGCCCTTTGCTTGGTCAGCGGCGACATCTGCGCTTTTTGGTGCCTTTGCGCCCAGCTGAAATTTATGTGCTTTGGGTGTGGTAGTCATACAGTACTTTCGCGTCGTCTAAACTATCAAAGAAATATAAGGAGCCATCGGTAAGCACGGCGGCTTTCTGCGCATATTGTTCCAGCACCTCTGCTTGATGTGAGACCACAATTGTGGTGGTGCTTTGCAATCGTTCCGCTAAGATTTCACCAGCTTTTCGGTTGAACTCGACATCCGTGCTGGTGGGCATGCCTTCATCGATCAGATAGACGTCAAAATCCATCGCCAGCATCAGCGAAAACGTAAATCGCGCGCGCATACCCGAAGAATAAGTGCCAAGCGGCTGGTCAAAATATTCTTCTAAACCACATAACCAGCGGCAAAACGCCTCTACAAAATTTGGATCCATCCCATAGAGTTTGGCAATATAACGCGCATTTTCTTGGCCCGTATGTTTGGGAACAACCCCACCCATGAACCCCAGAGGAAAGGATATATTGCAGGCCCGCGTGATCTGACCCTCATCCGGTTTTTCCAGCCCCGCGATCATATTGATTAAGGTTGTTTTGCCCGTGCCATTTGAGGCTAAAATGCCCAAAGATAGCCCCAGCTCTACCCGGAAAGACACATTATTCAGAATGATTTTGCGGCGCGTACCCGTCCAAAAGGATTTACTGACATTCCGGAACTCTATCATCGATAAACGACCTTAAGCTGCGCAAGCCCCAGCTGTAACAACAAGGCTTTAACAAACGCTTAGGAGGTTGTTTACGCATAAAATATGTTTTTATTTTGTCTTAAGCGCGGCAATTCTGCCGCTGCCGTGGCGCAAACCCGATACGTATGTGAAAACCCTTAGGTGGATTTTGCCATGATTTTAGGTTATGATTTAAGGCCGTGGCTTTACGCTCTGGCTTTGGGGCTTGCATGCGGCGGGTGGTTGGTTGAACTTTAAGCGGTTTTAAAAATAACTGGCGATCAAAGTCGCCGCCAATAGGATCGCAACCCAAATCACCATAGCGCCGGTGGGCCGCACGCGGGCCATTCCGGTTTCCGGGCTGTGCCAGCGGTATAAAAAGTTTTGAAACTGGCCAAGGTTTTTCAAGGCCGCTTCGCTGAAAGCGGTCCAAATCAGGCCAATCAACACGGCGATCGGGCGGTAAAGCACCGGGATCAAGCGCCGATAAATCCAATCGACATCTAAGTTCACTGCGCGTATTTCGGGCGGATGGATGCCGCTGCGCATTAGAACCGCAAAAGCCAATAAGGCAAAGCATAGCAATTGCAATTGGGCAACCACATGGTTGGTTGTGTAGGGTTTATAAACCACGTCATAGGGCAAAAGCGCGTAGAGCGGATCGGGGTAAACCCCAATGAAAATACACAGAAACGCGGTAATCCCCATTGCCAGCTGCATGTTCCATGGGGCTTCTTTGGGGCGCAATCCGCTGTCATGGCCGAAAAATGTGAAATACGGGATTTTGATCCCTGAATGTGACAAAACACCAGCTGAGGCGAAGACCAAGATGGCCCAGATAATCGGGTAATGTTCGTTTGCGGTCTCATCCATAATCAAAGATTTGGTGACAAATCCAGAAAACAGCGGGAAGGCCGAAATTGAGGCAGCTCCGATCAAGCAAAACAGGGCTGTGCGCGGCATGGTACGGCAGAGCCCACCCAGCTCTGAAGCTTTTGACGTGCCGGTTCGCAACAGCACCGCACCGACGCTCATGAACAACAGCGCTTTGTAAAGAATATGCGCGAATGCGTGAGAGGCGGTGCCGTTCAGCGCCATTTCGGTTCCAACACCAATGCCCACCACCATAAAGCCCAACTGGTTGTTCAAACTATAGGCCAGAACGCGGCGCAGATCGTTTTCAATTTCGGCAAAGAAAATTGGAAATAGCGTCATCACGGCGCCGATATAAATCAGTATTTCAGTGCCGGCAAAGCCGCGGGCCAAAGCATAAACAGCCAATTTGGTGGTAAAGGCAGAGAGGATGACCGTGCCGGTGATAGTGGCGGCGGGGTAGCTGTCTTGCAACCAATTGTGCAAAAACGGAAACGCGCATTTCATCCCAAAGGATAAAAAGATCAGCCAGGTGGCCAAGGATCCAAGCGTCATTTGCTCAAAGGTGATAGAGCCCGTTTCGCGATAGAGCAGCGCTGTGCCCGCCAACAAAATCACACCCGAGGTAATTTGAATGATCAAATAGCGCATCCCGGTATGATACGCGCCCTCAGTGCGCCGCGCCCAGATCAAGAACACAGATGCGATCGCGGTGCCTTCCCAGTAAAAAAACAGCGTCACCAGATCTCCGGCAAACACCGCCCCGATTGCCGAACCAGAATAAAGCACGGCGGCAATTTGCTGTATTGTATCTTTGATATGCCATGCGTAGAGATTGCCCAAAAACGCGGCAATACAGAAAATAAGCCCAAAGACGCGCGAGAGTTTATCCACCCGCATCAGCTCAAGTTGCTGCCCCAACAGTTCAACCTGATACAGGTTTCCTTCGGGCAAGGAGCAAATCTGAAGCGCTGCCAGAACCGGCACAAGTAGCAAAAGCGCCGCCCGCAGGGAACCTTTGGGCAACAGGCCCACGCCCAGCGCGGCCAAAGCAAAAAGATAAAACGTTGGCATCGTCTCAATCATCATGTTGCCCCATGTCCAATTGATCGGCCGGATATTCTTCGCGATCGACTGATTTTTCGCCGTAATAGGCCTCGTCGCGTTTGATGAAGAGGCGCAGCGTTTTGGCGGCTAAAATCAACGCCGTGAACATGACAAACCCATAGGCGCCGTAAAACCCGGGGATCTTTTCGATCGGGAAATGGCCGTATTTCTTATAGGTAAAATCTGACAGAAACAGCAGCAGGCATAATGCAATAAGCGCGGCAAAAATTTTATTGGCATTGGCCGGCGTTGCAAACCACACGAACAGTTTCGCAAGGGGGCTATATCCGCTGGTGTCTTCGGGATGGTTCTGATCCATTTGCGCCTCCTTAATTCGCGGCCACGATCGGCATTAGAAAATCTTGAATATGCCCCGCATAGAAAAACAGCACCACGCAGCCAAAGGCGGTTGCGGCTGGCGGCCCCCAGACCAGCGGCGAGGCCTCTGCAGATTGTGCCAGCTCGGCATCTGTATCATTGCTCAAGAAAAACCCCTTTGCCACCAGCGGCAGCAAATACGCCACGTTCAACAGCGAGCTCACCAGCAAAACGCCCAGAATAAACAGATGTTCGGCATCCACCGCACCCACCATCAGCAGCCATTTACTCCAAGAGCCGCCCAAAGGTGGCAAACCAATGATCGATAAAGCGCCGATCAAAAAGGCGATAAATGTGATTGGCATACGCCGCCCCAAACCGGTCATCTGGCTGATTTCAGTGCGGTGGGTGGCAACATAGATCGAGCCGGCGCACATGAACAAGGTGATTTTACCCATCGCATGCATGACCACATGCAGACCGCCGCCCAAAATCCCCATGGAACTGGCCAGCGCCACGCCCAGCGTGATGTAAGACAATTGGCTGATCGTAGAGTAAGCCAGCCGCGCCTTTAAATTATCCTTGGTCATGGCAATCACAGAGGCGGCCAGGATCGAGAAGGCCGCGAGCCACATCAACCAGGTTGAGGCGCCGCTTTCGGCCAGAAACTCGATGCCAAAAATATAGATCCCAACTTTCAGCATGGTGAAGACACCGGCTTTCACAACGGCAACGGCGTGCAACAAAGCGCTCACTGGCGTCGGGGCGACCATCGCCGCGGGCAACCAGCGGTGAAAAGGCATCAGAGCGGCTTTGCCGATGCCAAAGGCGTAAAGCGCCAGCAGGATGGCAACGCTGGGGCCCGCGATCAGCCCTTGCAAAATGCCGCCTTTAGCAAAATCAAGCGTGCCTGCAACCGCATAGGTCCAGATGATCGCCACCAATTGTAAGCCGATCGACGTCCCGATCAAAATACCCAGATAGGTGCGCGCGCCTTTGATCGCAGCCATATTGCCCTTATGCGCCACCAGCGGGTAGGTTGAGAGCGTCAATGCCTCATAAAATAGAAAGAGGGTAAACATATTGGCCGCAAAAGCGATGCCCATCACCGAAAAAATCGCGAAAGAGAAACAGGCAAAGAATCTTGCATGATTGTCTTCATTATTGCCGCGCATATAGCCAAGGCCATAGAGATG
>Ga0255771_1003876_pt1 | contig 13948 bp, 8 predicted proteins | sample 011ome_19_FD_179969 | JGI IMG/M metagenome (GOLD analysis project Ga0255771, IMG submission 179969) | Coastal salt marsh microbial communities from the Groves Creek Marsh, Skidaway Island, Georgia - 011510BT metaG (version 2) | ecosystem: Environmental > Aquatic > Marine > Intertidal zone > Salt...
CGTCGGCGGCGGCGGCGGCAGAGTTGATTTCGACGACGATGGAAAAAAGATAGAGGAGCCGCTCATCTTCTTCTTCTTCCAAAGAAGATTACTCATCTCTCTTCTTTATAAAACGTATTATATATATTATATATATCTAAACGCCAAAATAATCAGAGAGAGATATAAAGAGCGCGTGTTGTCTCTTCTTCTTCTTCTCGAATTCCTTTTTGAGATGAATAAATAATTTAAAAGTAGTAACGATTGAGTAGTGTGTCTTCGCGTGTGCGTGTCATGTGCGTGATGATGAGCCCCCGGATTTTATCTTTTTTTTTGAAGAAAACGACGATGCAGATTCGCGTTTTTTTGGCAAAAAGTGTCTTCACAAAGAACATTCACAACGAGAGGAGGCAAAAAACACGGCACGCGCGCGCGCTACTCTATCACTACCCCGCTTTACAAATAATTGTAGCAGCAGCAGTTCAGAAGAAGAAGTTTGGAGGAGGAGATTCTCGCTTTTTTCGATAGGAATATCTATAATATATATAAAGTTTTTGCTGCCGTGGGGAATTTTTTTTCTTTTTCCTCCATTTTGGGATATACCCTTTTCTCTCTCTCTCTCGACGAAAAGAGTTTCGTTTAAAGTTACACATCTCTGGTGAGAGGGGGCTTTTTTGTCTTTGTGTTTCTCTCTCTCTTTGCGTGAGAAGAACTGGTGTTGTTCTTCTTCGTCGTCGATACCATCATGGCGACGACGAGACAGAGGACTTCTTCCGCCGCTGCTCGACGACGGAAAGACGACGACGACGAAAAAGTTGTTGTTGACGAGAAGAAGAAACAAAAAAATAAAAAAGGAGAGGGAGAAAAAACAAAAACCACTTCTACTCGTCGCAGTGGTCGTCGTCGTCTGGGAAACGAAGAACAATCGGCGCACGAGATTGAAACGCAGAAATCTTTACAGCGAGACCACGACGAGCATTTTGAAGAAGAACACGAACCGTTTTTCTTCGGTCCGTACGCGATGCCGTGCCCGGAAGAGAGATACCGAAAATGGCTGTGCGCGGATTGCCCGACGTGTAAGAAAACGGACGCGCCGTTGTACGCCATTCACAACACGTACATCTTGAGCGGATATCGGACAAGGAATACGTTCTGGGACGCGTTCAGATCGATCTTTAAGAAACATAACGAAACGACAAATATTTGGACGCACTTGATTGGCATGATTTTCTTCTTTACGTTTTTAGTCAACGTGAAAGAGCCGGAGCGAGTGCAGATGATACCGGAGACGTGGGTGACCGGAGCGAGCGCGGAGAGAGTGTTGGGATTACAAATGACGCAAAGATGGCGCGATAAAGTCATAATGGTAGACGAAGGATTGAGAGAGGCGAGAAAGAGCTTCGTGAGGGAGAAGATTAGCCGCATGAGTGATAGTTATACAAATCATAATAATTATTATAATAACAAGGACGAAGAGAAAGCGCATTCGTCCTCATCGATTTCTTTCGCGGATGAAGATATCGAAACGAAAGAGATGGAACGTTCGATTGACTCGATATTAAGCGCATCAAAAAATTTGCGCGACCATTTGCGACGAGAGGAAGATAGACCCTTTAAAGAACTGAAGAGAGAAACGGCGATGTTTATAGAAGAGGCGAGAAGGTCGTTGCAGAAACATCAATCGTATAACAAGCAAAAGAAGAAGTACCAACAACAACGAAAACAAAAACGAGAAGAGGACGGGAGCGAAAAAAAAGACGACGACGATCAAGCGTTTGCAAAGGTCACCGAAGCTTTGAGAGAGGTGCAAAACGTTCTGGACGAAATCCCAAAAGACGTAGAGAGGTTAAATAAAGTCCCTCGATGGCCCATGCGCGTTTTTTTATTGGGCGCCATATTATGTTTGGGATGTTCCACGTGTTGTCACACCTGTTGCAACATTTCTGCACAAGTGTCCAGGCGGATGTGGAAAATGGATTATCTCGGGATTGCGATTTTGATCGTCGCGTCATTTTACCCGGTCGTTTACTATTCGTTCTATTGTTTGCCGGAATTGAGAGACTTTTATTTGTCGTGCGTGACGTGCCTAGGAGTGGCGGCTTTAATACCGACGATTTTACCGAGGTTTCAAAAGCCTTCGTGGACCCCGGTTCGAGCGGCGCTGTTCACCGCGTTGGCATCGTTTGGTTTCTTTCCTTGGTTTCATAACGTTTTCTTCGTTTGGAAAGTCGTACCGACCCCAATTTGGCACGGATTTTGGTTAGAATTACTCATGGGTTTCTGTTACTGCTCTGGAGCGTATTGTTACGCGTTGAAAATTCCAGAGAAGTATTGGCCCGGGAGATTCGACGTGTTTGGGTGCGGTCACAACATTTTTCATATCATGGTCGTCGCCGGCGCTTTGGTACACTACGAAGCGTGCTTAGTCTTAGAGCTCTGGAGAGATCACCACGCGTGCGAAGCGGACGAAGTGTTAATGCGCGACGCTTTGGTTTTCGGAGGCTACTTTGGCTTTCAAAAGTTTGACTTGTTCGCGAGTTTGCAGAAATACATCACGAAGTGAAGAAAAGACGAAAGTCAAAAAAAGTCAACATCACTCATCAAAAGTCAATATATTTATATAATCATAGACAGATAGATATAATTAACCAATCAGTCACACCGTATGTAATTCAATAAGCAACAAAAGTAGTATCAAAATCATTTCTTATGAGTAGTGCTCTGTTCTTTGAGCGACTGGAATCCTTCGTTGTATTCCTCGTTCGTTTAGCCTTTCGCGCCTGGACGAAAGTTTTCTTGTTCTCTTTCTCTAACGGCAGAACTGCAAAGAGAAACACATCAAGAGCAACACCAAAAAACGACAAAGAGCATAAGATACACGCTCTCATAAAGCACTTACGAGAGATTGAGCGGCACGAGGAAGAATTGAGCGTGAAGTTAGCTATCGCGCGGCGTCAGCTAAGCGAAGAAAAGATGAAAAACAACGGCAGCTGCCCCGCGCTTCGTAGCGGTAAGGCAGAGAGCGGCGCTCGCGAAAGCAGCGTCTCACTTCAATAAGTTTGTATTAATTTTATAATTATTAAAATTATCTTTCTGTAGTGTGATTTTCCTCCCACTCACACACACTCACTCTCTCTCCCAGTATACTTCCTCTCTCTAATGTGGTACTATTTTACCAGAAGACACAGTCGTCGTCGTTTAGAGTCTGTCTTCGTACTCACCCAACGGCGGGATGGCGTCCTTGAGACCTTTTCTCTTACGGATGTCGCCGATGATCTTACCAGCTTGGGTGGTAGCGTCGAGCGGATCGGAACCCAACATGTCCCAGTGATCAAACACACACTGCGGGAAGGCTTGGCCGCCAGTCGCGGCACGCAAGGTACCAGTAAAACCGAAGGATTCCATGACTGGCAAGTACGCCTTGATGTTGTAGATCGGCGTGCCCGGGCGTTGCGTTTCTTCGACAACCATACCTCTCTTTTGCGTAACGGTGGAGTAGATACCACCCAACGCTTGCTCCGGCGCTTGGATTTCAACCAAATACACCGGCTCCAATAAGCGCGGCTGCGCAGTAAGGCACGCAGCGTACAAGACTCTACGGCACGTCGGGATGATTTGGCCACCACCTCTGTGGATGGCATCCGCGTGCAAGACGACGTCGTGAATTTCAAACTTGATGCCGCGCATGTTTTCTTCCGCCATGACACCTTCTTTCGTCGCCCATTGGAAGGCAGCGACGCACGAATCCTTAATTTCGTTGACGTACTGAACCCCTTTACACATGTCGACAATCAAGTTCGGACCAGTGGTGTCCGGACCAAAGCACCAAATCTTCTTGGACAAATCTTTATCCCAGTTGAACTTTTCCGCTAAGTAGCGACCTCTCGCCTTGACTTCATCTCTCGGAGTGACTTCGCCATTGTCAATAGCCTCGGATAATCCGTCTTCCAATGGCGTAGCTTGGAAGTACAAACGGTTGTGCTTGTTCGGGGACTTGGACATGACCATGTGGTCGGAAGTGGCGTAAACAGTTTCTCTGAAGGAAACAACCGGATCAGAGATGCGAATCTCCGCGCCGCCCATGAAATCTTCTTGCAAATCCTTCAAGCAAATTTCCAAGTGCAATTCACCGGCGCCAGCAACAATGTGTTCGCCTGACTCTTCGATCGAGCATTGGACCATCGGGTCAGACTTGGACAATCTCTTCAAGCCTTCGACCAATTTCGGTAAATCTTGGGAGTTCTTGCATTCAACCGCGACGCGAACAACCGGCGAGACAGAGAACTTCATAGCCTTGATGGTGTGCGCTTCAACTTCGGATTCATCCGTAATCGTGGCGTTCTTTTGGATGAATTGATCCAAACCAACGCACGCGACGGTGTTACCAGCCGGGACATCATCGATAGAGTCTTGACGACGACCCATGCACAAGACGGTTCTTTGGATAGACTTGATGTACAAATCTTTCTTTTCACCCGGCACGTAGTTCGGGCCTAAGATTCGAACCTTTTGGCCAGTTCTGACGGTACCGGAGAAGACACGACCGAACGCCAAAAATCGACCCTTATCCGCGGTCGGGATCATCTTGGAGATGTACAACATGAGCGGACCCTTGGAGTCGCAGTTGCGGATACCTTCGGCGTACTTGTCATCGAGCGGGCCTTCATACAAAGTGTCCGCACGGTACTTTTGCGCAGTTTGCGGCGACGGCAAATAGTAGATAATCATCTCAAGCAACGCAACGTCGGCCGGCAACCACGTTTGCATGACTCTCTTCATGAGCGGTTTGCCCATCAAGTCCAAGTCAGCCGGCTTCAACTTGTCCTTGACTTGCAACTTTTCAAGCATCGGGAACAAAACATCCTTGTTGTCGTTCATGGCGGCATCAATAACACGTCTGATAGGCTCGTAGCAAAACTGAACGAAGGCTCTCATGCAAGTCTTGGCGCCAGTGTGCTTGTTCGTCCATTTCTTCTCCTTCGGGTCGAAGAAGTTGTCGCCCCAGAGCTTGCCCATCATGCGGTCTTGCTCAATGCCGAACTTCGCGGCGTACATCTTGGCGAAGACGGTCAACGTAAACGCCCAGTTGTGCAAACCAGCGGAAAAGCAGACGGTACCCTTCTCCGGAGAGACGGTGACATCGCCCAAGGCTTCGTCAGTGTACGTCGCCATGACAATGTTCGCGTTTTCAATAACTCTGCAAAAGTTTTGGTACGCTTCTTCGCCATCCAACATGAGTTCCAAAAAGCATCTGTCGAGCTTATTCACCGTCATTACCGGTTTAATACGCTCACCCAACGCTTGTCTCAACACAGTTTCCGTTTGCACGCAAACGCCTTCGACGCAATCGACGACGACCAAGGCGCCGTCGGTAATACGCAAGGCGGCGGTAACTTCAGAAGAAAAATCAACGTGGCCCGGGGAATCAATCAAGTTGATCAAGTAGTCGTTGCCATCTCTCGGGACATTCTTCGGGATGCGCGCCAAATCTTCATCGGAAACTTTGTAAAACAAAGAGATACCGGTAGATTTGATCGTGATGCAACGATCTTGCTCGTCTTGACGAGTATCCGTCAAACGCGCATCACCGGCGTTTTCTTGCGCGATGATACCAGCCGCCGCGACCAAGGAATCCGTGAGCGTGGATTTGCCCTGTTGTTATTTCAGATGAAGAAGGACAAAGAGTCAGTTTCTCTCGAGTCTCGTGGGACCGGGAAAGAGAGAGAGACGAAAAGCAAAAAGAATATATCGTAAAACCCATTTTATTTCTCGCCCACAAAAGAGGGTGCGGCGGCGATGATTAAGCGGAAAATTTCTAAAATAAATGAAACTTACGTGATCGACGTGGGCAATAACAGACATGTTACGAATGTTTTTGACTTTGTCCATTTGACGACGCATGTCGTCGATGGTAAACTGTTGAGATTGAGAGGTCGCATCGGTCAGTATCGAGCCAGATTTCGATAGGAAAAATTGCTGCTAAAGTGCTCAAGAGAAATGCACGAAACGAAGAGAGAGGCAGAGAAAAAAACGCGGTACAAAATTTTCTCGTAATTCCCTTCGAACCGGGGGAACGCGAAGGTCGCGCGCGCGTTTAAAAGCGCTAGAATTCAGCGGTAACGCACCTTAACCATGGTGGAAGACTTTTTTTCTTATGTTTGAATTACTGAACACGCTTTTACGCACGTGCCTTCTAACTGAAGATTTTTTTTCTTTTCTCATCAACTCAATTTCCTCCCTTCTCGTATTCGGAGGGTGAGGGTCTTCCCAAAAAGACAGAGGAGAGAATTAAGATATTTTTTTCGCGAAAAATACGAGGAAACGAAGAACAGAGAGACAAAAACATATTCGAGGCGCGTATAATACTATTGTCGTTAAAACTGTTAACTCTTCGAGAGCTGAACGCATAAATAAATAAATTCTTTTCAATCGCATCATCGCGGCATCGCTACGATCACCGCAGAGTCCGAGTGAAAGTCTTCTTCTTCTTCTTCTTCTTCTTCTTCTTCTTCTTCTCCCGCTCCTTCTTTTCGCGCGCGGCGGCGTCTTCGTCTTTGTCTTCTTCGTTCGGACGCAGACGGCGGAAGACGCAGACGGCAGCAGAAGAGACAACAGAACAAGCGTTCGATGGCACGTAAAACGTTTTTGATGAAGTATTTCCAGAGAGCTAGTAAAAGGAGGCCTGCTACGGCGCCTTGAAAGAGGCCGGAGATAAACAAGGATTTTTTGGAGATGGCGTTGGAGGCTTTCGGGGAGGCGACCTCTATCAGAGAGTCGTACGAGGTCGGGTACGCGATAGCTTCGATATTCACGTGCGCGATGCGCGTGCACGGTTTGATGATGCTCGCCGTTGTACTTGTTGGTGGTTGGTGGTTCCTGCACGAATCGTGCTTCCAATCATATTTCGCGTTGATGGTCTCGTTCACTTTCTTCGCGTTGTACAGTTTCACGAAACCATACTCAAGCGTGAGTTCAAGCGTGTCGCTTACGACTCTGGGTGTTTTTTTCATCGTTTTCGCGTCGTACAGGACGTAATTGAAGAGGATGTCGCGAACTGCGCTCGGTGGACCGGCAATTTTGATCTGGTTCCGCAACCATTTCGTGACGACAATCGAAGAGATGTTCGATTTCACCGCGTCTTCTCGTTCAGGCGGAAAGGCCAAGCTGAGGTTGGCAAGAAAGGCATCATTCCTGGGGTTTATCGATTTTATCGTCACCGCAACACCAAATGCCGCGTCGTAATCTGGGGACAAATCGTATTCAAACGCTTTGCGAAACTTTAAGTACCCTCCATTCGGCAGAAGAAGCGTTGACGATGAATCATTGACATACGTTTCGTTCGAGTCGACACGGAGTAAGTACGAAGGAGATAGAGGAAGATCAGACGCACTCGTTTCGACGGTAACGTTCCGGAACTTTGCGGGCGCGTGCGGAATGTTCGCTGCGACTATAAACGATACGTTCAATACAGATGCAACCATCCATCCATCTAAAATATCTCTCACACTCGCCGAGAAAAAAGGTCGCAGGGGATGAAGGAAAGCGTATCGGGTCGTACTCACCGGGTCACCAAAAATATCAACATTTGGCGCATTAAAGTAGAAATCATCCGGAACGAACAATAATTTTGTAAACGCGACGCATTGCTCCGTGCCATTTTGTCCTTCTCTTTCTTCTTGTATCGAAGTTCTGTACGTGTGCTCCAGACGAACGACGTCGTTTTCTTTCAACGGCGTCTTTCTTCTCTCTTCCTCTGACACGACTGAAGAAGACGTGATTACTGGTGGATGTATCAAATATACCGTTCCATTTGTAGGCAAACTTTCAGCGATGGCCTCTGTCGCATTTTTTTGACAGTCCAATCGTACAATGTCGATGGTAAACTCAAGAGGTGCGTTTTCTGTAGTTTCCTTTACCGAAGAAAAGGAAGAAGGAAGCATTGGCTGAAAGGGCGATTGCACGCGAAACTCCACTTTGGTTTCGTTTATCGCTTTTTCGTCGTATATATCGTACACGTAATACGCGAAGGAATCTGTGAGATATTTTTTATCTGTGCTAAACGAAGGAACGACGTTTACTCTGTCGCCATCGTCGGCATCTAATCGATACGTCAGCGTTGCGCCTTCTGATGTGACATCGACGATATCTCCAACATTCAACGCCTTCGTATTCTCCACAGAGGAAGAGGCTTTCGACACGAAAACCTTTCCTATCGATGGAATATGTGACACCTCGATTTTTGACGCGCGCTCATCATTATCGTCTCGAAATTCGATTTGAAACGCTTTTCCTTCTTCGCGTCCGAAATACTCGACAACCTGAAAGACGCCCAATGGAGCGTCGTTCACGGGCGAAACGAAAACTGAAACCAAACCTTCGTTTGGCGAGTCGATTGTTTCAAATTCATTCAGTATGGAAGTTTCCGTCACCTTGAATGTAAAGTTTGCGTATATTTCTAACGTGTCGTCTATCTTCGAATGGTCATTTGGCTCTGGCGTATAAAATACCGCGTTGCCGAAACACCGGAATGGAACGTGCGTGACCGGTATCGCCTCGGTAGTTTGCATACTGTTGTTACCTCCATCGCCGCAGTTATTTTTGTTGTTTTCATCGTTGTTGATAGCCTCTATTGGTATGGCTTTCAGAACACCTACCTCGGGTAAAGTGAGTATCGAAAAGGAATACTTAACCGATGAAATAGTATCGTTGATTGCGCTACTCCCCGACGACGATACCATCGTCGCGTTGTAATAATCATCATCTGTGTATTGAAGCACAATTTCAGCCTCTTTCACGTCTTCATTAATCGTAATATTCACATCAACAACCAGTGGAGCCGCGTTTGGTAATCCAGCGAGATAGTTGCGCGTGATGTCTTCGTCGCTCATTTTTTTATCGTACATGGCAAACGCATGAATGGTGTTCGTCCATTCCCAGTTGTCGCCGCTCGAGTCGTACTCGTTATTGTTCGCGCTCGCGCTTCCGAAATATGGCGCGGACGTCTCTCGCCACGCGCTCGCGAATGGGAACTTCATTCTACCGGCGCTATTGACCAAAACATCGCCGATGACTTCATCTACGATTTTCGTCCCGTTCGCGTAACACGAGATTCGATTTTCACCGAGCGCATTTTCCTCGTCCGAAAACGATGCCGTCAGAACAAAGTGATTTACGGCGTCTTCCACTAACGCGTTCGATTTTGTAATTACCGAAGCGCACGTTTCTGCCATCAACTTTGAGGAGATTGCAATTGCTCGCGCGACCGAAACCCGACGCTAAAATCCGTCCCGATATACAGCGCAAAATCAAACTCGTCCGAGCAATCGTACGGGCTCGTCCAGGCGTACGGATTGAACGTCTCGTTCTTTTTCGGCGTTTCGAGCGTGAAGAAAGGAGTGTAATGCGGACCGGTGAAACCAGCGAGTTTTATTAAATGCGGAGTGATCCAAAACTCGACGCTAAAAGCCTTCGCTTCTCTCGCGCGCGATTTAGCGTCGAAGAATACGACGTCTTGCGACGTCGCGTTTGATTCCATTCTCGAGGAGGTCACGTACTCTTTCGTTTTCGACGAAAACGTCACCCCCGACGTGCCTGTCGAGCACCACCGCGCCGCGTGATCTTCATCCTCGCCATTGCGTTCTCCCATGGAACCAAATCGACCGAGCGTCCCAAACGACTTTATCGCCGTTCGATTGTTATCGACAACATCATCGTCGTTCCCGCGAGCCAAAAAAGCGTTTCGCACGCATTCGTCTCGAGAAAACGCGTACTCGCACACGACGAAAGATCTGTCCACGCTGCGCCCGGTGTAATAGCTGCGCTGCGCGGATGCCGACGTCGAAGACGAACCGGCGAGAATGAATAACATCAACGTCGCGGTAAAGATCCACCTCATTCTCTCTCTCTCTCTCTCTGTTGCTCGCGTTAACGTTCTCAAAGCAGAGATCAAAACGAAAACCAATCGTAACAACCGTTTCGAAAAATCTCGCGAACGAGGTGCACCGTTTTCTGCACCGAAAGAACGAGAGGTCTGCGCTTTATCGTCGTCATCAAGCGATCGAAAAAGAAGAACAAAAACATATATATGTATATGTGTGTATATATCGACCGTCTCCCTCTCTCTCTCTCTCTCTCTCTTTCGCCCGCGAAGAAGGAAAAAATAATGCGTTTTTAGTCGCAGATCGATCGATCCGCCATGTGAGACGCGAAGAAAAGCAGAGGAGAAAAAGAAGAGAAAAAACACGCAGAGAGAGAGAATATTTTTTTGTGCGAGCAGCCGAGACTTTCGAGAAACGAAAAAAATATCAAGACACAAAACGACGAGACTCGAGAGACTCGAGAGAGAGGACCCCAAACATATCAGTTTTTTTTTTTCTCTCGCTCCCCCCACTTTGTTGGAAAACTCTCTTCTCGAAAAGCTTTCGTTGTGTTGGTGGCGGAAAGCCCTCTTCTCGTGCGAAAAAGAAACGAACAACGCGGTAGTTTCGCGGTAGTTTGTGCGTGCCGTCTCTCGCGTCGTCGCAAGAGGAGAGAAAGAGAGATCTTCTTCTTCTTGTTCTTCGAAAAGGTCGGTGTTGGGGAAAAAAATTCTCTTCGCAATTTTTTAGGTGCGTGTGCGTAAGACCTTCGGCGCTCAAAACTCGTTTTTTTTCTGCGTGTATATTAAACACACCCATTTAGATAGAGAGAGAGAGAACAAAGAAGAATGTACGAACCGTCCATCCGACGGAAATCTTTGCAATATTCGTGCGATATATGCGGGGAGATACCAATTTTGCGCAAAAGATGGTGCTGCGACGTGTGCGAAGATTACGACATTTGCGACAACTGCCACCAGACGCAAAAAGAGCGGCTGTTGAAAAAAACGAATAGGAAGAATAAAAATAGTAGCAACAACGATAATAACAACGGGAGAGGTGGGGACGCAGCGATGATGAGCGACGACTCGGAGGAAGAAACCGACTCGGAGGAAGAGAATAGCGACGAGGAAGACGAGGAGAACGACGTTCACACGGACTCGCACTCGATGCGAGCGTACGCGGTAAACGAGACGATGGAGCCGTTGCACTCGGGGAAGTTATCCTCCGTAGCAGAGGACGCGTGTTGCAGGTGGTTCATGGACGCTTTGAAGCAAGCGAAGAGAGGCGATCCGAACCAAGCCGCGCTGGTATCTCAGATGATGTTGGAAGGATACGGGTGCAACGCAGACCCGAAGGAGGCGAGGTATTGGGCGCACGTAGCTCGAAACGCCGGAGCTCGTAGGATCGAGGGTGTGTACGATGAGTTACCTTAACAGAAGATATATACATTCTTTCTCTGATGTGATGATATCGATATAGATAGCTTGTTTTATAATTATGTTTTTAGTAGAGAGAGAAAGAGTGTGTGTGCGAGAGAGAGAGAGAGAGAGAGAGAGTGCGCGATGCAGCGGAGTTGACAACACGGTATAATATTTTGGCACAATAAGAAAGAGAAAAGAAACCACCTTTTAATAATAATACCGCGGTGATAATAATAATAAAGCGTGAAAGAATACGAATCGTTCTTATGTAATGTGTTTCTAATGATTGAATAATGCGATTGACATTAAAAATATACCAGTATATATAACTTTCAATATAATAATCTACACGGAAGGGCCTTCCTCTCTCTCTCTTTCTCAATCACGCCGCGGCGACCTCCTCGTTCGGCGTCGGCTCTCCCCCCTCCTCTTTCTTCTTGGCGAAAAAGTCCGAAATCTTCTTACTCCCGTGCGTGTCCACCTCTTTCTTCGCATTCTCTCCGTCCTCGTTCGCCACCTCCACGTCTTTCTCCGTCATCTTCTTCGGTTCTCCTTCTTTCGGTTTCATCGCGCTTATGTGGTCGTGCAAAAAATCAAACTTTTGCTTCTTCAACACCGCGCGTTCCACGTCCAAATATTTAATCGTCTTCCGCTTTCCAAGTTTCATGCTCCCCAACGCGTTCTGCGTGAGCATCTCGCAAAACAGTTCCGTCGCCTTGGTGATTAACTTCGTCGCGTCCCCGGAGGCGACTTTCACAGATTTGTCCAGTTTCATGATTCGTTTCACCCGCGAGAGAGGCAAACTCAACGAGTTGCCATCCTTGTCCTGATTCATCATCGACTGCATCTGCGTTTGTTGCACCAACCGCTCCGCCTCGGTCAACCCATCCTCGCCGTGCGCCGCGTTATCCTCGTCGTCGTCGTCGATGTCGTTTTTGTCCGCGTTGTTGTTGTTTTTCTCGAGGTCTTTATCACCTCTCTCTTTCCTCTCTTTCTCCTCCTTCTCGTCAAACTCTCTCTCGCATTTTTCTTTAAACTTTTGCTTCTCTTCCTCGGAGAGACCGTTCCATCGTTGGGAGATGAGCTTCGCGATGTCGCCCATCCCGGGTTTTAAGTTGCCTTTTTCCGCGAGCTCTCGTTTCACCGACTCTCGGTTTTGCGTGGAGAAGGAAATGTACGCGGACGGGCGTCGTTTGCCCGTCGAGGACGACAACACTTTTGGTGGCATGATTTTATTATTAGTAGTATTCGAGCGCGTCGTCGCGTCGCGATGTGATGAAGAAAGAGAACACGCTCTCTGCTTTCGTTTTTTTTGAAAATTTTTTCGAATTTTCGACACGCACGTGACGAGAAAAAACGCCTCTTTTGCATTTTTACAAAGAAGATTGAGAAACAAAAAGTCAAACAAACACCCCTAAAAATATATTTTAACGCGCGCGTGCGCGCAAACAACCAATCGTCATTTTTTAAAAAATGGAACCGCGGCAGCGCCGCCGAGCCATCCGACGTTTCCTCTGCCTCTTTCTCTTCCTCTTTATCGTCGTCTCTTCGGTTCGTAAGTTCCATTCGGTGAAAGAAGCGCGACACTTTGCCGCGGAGTCGCTGATTCATCTGGCGAAAGATTTAGACGAAGAAATCGACGTTTCCCGTTTCAATGTCGATCGTCACGACGATCACCGTCACTCGTCCTCGTCGAATTCAGAACGAGACGAAGATGAGGACGAACCGGAAATATACGAACGGCCGAGCTCACCGATGCCGCCGATGGACCCGAGCGCTCCGCCTCCGCCACCGGTGGCGCCGAGCATGCCTCCACCAGATGATGCGATGCGAAGAGAAAGGTTGGATACGACGACGACGACGACGACGACGATAACAACACCGTCACCGTCAAAATCATCGTCATCGAACAATAACGCCATCAATCGAAACTTAGCCTTCTTTTCCGGCTCGCTGAACGAACCTAACGTAAAAGATCATCCTTTATTTAAATCAAACGAAGACGATTCAAAAGATTTATGGGCTAAACGCAGACGAGAGTTGTTCGACGGTTCGTTGCCGCACCCGTACGTGGACGAGGACGACGAAGATACCGCGCATTCCGAGCAGACGAAAAGATACATAAGTTTGGATAAAATTTTAGATTTGAAAGAGTTGAGGCGAAAGTTTCCGCCGTATACGATGGAAAAAGTAGAGTTGGGAACGGAGATGCCGTTGCACGTGACGTTTGCGACGGTGGAGTTGGTAACGTTGGTAGATAATTGGCTGACGTACAGCATCCGAGCGAACATCAAGAAGATTGTGGTGGTAAGTTTAGACGAAGCGTTGCACATGTGGTGCGAGAAGGAGTTGAAGAAGAGGAAGAAACATCGACGCGAGATTGGTGGCGATGATAGTGACGATAACGACGAGTTCGCGTGCGTGCCCGGCGGGCATTTGTTAGACAAGAGTAAATTAGGGCATTCCCTATCCGGCGGCTTTAGAGAAGTGAAAGAATCTTTCTACGCGTTGATGAACGTGAAGATACAAATCATCGAAACTTTCTTATTAAATGGATACGATTTGTTAATTTCGGATGCGGATGTAACGTGGGTGCGCGATCCGATGCCGTATTTCAACACTGGAAATTTGGGTAAAGTCGACATCGCCGTCTCCGCCGATTGCGTCTTTGACTTTCGAGGCGATTTA
>Ga0255771_1003893_pt1 | contig 13897 bp, 12 predicted proteins | sample 011ome_19_FD_179969 | JGI IMG/M metagenome (GOLD analysis project Ga0255771, IMG submission 179969) | Coastal salt marsh microbial communities from the Groves Creek Marsh, Skidaway Island, Georgia - 011510BT metaG (version 2) | ecosystem: Environmental > Aquatic > Marine > Intertidal zone > Salt...
CGTACCGTAGCGGTGCGTTTTGGCATTATCCGAAATATCCAGCGCCATCACCAGATCGGCGCTGCTGTCGACATAGACATGACAATTGCCGTCTAAGTGCTTAATGACGGGAATGAGCGCGTCGCGCGTAATCCGCTCGATCAAACCCTTGCCACCTCGCGGCACAATGACATCGATAAACTCAGGCATGGTAATCATGGCGCCAACGGCAGCGCGGTCGGTGGTGCCGACCACCTGGACAGCCTGCTCAGGCAAACCCGCCTTGGACAACCCCCGAGAGACGCATCGTGCAATAGCCTCGTTGCTCTGCAACGACTCTGACCCCCCTCGTAAAATTGTGGCATTGCCCGATTTGATACAGAGACTGCTTGCCTCGATCGTTACATTGGGGCGCGACTCGTAGATGATTCCAATCACGCCGAGCGGCACTCGCATTTTGCCCACTCGGATGCCTGACGGCATCGCTCTGACTTCATCTATTGCACCGATGGGATCAGGCAAGGCCGCAACCTGCTCTAAATTGGCGACCATGCCTGCAATACGGGCATCATCTAGAGTCAATCGATCGCACATAGCCTCGTCTAAACCCGCCTCTCGGGCTTTCGCAAGGTCGCGTTCATTCGCCGCTTTGATTTCAGCGGTGGCGGATTCAATTTCTTGCGCAATAGCGCACAGTGCGTCATTACGCTGGTGCAAGCTCGCCTTGGCAAGCGCCCTAGACGCGCTCCGGGCACCGGCGCCCAAGCCATGCATGTAGTCGTTTATGTCCATCTGTATCACTGCTGGAAAATATAAACGACAGTATATGACAAAGCGGCCGTGCGATCATGCCCGATCTTCGCTCATGTGAAGCGCCACCCTTCAACGGAAAGCCGAATGAGTTCGGGTATCGAGAGCGCTTGTGATTAGGGATCTGCTAGGATGAGGCGCTTGGTCGTCAAGCGCCTAGTTCGGTGACATCTTTTCTGGCAGGAAATTTACCCCGCCCGATGCTTAGTTCGTCGCCTTCGATACGACGTCTTTGATCAATGTTTGAAGCTCGCCGCTCTCGTACATTTCAGTCACGATGTCGCATCCACCAATTAACTCACCATCTACCCACAGCTGCGGAAAAGTCGGCCAATTGGCATAAGCGGGCAAGTTAGCTCGGACATCGGGATTAGACAGAACATCCACGTAGGCAAAACGCTCGCCACAGGCCATCAAAGCCTGAACGGTGCGCGCAGAAAAACCGCACTGCGGCTGATTGGGTGACCCCTTCATGTACAGCAAAACTGGGTTATTTTCGATTTGCTCTTTTAGCGTTTCAATAATATCGCTCATGCCTGACTCCCGTGGTGTAGTGGGCGAATTGTACTCTATCTGGGTGCGAACGTCAGAATCTCAATGGCCCAATCCAACTTTTTTACTATTTGTCTAAGCGCTTGATTGCCCAAGCGAATACAGCGATGTAAACTTTGACTTTGGGCAGCTGTTGGCTGCTTTTTTTGTTTCATGAGGGTCCATTGTGTCATCGTCTATTATGCCAACCTACAAACGACTTCCTGTTGCGTTTAACCGTGGCGAAGGCGCGTGGTTATACGACACCGAAGGCAATGCATATTTAGACGCACTCACCGGTATCGCTGTGACGGGCCTGGGCCACTGCCACCCAAATGTAACGCGCGCCATCGCAGAACAAGCCGAGCGCTTGGTGCACTGCTCCAACCTGTACCAGATACCAACGCAAGAAGCGCTGGCCTCCAAACTGTGTGATCTCGCAACGATGGAAGCCGTATTTTTCTGCAACTCTGGAGCAGAGGCAAATGAAGCGGCAATCAAACTCGCTCGCTTGTACGGCCATCAAAAAGACATTGGCACCCCAAAGATCATCGTCCTAGAAAACGCTTTCCATGGCCGCACCATGGCCTCATTAACGGCCACGGGGAACACCTCCATTCAACAGGGTTTTGGCCCTTTGCTGGACGGATTCCTCCGCGTACCAGCAAACGACATTAATGCGATAGCAGCGCACACCGGCGACGCAGAGATCGTGGCCATACTTCTCGAGCCGATACAGGGCGAAGGCGGCGTCCGACGTCTCAACGACGACTACTTAAGCGCCGTTCGCTCTATCTGCGACAACAACGACTGGTTGCTGATGTTCGATGAAGTGCAAAGCGGAAATGGTCGAACCGGCACTTACTTTGCCTACCAAACCTTGCCATTTATTCCAGATGTGGTGACAACCGCAAAAGGATTGGGCAATGGGGTACCGATTGGGGCCTGCTTAGCGCAAGGCAAGGCCGCGCGCGTTTTAGGCGCAGGCAACCACGGCTCAACCTATGGCGGAAATCCACTCGCCTGTGCGGCTGCGCTCGCCGTAATCGAAACGCTAGAATCTCAGGATTTAATGGCGCGCGTGCCCGTGATTCGCGATCGAATACTAAAATCCGTCGAGACACACTGCCAAGCTTGGCCCTTGGTTAAGGCAGTGACCGGAAAAGGCCTGATGATCGGCCTGGTCATGCCCGAGACCTGCGCCGAGCTGGTGTCTATCGCGCTGGAACACAAGCTGTTGATCAATGTTACCGCTGGAACGGTGGTGCGCCTTTTGCCCGCGCTTACCCTGGAAGATCACGAGGCCGACATGATTGGCGAGCGTTTAGCGAATGCCATAGACCAATACGCCAACCAGAGAGTATAGGTATGAAAAAAGTTCGACATTTCTTGCGCTTAACCGACTTAAGTGCACCAGAGCTCAAAAGCCTCATACATCGAGCAATGGAGCTCAAAGAACTTCAGCGGAATGGTCGGGAGCACGCCTTTTTTCCCGGCTCCACCATGGCGATGATCTTCGAGAAAGCCTCGACCCGGACACGCGTTTCATTCGAGGCGGGAATGGCACAGTTCGGGGGTCACGCCCTATTTTTATCGCCCAACGACACACAGTTAGGTCGCGGGGAGCCCATCGAAGACACGGCGCGGGTGATTTCGAGAATGGTCGATATCGTTATGATCAGAACCTCCGGACACGATCGAATCGAGACTTTCGCCCAACACTCGCAAAAGCCCGTTATTAATGCGCTGTCAGACGAATCTCACCCCTGTCAACTTCTTGCAGATATGATGACTTGGTATGAACACCGAGGGGAGATGGCAGGCAAAACGGCAGCTTGGATCGGCGATGGTAACAACATGTGCCACTCGTTTATTCGCGCTGCGGGGCTACTGGGGTTTCATTTAAACATCGCATGCCCAGAGGGATACGAGCCGAATACCGAGCTACTGAACGCCTACGCTCACTGCACAACGCTTACGCGAAACCCAATCGAGGCAGCTCGTGATGCGCACCTGCTCGCAACAGACGTGTGGGCTTCAATGGGACAAGAGGCCGAGAGCAAGGCGCGCATTGCGGCCTTTGCCGGCTTCCAACTGAACAAAGAGTTGCTCAGCGTCGCAAACCCAGAGGCGATCTACTTGCATTGTCTACCAGCGCATCGTGGAGAGGAAATCAGCGCCGAACTCATGGACGCACCCGACTCGGTGATCTGGGACGAAGCAGAAAACCGACTCCACGCTCAGAAAGCGCTGATCGAATTTTTACTCAATCAATAGCCACATCTCAAGTATCGCCAGAAAGTTGGCGATACGATCGAAAATGCTAAATAACCGCGCAACATAAAAATCGGTTCGCTTATAAAAAATTAATCCATTCCCCCATTTGTTACGCAGAAAATAGCGGCCATCCATACGCTCTGACGCCAGACGTAAGTATCTACTAACATCAAAAGAACACACATTTTATCCACAGGAATTTCGCCAATTAATGCCCTTGCATTCGCACTCGAGCATCAGTATCTTGTGTTCCAGCTAATCAAAAAGCACCATATGTGGTGCAAGCACTCTCAAATCAACCATAATAAGAGCCATCTGATCAATCGCCGGAGCACAAATGGAAACGACCACAGCATCGAGTACAAGCACAAGCGCGACCCCTCCCACAGCAATCAACCCCATAGAAGCAACGGCACCCGGCACTTTGAAGGTGATCAAGCGCAATGGTCAGGTAGTACCTTTCGATAGCAGCAAGATATCAGTAGCGATTACCAAGGCGTTTCTCGCAGTTGAGGGTGGCACAGCTGCCGCATCAAGCCGCATACATGAGACGGTCGCCAAACTCACAACCCAAGTTAAAGCGATCTTTGAACGACGTATGCCTTCTGGGGGCACGATTCATATCGAAGACATTCAGGATCAAGTTGAGCTGGCTCTCATGCGTGCAGGCGAGCACAAAATTGCGCGCGACTACGTCATCTACCGAGAAGAGCAAGCGCGTAAGCGCGCGCAAAAAAGAGCATTGTCAGCGGAAGCGGAACGCGTCGCTGGCGGCATCTCTGTAGTTCAGGCAGATGGCTCTCGCGCGCCGCTCGATGTCGAGCGTCTGCAGACGGTTGTAGCTGAAGCATGTGAAGGCCTGGCGGACGTCAGCGCGAGCAAAATCTTAGAGGAAGCTTTGCGTAATTTGTATGACGGCGTGACTCTGGACGAAGTCACCACCTCGCTGGTTATCACGGCACGCACGCTGATTGAACAAGAACCAAATTATACCTACGCAGCCGCACGGTTATTGTGTGACGATCTGCGCAGTGAGGCGCTCGAATTTTTGGGTGTAGCGCAACGCGCCACCCAAAACGAAATGACAGAGTATTACCCGCAAGCGCTGCAAGCATACATCGCTCGCGGTATAGAGCTCGAGCTACTGAGCCCAGAGCTGGCCGAATTCGATCTAGCGCAGCTTGGCGCCGCGATCCAGCCAGAGCGCGACTTGCAGTTCACTTACCTCGGCTTACAAACACTGTATGACCGCTACTTCATACACAGCGATGAAACGCGTTTCGAATTGCCTCAAGTCTTCTTTATGCGCATTGCAATGGGCCTCGCGGTCCGCGAAGACGATAAGAACGCGCGCGCAATTGAGTTTTACCAGCTCCTGTCATCGTTTGACTACATGAGCTCCACACCCACGCTATTCAATGCGGGAACCCTGCGCCCCCAGCTCTCCTCATGCTACCTGACGACGGTCCCTGATGATCTAAGCGGCATCTACGGGGCAATCCGCGACAACGCTCTTCTATCTAAATGGGCGGGCGGTTTAGGAAACGATTGGACTCCCGTCAGAGCACTCGGATCATACATCAAGGGGACGAACGGTAAATCTCAAGGTGTCGTACCCTTCTTGAAGGTGGTTAACGATACCGCCGTCGCGGTAAACCAAGGCGGAAAACGCAAAGGCGCGGTATGTGCGTACCTCGAAACCTGGCACCTTGATATCGAAGAGTTCCTGGAGCTTCGCAAGAACACCGGAGACGATCGCCGTCGCACACACGACATGAATAGCGCCAATTGGATACCTGACTTATTCATGAAGCGAGTCTTCGAGGGCGGCGAGTGGACACTCTTTTCACCGAACAACACACCCGACCTACACGATTTGTACGGAGCTGAATTCGAAGCGCGCTATGAGGCCTACGAAGAGATGACACGCACAGGTGAATTAAAGCTCTTCAAGCGCGTCAAAGCCGAAAACCTCTGGCGTAAGATGCTGGGCATGCTGTTTGAAACTGGCCATCCATGGATCACCTTTAAAGATCCTTGCAACCTGCGATCGCCGCAATCACATGTTGGCGTGGTGCACTCGTCAAACCTGTGCACGGAAATCACGCTCAATACCAATAACGAAGAGATCGCCGTATGCAACTTGGGCTCTGTAAACCTACCGCAGCACATCGATGAAAACGGCTTAAACTTAGAGAAGCTGCAAAAAACCGTTAAAACCGCGGTACGCATGCTCGATAACGTGATCGATATCAACTACTACTCTGTGCCACAAGCTGAGCGGTCGAACTTCAGACACCGTCCGGTGGGGCTCGGCCTAATGGGCTTCCAAGACGCGCTCTACAAACAGCACATCGCCTACAGTTCACCTGAAGCCGTTACCTTCGCCGATCGGTCTATGGAAGCGATTAGCTACTATGCCATCGAAGCGTCATCGACGCTCGCCGAGGAGCGTGGCACCTATTCGAGCTTTGAGGGCTCGCTCTGGAGCCAGGGCATCCTTCCGATTGATTCACTCGAGCGTTTAGCCGATGCGCGTGGAGAGCAGTACTTACAGATCGACCGAAGTAAAACCCTCGATTGGGATAGTTTGCGTGAGCGCGTCGTGGCCAAAGGTATGCGCAACTCCAACGTGATGGCAATCGCACCAACGGCGACTATTGCTAATATCACAGGGGTATCGCAATCAATTGAGCCCACTTACCAGAACCTGTACGTTAAGTCGAACTTGTCGGGCGAATTCACTGTAGTGAACCCCTACCTAGTGAAAGATTTAAAAGCGCGCAATCTGTGGGATAAAGTCATGGTCAATGACCTCAAATACTACGACGGTAGCGCTCAGGCCATTGATCGCATCCCCGCGGATTTGAAAGCGATTTATGCGACCGCTTTCGAAGTTGAGCCACGATGGATTGTTGAAGCCGCGAGTCGCCGTCAAAAGTGGATTGATCAAGCGCAATCGCTGAACCTCTACATAAACAACGCCTCGGGCAAGAAACTGGACGTAACCTACCGTATGGCATGGCTAAGCGGGCTAAAAACCACCTACTACTTGCGCTCATTGGCAGCAACAGGAACCGAGAAGTCCACTGTCGACAAAGGCACGTTGAATGCCGTCGCGGCAGCAGCAGCGCCACAGCCCGCACCGGTACCTAAGGCCTGTTCGCTTGACGATCCAGACTGCGAAGCGTGCCAGTAAGATTAAAGGAGAATACGATGTTAAGTTGGGACGATTACCATAAAGAAGAAATACTCGACACAGCGGCAGCTTCGAAGGCGGCTGCCGATCAAGCTGCTCGGCAAGCCGCATTAGAAGAAGCAGGGCTGGAGCAGGCCGCAGCGGCTGACGCAGCACTTGAGCAAGCAGCGAAACTAGAGGCCGAACAGGCATCTCAGCAGCCGGCTGAACAAAGCGTATCGCCCGAAACCGTATCGGTAGATCCAGATGAAATGCTAGAGCGAGCGGCCGAGGCAGTGGCTAAAATGGACTTAGCGCCTGGGCTAGAGGAGCTCGAAATGGGAGCCGCCCGGGTTTCGGTTGACGAAAAAGCCATGATCAACTGCCGAGCCGATCTAAATCAGCTCGTACCGTTCAAGTATGACTGGGCGTGGCAAAAATACATTGATGGTTGCGCTAACCACTGGATGCCGCAAGAAATCAACATGACGGCGGATGTAGCCACTTGGAAAAGCTCGGATGCGCTGTCAGAAGACGAACGCCGCATCGTAATGCGGAGCCTCGGGTACTTCTCAACGGCCGACTCACTGGTAGCAAACAACTTGGTTCTCGGTATTTACCGTTTGATTACCAACCCAGAATGTCGCCAGTACTTGTTGCGCCAAGCCTTTGAAGAGGCCATTCATACACACGCTTATCAGTACTGCATCGAGTCGCTGGGTATGGACGAAGGCGAAGTCTTTAACATGTATCGAGAAGTTCCCAGTGTAGCGAAAAAAGCGACTTGGAGCTTATCTCATACGCACAGCTTGAGTGATCCGAACTTCAAAACCGGAACGCTGGAGTCTGACCAAACCTTACTTCGAAACCTGATTGGCTTTTACGCTGTGACTGAAGGCATTTTCTTCTACTGCGGATTCACTCAGATTCTATCGATGGGCCGTCGCAATAAGATGACGGGGGTTGCGGAACAGTTCCAATACATTCTTCGTGACGAATCGATGCACCTTAACTTTGGTATCGATGTAATTAACCAAATCAAACTCGAGAATCCCCACCTGTGGACGGAGAGCTTCCAGAAAGAGGTTATCCAGATGCTGGTCGAGGGTACTCAAATCGAAATTGAGTACGCTCGAGATACCATGCCTCGCGGTGTTCTCGGCATGAATGCAGCCATGATGGAAGAATACCTCCAGTTCATCTGCAACCGGCGCTTGGCTCAGCTGGGCTTACCCGAGCAGTTCCCCGGCGCACAAAACCCCTTCCCCTGGATGTCAGAGATCATGGATCTTCGCAAAGAAAAGAACTTCTTTGAGACACGCGTGATCGAGTACCAGACAGGCGGCGCCCTATCTTGGGATTAAACTGATTCGCTAAGAGGCCTGGGTGATTGCTTCATCCAGCGCCTCTAAAATCGGCTGAAGCCCTCGCAACTCACTCTTCTCTCCGCAACCTTCCGTAAGTAGCATCGGTGCAATGGCACAGCGATCGGGCAGGCTGGTGCCTGAATCCAAAATATCGTGCATTTTGGGCAAGAACACGAACTGCAGCCATTCGCTAAGAGCCAGACAGTCAGCGGCAAAGGGCACCGTACTTGCCTGATAATTGACAGAAGGCGCCGACTTCCGCCACAACTGACCCTGCCTCATCGCACACTCCAAATCGATCAAGAGTCCAGCGACTCTGATGCGGCCCGAATGAGGTGTCGTCACTGCAGTACTCGCGTGAAAGGCGGCAAGGAATCCAGCAACTGTCGGCCGTAGTTTTTGGTTAACAGCCGCGTGTCCAGAATCGTGATGCGCCCTTGGTCCTGCTCAGTGCGCAACAATCGGCCACAAGCCTGCAACAGTCGTGCGCCGGCATCGGGCACAGAAATCTCTCTGAAGGCATTGCCGCCGCGCTTCTCAATCCATTCGCTCAACGCAGCCTCACGCGGGTCATCCGGTACCGAAAAGGGGATTTTGGCAATAATAACGTGCTCACAATAACTCGCGGGTAAATCGACTCCTTCGGCAAAACTGGCCAAACCGAAAATAACGCTTTTTTTATCTCGATCAATGCGCGCACGATGCTCGTCTAACAGCGTCTTTTTGGACTGCTGATCCTGCATCAATATTTCCGCTCGATCTAGCTCACTCAAGCCCTCGTAAACATCAAGCATCTGCCTTCTTGAGGCAAACAGAACCAAAGTTCCCTTTGCTATTTTGAGCATTTCAGGAAGCTCGGCGGTCAAGGCTTCAGTATGCGCCTCGACCTTATTGGCTTCCGGCAGATGCGCCGGGACATGCAAAGTGCCACGACTATAGTCAAAGGGGCTACTCACGACCAGATAAGTGGCATCAGAGGGTGTGCCTGCATGCAGAACAAAGCGGTCAAAGCGCCCGAGAGCGGTAAGGGAGGCAGAAGTGATCAACACGCCAGCCGCACGATCCCACAAATGGGTGTTTAAAAAATCAGTCGCAAGAGTCGGGCTGGAGTGACAGCTGATCGTCTCCTGCCCATTTGCTGTTCCAAACTTGAGCCATCTTGCGGGTGGAGGATCTGAAATTTCAGAGCGCCCAAAATCGAGCCACAGTGCCTGAAGTGAATCCAAACGACTCGACATGGTCTGACAAGCGGAAAGATAGCGATCCACAGTATCTTTGTCGGCATCATCTGTATCGAGCAAGTCTTCGCACTGAATAATCATCCGCTCTACAAGACCTTGCGCCTTACCACCCAAAAAGCTGCAGCGATAAAAGATATCTCGCAGTGTTTCGGGGACCGCGCCATGGGCAAAACGCAGTTCTCTTACGGGTCCGAAATCGTCATCGGTACGAAGCTCCATTGCGCATCCCATCGCCTCCTGAAGGCAACTCTCGATACCGGACAAATGCTCCGACAGTTTAGGGACAAAGCTATCGAGTTTATTGTCATCAAAAAATGTCTGAGCTTGTTTCAGCCAATCACGCGTATCGACAGACCATTGAGTCGTACTTTGAAGGTGACAAAAGGCCGTACAGTGATTCTTGGCCTTTTCAGCTAGATGATGCCCTTCATCGAAGACGTATAAGGCGTCCTCAGGGGCAGGCAGTACAACGCCTCCACCGATGGAGAGATCAGACAACACCAAGTCGTGGTTCGTGACGATCACATCGGCATCAGCCAATTGCTCACGGGCCTTATAGAACGAGCACTGCCCAATGTAAGCGCATCGACGCCCCGTACATTGAGCGTGATCGCTCGTGATAGGAAACCACTGCCTATCTTCTAAGGCGAGATCCAAGCTGTCGCGATCACCATCCCAAGCGCCTTGCGCCAATAAGCTCATACAGTGCTCGTACTCGGATCGTCCGGCATCACCGAGCCACTCGTACTCATCGGGATACAGCGGGATTGTTTCAGGCCCTGCGCTTTGATTAAGAGCTTGGTCAAGCTTAGCCAAACACACGTAGCGGCGGCGCCCCTTGGCAAGCGCGACAGAGAATTCGAGACCACTCAAGCGGGCAATATCGGGCAAATCTTGGTATATCAACTGCTCTTGCAGGGCGACTGTCGCAGTGGAAATAACGAGACGCTTATCGCGCGCTTTTGCTATGGGCACAGCGGCGATGGTATAGGCAATGGTTTTGCCCGTACCGGTGCCGGCCTCAATCACACCGATCGCCGGCTTGGTGTCAAAACCATCGCGCGCCAAAACCTTAGACACTTCAGCAATCATTTGGCGCTGTCCCCATCTGGGTTGTAGCGCCCGAGCTTTCGAGAGCCTCTGATAAGCCTCTCTGATTGACTTCTTAGATTCTTCGGTCAGCACTTAGTCACCGAATGTCCGCGCATGTCTTTCACACGGATTCGCGTACATGCGCAAGGCGAAATCGCGCTCATCTTCCGGGATAGCGAGCATTCGCTGCTCGAAATGACGGCGAGAAATCGAACCTTTACTCACATTTAAATTAGACGGTATCTCGCGCTCAGGATTGAGCATTTGCCACGCCCAAATATTGGTCGGGTGCAGCAAATAATTGGCCTCTATCTGCCGATCGAGTTCATCGACAACGTCTTGCACGGTGTGGTGTGAATCATCCAAGACTTTACCAAAAGCGATGTGAACGCGACCTTTTTGCCCTGAGATCCCAGCAGCAATAGACGCAGCATCCTCGTGCTCCGCCTTCGAATAAAGACCATCACGGGCCACGGAAGCCAACTCGTGTGCCTTTAAGGCATCACAAGGATCCAATTCGTAGGATATTGATACCGGAACAATTCGCAGCTCCTCAACCGAGAGCCCAAAGGCTTCGCTCTTATCGCGTGCCAGCATCAACATTTTGATAACAGCCGGTTCCGTCGCGTCGAAGCCGTCCTTTGCCCTGCCCTCACGTTGAGCAATCCAAATTGGACAGTGCTCTTCCGCTATTGATGTCTTTATGTAATCAGCCAGCAAACGACTTGCTGCCAGCAATTGACGCGGCCCAGGCAAAGAGCGCTTTACAATAAAACTCTTGTTTAGCCGCATCAGATCTGAGATCCAGGGTTTCGACAACAAATTATCACCAATGGCGATACGACAGGTCTGCCGCCCCAATCGATGCAGCGCGTAATTGGTAAAGGCGGGATCAAGTGCGATATCGCGATGATTGCTAATGAATAGGTAAGGGCCGTCCTCGAGAGCCTCTAAGCCGCTTGTCGAGAACCCCGCGGTGGTCGAAGCAATCATCTTATCCATATAGCCACGAATGACAGACTGCATACTCGCCACATCGACAATATCTGCCAACTGACGCTTCAGGCCCCAGCGCACCACAGGACGCAGAGGCCGAGACAAAGCAACACCAATGCGCCCAAAACGAAGCCCAGATAGGCTATCTAGGAGCTCTGGGTCGGCCTGTAAACGGGCCAGGACCTCTGCCACCTCGTTGTCACGGTACGGCCTTATTTCAGCAAACCGGTCTTCCACTTAATCTCCTTGTATCAGAAACGAGCTCAAGATATCGGAATCGCGCTCCAAGGTCATCCCACATATCCCATCAAAATTCATCAGCTGGGCACGAAACTTGCGACCTGTACGCGAACTTTCTGCTCGCAAGCAAGGCAAATTCTGCTAAACTCCGCTCCGCTGATTTGTTTATTTAGGGGGAATCACTATGACTGCGGGATCCGCGACTCTTCTCGTTTTTGGCTTAGCATTACTGTTATCTAGCTGGGTTCTGTTACTCGTCATCAGCTGGAAAGAGGATTACGCTTGGGGTTTGTTCACCCTGCTTCTTCCTCCTTTGTCCTACTTTTTCGCGCTCTTCAAACTCGACAAAGCAGGGCAGAGTATTTTACTCGCAATTGCAGGCTGGACCTGTATTTTTCTTTCGCAGTAAGACTGCCGGTAACGCTAAAACGCCTCATTTTGTTACTGCTGCATATGTGCCGTTACATTTTTTCCCGAATAGATTCACGATAGGAGCGGTAGCTCCTATCGCCGTTTGGGTGCACCATGAATAGACGGCTTGCGACCTTCACGCTAGTTTGAATCAACCTCTGTATACCGTGTCCTCAGCGCATCCAGCTCACGAGCACCCAGCCCATAGTGCGATTCAAAATAGATCTCTATCGCGCCGGAGACCGCATGCATTTCATCAAGAGCGGCGTTAAGGTACTCGGCTCGAGCATCGACAATAGGAACCAATGCAGTATCTTCCACCTGTTCAAAACCATACTTCTCCTTCAGGTAGGGAATCTGTTCACTGGGTAAAAAATAACGACTTGTCGCAAGATAATCACCCATCACCTGCTCTCGCGAAACACCTAGAGCGAGCAAGATAACCGCAGCAGCAAAACCTGTACGATCTTTACCCGCAGCGCAATGAACCAGCACTCGAGGGTTTTCCTGCTCCAGAAGCACATCAAATATCCGTTTAAACGCCGGTGCATGCGAGCGCACAAGTTCGACATTGATGTCACACATGAATCGATGGGCAGCATCGGGTGAAAGACCTGTTTCACCCAAAGAATCGAGTGCGCCAGCTTGGTTACCTGGGGTAATTGCTAGACTAACCACCTGATCAACACTGCCCAGCAACTCTGGATTATTCGGCTTATGAGCCTGCTCAAATTCTCTTCGGAAATCGAAAATATGGCTGAGACCCAGCGCCTTTACCGAAGCCACGTCGGTCTCACTCAAGTCCGCCAAATGCCCCGACCGATAAAAACAGCCAAGCTTTACGCGTCGCCCATCGGCGACAGGATAGCCACCAAAGTCGCGAAAATTTGGACAACCATCCAACTCCAACCGCAGTGCCACCCCGAACCCCCATCACTTTGCCGGATTACCCGCGTTTACAAAGGCGGGAGTGTAGCACGAGCACGTGTTTTTTTCTTAGAAACCCCGAATTTATTGACTTAACGGTTGACAGTGGGCGCCAAACTGACAATAATCCGCGCTCTTAAAATTTTGTACAGGTTGAAGCACCGTGGCGAACTCTCCGCAAGCAAAAAAACGCGCAAAACAAGCTGAAAAACGTCGTAACCATAACGCAAGTCTACGCTCACTTGGTCGCACGGCGATTAAGAAGGTTTTGAAAGCCATTGGTACCGGCGATCAAGAGACAGCTCGCGCTGCATACAATGCCGCAGTTCCTATTATTGACCGCTTGGCGGATAAAGGCATCATGCACAAAAACAAGGCCGCTCGTCACAAGAGCCGCTTGAGCGCTCAGGTGAAATCACTCGGCGAATAAGCTACCCATATCGCTTAAGAAAACCGGCTCCGTAGCCGGTTTTTTTGTATCAAGCGATAGCACCGATCAGAATTATGTAGCGGCGCAAGAAGACAAAGCGCCGCTACGTCGTCTCAATCAAAAGTAAACTCGTGCAACGCGCGCATCTTAAAGCAATACGAGATTATCGCGGTGAATCACCTCTGGATCGCCTGCATACCCAAGAACGCCAGCGACCTCTGCACTACTCAAACCTTTTATCTTACCGAGCTCAACCGCATCGTAGTTCACTAAACCACGGGCTACAGGCACCCCCTCTGGGGTAACGCACAACACCGTATCACCTCGTCGAAACCCGCCTTGGAGCGACACAACACCCACCGGCAACAAACTGCGCCCCTGCGCGCGCAACACCTCAGCCGCACCTTTATCGATTACA
>Ga0255771_1003895_pt1 | contig 13895 bp, 12 predicted proteins | sample 011ome_19_FD_179969 | JGI IMG/M metagenome (GOLD analysis project Ga0255771, IMG submission 179969) | Coastal salt marsh microbial communities from the Groves Creek Marsh, Skidaway Island, Georgia - 011510BT metaG (version 2) | ecosystem: Environmental > Aquatic > Marine > Intertidal zone > Salt...
GTAGTCTCTCTACTTTTTTCGAGATAAACTACTCAACAATTATACATCTTCGGGGTGTAGCGTAGCCCGGTCATCGCGCCTCGTTTGGGACGAGGAGGTCGCAGGTTCGAATCCTGCCACCCCGACATAGAAACAATAGCCATGTACGAAAGTATAGGGCTTTTTTTAGTTTATGCGCAGAACTTGTTTTTAAGCAATAAACTAAAAAAGACCTTTTGAGCAAAGCGAAATAAGATTATTTTCTATGAATCACTCCCATAATTAGGATCACCGACTAAAAGAAGGTAATCCTGCCACTCCGACAAATAAAAAACTTCTATAATAAAAATTATAGAAGTTTTTTTGTTTTTATAAATTAGCTAAAACTTTTTTTTATGACAGAATTACAACTCATTGTCTTTTATTCTTTGCTTTCTGGATTCACTATTTTTTTTAGGAGGTATATTATCTTATTATTTTGGAGTGTACGTTAAGTCTGGAATAATCAAAGCCGAAATCAATCATATTTCTATTGCTTTTGGTGGTGGTATTTTAATGGCAGCTGTTGCTTTGGTGTTAATTCCTGAAGGAATGAATGCGCTCTCGTTAACCTCAACAACTATTAGCTTTCTTACAGGTGCAATTGTTTTCTTTTTTATCGATAGCTATATAGAAAAAAAAGGAGGCACAATGGCACAATTACTAGGCATGGTTTCAGATTTCATTCCTGAATCTATAGCGATGGGTGCTGTTTTTTTAGAAAACTCTCAGTTAGGAATTCTTTTGGCTATTATTATTGGAGTTCAAAATTTCCCTGAAGCATTCAACGCCTACTTAGATTTAAAATCTAAGTATTCTGCTAAAAAATGTTTGCTCATTCTTTTCTTTTTAAGTTTTTTCGGAGTGGCTTCGGCACTTACAGGATATTAGTTTTTATCTGGAATGCCAAAAAGTATCGGTGCACTCATGTTATTTTCCTCTGGGGGTATTATTTATCTTATTTTTCAAGATATAGCACCTTTATCAAAATTAAAAAAAAGTTGGATTCCAGCACTTGGAGCTTGTTTTGGTTTTTTAGTTGGAATGATAGGAGTAAAGTTGTTAGGTTAAATTTCATATCTTTAAAAAGAATTTATGTCTATCAACATAGACTCAAACAATCCTTAAAACTGTAAAAATGAACGATACCCAAAAAGATTATTTAGACAATCATTACATTCATAGAAGTAATTGGTTAAGAGCTGCAGTTCTTGGAGCTAATGATGGTATTTTATCAACAGCAAGTCTTGCGATTGGTGTTGCCGCTGCAAGCGACTTAAGGGAACCTATTATTTTAGCAACGTTAGCAGGATTGGTTGCTGGAGCATTATCAATGGCTGCAGGAGAATACGTTTCGGTAAGTTCTCAGACAGATGTAGAAAAGGCAGATATTGAAAGAGAGAAAATAGAATTAATAGAAATGCCAGAACTTGAGTTGCAACGACTGGCAGAGATTTACGAAAACAGAGGACTTAAAAAAGAAACTGCTTTGATTGTTGCAAAAGAATTGACTGAAAAAGATGCCTTAGCAGCTCATATTAGAGATGAACTAGGGATCAATGAAATAAGTCAGGCAAAACCTATACAAGCTGCAATTGCTTCTGGAGCAGCATTTACAATTGGAGGATTGCTTCCATTTCTTGTAACCCTTTTTCTTCCTTTAAATAGTCTAGAGTATTCTCTTTATGGCTCTGCGCTATTTTTTCTAATCGTTTTAGGAGCATTAGCTGCCAAAACAGGGGGATCAAAAATTGGAATAGCAGTGTTAAGAATAACTTTTTGGGGAACAGTTGCCATGGGATTAACCGCCTTAGTAGGGTACTTTTTTGGTGTTAATCTGTAAAAAGTTTTAGTTTTACTTTTGATTCGTTTTTTGTTTCTGGTTTAATCTTAAGTTTTACCTCATCATTAAAAGTATCTATTGTAATTTCTCCTCCTAAAATAGAAGTATATAAATCTACAACTTTATAAAGCGTGCTTCCTTCTCGTTTAAATTGGGTTTGATTAGTAATAACAAAAGTGATATACAAATCGCCATGCGGACCACCATTTATAGCTTGCCTTCCTTTTTCTTTTATTTTTATTACTTGTCCATTTTCTACACCTGCAGGAATTGTGAGTCTTATTTTTTTATTATTCAGCGTTAAAACCTGTTGATGAGAAGTGTACACATCTTTTAAGTTTAAATGTAATTCTGCATTAAAATCTTGTCCTTTAAATTTTGGACGTTGACTTTGTCTAGAGTTGGTTCTTCCTCCAAACATAGATTCGAAAAAATCTGAATATTCTTGATCTGAAAAATTTTGTTGATTTGACTGTCGTTGTGATTGCTGCTTTTTTGTGCTTTTTCAAATTCGTCACTATGTTTCCAATGCTCTCCATGTTTATCGTTTTTTTACGATTATCAGAATTGCTTAGTACTTCGTTAGCCTCATTAATTTCTTTAAATTTTAACTCAGCAGTTTTATTATCTGGATTTAAATCTGGGTGGTACTTTCTGGCAAGTTTCCGATAGGAAGCTTTCACTTCTTTTTCAGTAGCTGCTTTTGAAATACCCAATATTTAATAATAATCTATAAATGCCATTGACTTTATTTTTTTGAGTATGTACTTATAATCTTAAACAAAGATACTGCTTTAAAGGTCAAAGAGGCTTTAAAACACCATACAGTTAATTTGAAAGTTATTTTTACCATACAACAAGTATTTCAACCATTTCTATTAGCAGAAATAGAAAAGCAAAAAAATAGTAAAAAAAGACTTGCATAATCATTTTAAATAATTTTAATTTGCACGCTCAAAAGCCGATGTAGCTCAGCTGGCTAGAGCAGCTGATTTGTAATCAGCAGGTCGGGGGTTCGAGTCCCTTCATCGGCTCTTTAAAGTCCTTTCAAAAGAAAGGACTTTTTTTATGCTTTAACTTGAACGAATTTTCATTAAATTTGTTGACAATTGTCATACATATTCAACCTTATCAACATGCTTATAATTGGAATTGCTGGAGGAACTGGAAGTGGAAAAACCACGGTGGTTAATAAAATAGTTAAAGAACTCCCATCGGATGAAGTTTGTGTAATTTCGCAAGATTCTTACTATAAAGCTACAGATAATTTAAGCTACGAAGAGCGTACAAAAATAAATTTTGACCATCCAAGAGCCATTGATTTTGAGTTAATTATCAAGCATTTAAAAAAATTAAAATCGGGCAAAACAATTGATCAGCCAGTGTATTCTTTTGTAACCCACAACAGAACAAAAGACATAATAAAAACACATCCAAGAAAAGTAGTAATTGTTGAAGGAATTTTAATTTTTAACAATGAAGAACTAAGAGATCTTTTTGATATCAAAATATTTGTACATGCAGATACAGATGAACGGTTAATTAGAAGAATCCGCAGAGACATTAATGAAAGAGGAAGAGATATTAATGAAGTATTGAGTAGATATCAAGATACTTTAAAACCAATGCATCAACAATTTATTGAACCAACAAAAAACTTTGCAGATATTATAATTCCAAACGACAGACATAATACGGTTGCCATTGATATCGTTAGAACTGTAATTAGCAATAAATTATAATGACTTTTAAACAGTTAAAACAAAATAGGTTTGTCAAGTTTTTTACAAACAGATATGTCGTAATACTAATTGGATTTACTGTCTGGATGCTCTTTTTTGATGAAAATTCTTATCTTGTACACAAAGGGTTCAATACAGAAATTAAAGAATTAGAAACTGCTATTGAGTTTTACAAAAAGCAAATTAAAGAAGACAAACAAACCATAAAAAATTTACAAGATAGCTTGCAGATTGAAAAATTTGCTCGAGAGAAATATTTAATGAAGCGAGAGAACGAAGATATTTATCTTATAGAATTTGACACCTTAAAAAAGTAATGAGCGAAAATTTATTTAACGATTTTAATACTAGTTCATCTTCGGCTTGGAAACAGAAAATTCAAGTTGACTTAAAAGGTGCTGATTATAACGAAACCCTGTTGTGGAAAACAGATGAAGATATTGTTGTAAAACCTTTTTACACGAAAGAAGATAGAAAAAATAACATAGATACAGAAGCTAAATTTAGGTTTGATATTTCTCAATCAATTTTTATAAATGATGAGAAAATAACAAACTACATTGCATTAAATGCTTTGAAAAAAGGGGTAACTGCTATAGAATTTACTGCAAATAAACCATTCGACTATAAAATATTGCTTCAAAATATAGATGTTGAAAATACAATAATCTATTTTAGGTTTCTGTTTTTAGATTCAGAGTTTAGCAAAGAAGTTTCCAACTATATCAATTCAAAAAACTGCTACATTCAAGTTGATATTATCAATAATTTAGCACAATCAGGAAATTGGTTTCATAATTTAAAATCAGATCACTTACAATTAGAAAGTATTGTTAATCATTGTGATAATCCTATTGGTGTTGATGCTACATTATATCAAAATGCTGGAGCAACAATAACGCAGCAATTAGCCTATACCCTTGCCCATGCAAATGAATATTTAAATCATTTTGGTAAAGACATTGCTTCTAAGTTTCATTTTAACTTTGCTGTTGGAAGTAATTATTTTTTCGAAATTGCAAAATTAAAGGCATTTAGAATCCTCTGGAAATCACTTTTAGAAGCATATGATGCAAAAGAGACTACTGCCCATATTTTTGCACAACCAACATTAAGAAACAAAACAATTTACGACTACAACGTAAATATGTTGAGAACGACATCTGAATGTATGAGTGCTATTATAGGCGGAGCTAATACCGTTAACAATGTATCTTATGATAGTGTTTTTCATAAGAAAAATGAATTTGGAGAACGAATTGCTCGAAATCAATTACTTATATTACAACAAGAAAGTTATTTAGAATATGCAAATACCTTTGCAAATGGGTCTTATTATGTAGATAGCATTAAAGAACAATTAGCTGAAAAAGCTTTACAAATATTTAAAGACATCGAAAAATCTGGTGGTTTTTTAACACAATTAAAAAAAGGGGTTATCCAACGAAAAATTACTGAAAACGCTAATAGAGAGCAAGAAAAATTTGACAATGCAGAAATTGTTTTATTAGGAACAAACAAACAAATGAATAAAAATGATTTCATGAAAAATGAAATTGAAATTTATCCTTTTGCAAAATCAAATCCTATAAAAACATTACTACCCCCCATTATAAAAAAACGTTTGGCAGAAGCCAACGAAATTAAAAAATTAGAATCTGAATAAAATTGCATTAAATGAAAAAAGATAAATCCGTCATTAAAGATGATATTAAACAATCAAGCTTAAAAAGGAATTAAGGAGGTTTAAAAAGAAAATACCTTATTCTATTCTTCTTTTAGTTTGCTTTAGTTTTGTGCTTATTTATTTAATAGAAGGAAAAATATACAAGTATTTAGGAGACAACTATAACCTAATCTTGGTTATTAGCATCTTTTTAGTATCAATTGTTATCATTTATATGATTACAATAATTATTAAAATGAACTCCATTAAAAAAGAGATTAAATTATTAGGTGAAAGAATGTATCAAAGAATGAAGCTACAATAAAAATGAGCAGAAAAAATCTTCAAAATATTGCAATTAAAAATCAAAAAGTTGATGGTGAAAATACTTTTTTTCATGAAGATTTTGTTGCTGGGATTCCGCCTTTTTTACGTGGACCGTATTCTACAATGTACGTTCGTAGACCTTGGACAATTAGACAATATGCTGGTTTTTCTACCGCAGAAGAAAGCAACGCTTTTTATAGAAGAAATCTAGAAGCTGGACAAAAAGGACTTTCAGTTGCTTTTGATTTAGCTACACATAGAGGGTACGATTCTAATCATGAACGTGTGCAAGGCGATGTTGGTAAAGCTGGTGTTGCGATTGATTCTGTTGAGGATATGAAAATTTTATTTGACCAAATTCCGTTAGATAAAATGTCGGTTTCTATGACCATGAATGGTGCTGTTTTACCTATTTTAGCTTTTTATATTGTTGCCGCAGAAGAACAAGGTGTAGCTCCAGAAAACCTTTCTGGAACCATTCAGAATGATATTTTAAAAGAGTTCATGGTGCGTAATACTTATATCTATCCACCAACTCCGTCCATGAAAATTATTGCTGATATTTTTAAATATACGAGCAATCATATGCCGAAATTTAACTCTATTTCTATTTCTGGTTATCATATGCAAGAAGCTGGTGCTACAGCAGAAATTGAATTAGCGTATACCTTAGCAGACGGACTAGAATACATTAGAAAAGGAATTGAAGCCGGAATGGATATTGATACGTTTGCTCCACGTCTTTCTTTTTTCTGGGCAATCGGAATGGATCATTTTAGAGAAATTGCAAAAATGAGAGCTGCACGAATGTTGTGGGCAAAAATTGTGCAAGAATTCAATCCTAAAAATCAAAAATCATTAGCCTTGAGAACGCATTCCCAAACAAGTGGTTGGAGTTTAACAGAACAAGATCCGTTTAACAATGTTGCCAGAACAACTATTGAAGCGATGGCAGCAGCTTTTGGAGGAACTCAAAGTTTACATACAAATGCGTTGGATGAAGCCATTGCATTACCCACAGATTTTTCTGCAAGAATTGCCAGAAATACACAAATCTATTTACAAGAAGAAACACATATTACCAAAACGGTTGACCCTTGGGCAGGAAGTTTTCATGTTGAAAAATTGACTGAAGATATCGCAAACAAAGCATGGGAATTGATTCAAGAAGTAGAAAAATTGGGCGGAATGACCAAAGCAATTGAAAAAGGAATTCCGAAAATGCGCATTGAAGAAGCTGCAGCCATTAAACAAGCAAAAATTGACAGTGGACAAGACATCATTGTTGGTGTTAATAAATATCAACTAAAAGAAGAAGATCCGTTACATGTTTTAGAAGTAGATAATGAAGCCGTTCGTCTATCTCAAATTGAAAGACTAAATGCATTAAAATCTAAAAGAAATACTTCTGAAGTAAAAAAATCTTTAGTAGCTTTGACTAAAGCTGCAAAGTCTGGAAAAGAAAACTTGTTAGAATTGGCTATTATTGCTGCAAGAAACAGAGCTACATTGGGCGAAATTTCTGATGCTTTAGAAGTAGTTTTTGGCAGACATAAAGCAGTTCATAAAACCATATCTGGCGTGTATAGTAAAGAAATAAAAGAAGACAGAACCTTTAAAGAAGCAACTAAATTGGCAGATCAATTTGCTGAATTAGAAGGAAGACGTCCACGTATTATGATTGCCAAACTTGGGCAAGATGGTCATGACAGAGGTGCGAAAGTGGTGGCTACTGGTTATGCAGATTTAGGGTTTGATGTAGATATTGGCCCGTTATTTCAAACTCCAAAAGAAGCCGTAAAGCAAGCTGTAGAAAATGATGTACATATTTTAGGAATTTCTTCTTTAGCTGCCGGACATAAAACGTTGGTTCCACAAGTAATTGATGAATTAAAAAAATATGGACGTGAAGATATTATGGTGATTGTTGGTGGCGTAATACCTGCACAAGATTATCAATTTTTATTTGATGCTGGTGCTGTGGGTGTATTTGGCCCGGGAACAAAAATCGCACAAGCCGCTATTGATATGCTGACTATTTTAATTGATTCTGTAGCTGAATAATATGAGTACAAAAGCATTTATGATTAAATGAAAAATTTAATACTAATACTCATTATATTTCAGGTTTTTCAAACATCTGCACAGCAGCAAAAACATCCGATAGATGTAAAAAATAACAAATGTTTAGAAGAAGCTGTACCAACAACCATTGGATCTATTATTTGTGAAAAAGAGGCTTTAAAAGCTTGGGAATCTGAAATGGAAACGACACTCAAATTATTAAAAGAAAATCAAAAGCATCTCGACATAAAATTACTTGAGGAAACTCAAACAAAATGGCTTGCCTTTCATAAAAAACAAGTTCAATTTTACTATTCTTATTACCAAACTCAATATCAAGGTGGAACAATGGCTCGCGCTGCTGCCCTTAGCCATGACAAGAAATATTTAAGAGAACGTGTAATTTATTTAAAAGAACTTTATAAAGAAATAAGTGGGCAATAAAAAAGACATAATCATTTGTGGTGAAGTATTTAAAGCAAAAAGGATTCATTTTTCTTTTGAAACAATATTTAAGCAAATTGGGAATATGAATGAGCTTAAAAAGCTCCAAGAATTTCCAAATTTAGAATCCGTCTTTAATGGAACAAATATCAATGATATTGGTTTACAATACATAGGGCAATGCTCTACAATTACAAATTTAAACTTAACTTTTACGAATATTTCCGATAAAGGCATCACACATTTAGTAAATCTAAATAGTATAAAACACCTTCGATTAAAAGAAACAAATATTAGTAAAAAAAGTATTCAAAATTTTAACCAAATGACTCATTTAATTTCATTGCAAGTGCATGAAACTAATATTTCTGGAAAAGATATGGCTAATCTAAACTTAGCTCATTTAGAAGAACTTTTTGTTGATAGTAATGATGTTGAAGATTATAATACCTTATTAGCTCTTTCAAATCGGTTACCATCTTGTAAGATTGTTGCTAAAGGGAAAGGGACTTTTTTCTAAGGTGTATTTGAATCTTAATTTATTATAGCTTCTTTAATTTGTTACACACTGAGAAATTAGTTCTAAATTGGTTACTTCTTAATCACAAACATTTTCAGGAAAAGCCTATAAAAAGCATTTAAAAAACTATTTTTTTAACATTTCTACAACTTAAAAAACAGTCAATTCCAAAAGGTTATTCAAGCTTTTATCCTTAAATTTGTGAACTTTTACAATCAAATTTAGAGATGAAAAAAATCTTCAATATTCTTTACTCAACACGTTTAATGGCTGTTTTATTTTTCCTGTTTGCAACAGCAATGGGTGTAGCCACTTTTATAGAAAATGATTTTGGTACACAAACTTCTAAAGCCTTAGTTTATAATACTTGGTGGTTTGAAGCCATTATGATCTTTTTTGTCATTAATTTTTTTGGAAATATCTTTAGATACAGATTGTATAAAAAAGAGAAATGGCCAGTATTGTTATTTCATACTGCTTTTTTATTCATTTTAATTGGGGCGGGTATTACGCGTTATATTGGGTATGAAGGTTTAATGATTATCAAAGAAGGTGAAGTTACCAATAAATTCATCTCAGAAACCACCTATTTAAATGTTGTCATTGATGATAACAATCAGCAAAAACCAACCATCCATCAACCCATATTATTATCTGCTTGGGGTAATAATAACTGGGTTTTTTCTACAAAATTTAAACAACAAGATGTTGCCTTCAAATTGGTAGAGTACATCCCGTGGGCAGAAAAAAAATTAATCGAAGATGAAAATGGCGATGAGTATTTATTCTTTGTAGAATCTAGTGAAGGCACAAGACACGAGCATTATATTAAAAAGGGAACTACTCAAAACATTCATAATGTTTTAGTGGGGTTTGATGCAGGAAACAATGCAACTATTAATTTTACAACTGTAGATGGAGAGCTAAAAATAAACTCTAAAGAAGATGGATCTTGGTTACGTATGGCTGATCAAAAAAGAGGAACAGTGACTAAAGATTCTCTAGCAACGTTTAACTATTTATCTTTACACAACATTTCTGGATTGCAATTTGTAATTCCGAGACCTGCAGAAAAAGGGATTCTAAAAATGGTAAGTGGTCCTAAAAACGATCAAAAGCATGATGTAATTGTGGTAGAAATTACTACAAACAATAAAACAGAAAGAGTAGAATTATTAGGAGGAAAATACAATACACAAAACTCTGAACAAGTATCTGTTGCTAATTTAAACTTTAGACTCTTATACGGTTCTAACATCCTAGAAACTCCTTTCCATATCAAATTAAGAGATTTTCAACTAGAAAAATATCCAGGTTCAGAAAGCGCTGCATCCTATGCCAGTGAAGTAACCGTTATTACAAAAGAAGAGACCTTTGATTATCGAATATTTATGAATCATATTTTAGATTTTAAAGGATATAAATTCTTCCAATCAAGTTATGACAATACCAAAGAAGTTGAAGAAACACATTTATCTGTAAATCACGATTTCTGGGGAACCCTTTTTACATATATTGGCTATTCAATGTTATATTTTGGATTGATTTCTATTTTATTCGCAAAAAATATACGTTTTGATTATTTAAAAAACACATTGAAAAAAATTAGAAGCAAAAAAGCTGCTTTATCGCTTTTGGGGTTATTGTTTTTCTCTGTTACTGTTTCTGCACAACATCAAGAACATGCCATTTCAGAACAACAAATAGATTCTATTTTAAATGCCAATATTGTTGATGCAAAACATGCAGACTTGTTTAATAGTTTGGTCATTCAAGATGCTGGTGGAAGAATGAAACCTGCACATACTTTTGCTTCTCAGCTGGTTAGAAAAGTAACCCACCAAGAGGTTTTTAAAGGAATGAATCCTAGTCAAGTGTTGTTATCAATTATAGAAAACCCAAGATTTTGGATTGAAGTTCCGATGGTGTATTTAGAAAAAGGAAACACGCAAATAAGAGAGATAATTGGAGTTTCTAAAGATGCTACACATGCTAGGATATCCGATTTTTTGACAAAGGATGGTGTTTATAAAATACGTACAAGAGTTGATGAATCTCAAAAGAAAAATGTAAAAAATAAGTTCGAAAAAGATATCATCAACATCGACAAAAGAGTTGGTTTACTTTATAGTGCTATTGGGGGACAAATATTTAAGATTTTCCCAATTCCGAATGACCCAAATAACAAATGGGTTTCTCAACCGGAAACATTAAATGCTGGCTTTAAAGGAACTGATTCTGTTTTCGTGCGTCAAGTGCTGCCTGTTTACATACAAATGTTGCAAAAATCCAAAGAAACAAACGATTATACACAAGCTAATAAAGTATTGACCGGAATTAAAAATTTTCAAAAGAAATTTGGTGCACAAGTCATTCCTTCTGACGATAAAATTGAGTTAGAAATTGCTTACAATAAATTCAGTATTTTTAGTCGATTGGCAAAATATCTGGGTATAGCCGGAGCCTTATTAATTTTTGTAGTTGTCGCTCAAATTTTTTCTGACAGAAAAGTGTTTAATTACATCGTAAAAGGACTGATTGCAATTATCATTGGATTGTTTGTTTTTCATACCTTAGGATTAGGTGCGCGTTGGTATATTAGCGGAAACGCACCTTGGAGTAATGCCTACGAATCCATTATTTATGTAGCTTGGGCAACCATGTTATTTGGATTGGTTTTCGGAAGAAAATCTTCTTTAACTATTGCTGCAACAACGTTTTTAACAGCTGTTATTTTAGCATTTGCACACCAAAATTGGTTAGACCCAGAAATAGCAAACTTACAGCCTGTTTTAAACTCGTATTGGTTGCTAATTCACGTTTCCATCATTGTGGCTAGTTACGGGCCATTTTCTTTAGCGATGATTTTAGGAATCTTCTCGTTATTCTTAATAGCCTTTACAAACAAAAAAAATAAGAAAAAACTAGATTTAGCCATCAAAGAATTAACCATCATTAACGAAATGTCTATTACCGTTGGTTTAATCATGTTGACCATTGGTAACTTTTTAGGCGGAATGTGGGCAAATGAAAGTTGGGGACGTTATTGGGGTTGGGATCCAAAAGAGACTTGGGCATTAATTAGTATTATGCTATATGCTTTTGTCTTACACATGCGTTTAATTCCGGGTTTACGAAGCCGCTTTACATTTAACCTGTGGTCAATTATTACCTACGCTTCTATTATGATGACGTACTTTGGAGTAAACTTTTATTTATCTGGACTGCATTCGTATGCTAGTGGAGATAAAGTAATAACTCCGACTTCTGTATATTATTCAGTTGGTTTTGTAGCTATCTTAGGGACTTTTGCTTGGTTTAAATATAAAAAATACTATAAAAAATAACCTATAAGTACTGAACGTTTTATTTTGGAATTTCACTAGAGTCAACAAACAAAAATCAAATGAAAGCTGTATTTTTGCTTTCTTAAAATTAAAATAACAAATTATGTTTCATAAAAATTTTAAATTAATTATTGCCGCTTTAATTACAGCTTGGTCTGTATATGAATTTGCTCAAGGTCATATCATGAATGGTATTTCCATTTTATTATTAGCCGGAATGTTTATTCTGTTATATTTTAAAAACGAATTTATCTTATTGGCATTTTTACAATTGCGTAAACAGAATTTTCCTGGAGCTCAAAAATGGCTGAACTATATTAAAAATCCGAGTGCAGCTTTAACAAGAAAGCAAGAAGGATACTATAATTTTTTACACGGAATTATGCTGTCGCAAACCAATATAACCCAAGCAGAAAAATATTTAAAGAAAGCGGTAAAATTAGGTTTGTCTATGGGACATGATTTAGCCATGGCAAAACTACAATTAGCCGGTATTGCAATGACAAAAAGAAGAAAACGTGAAGCAACTATGTTAATGAATGAAGCTAAAAAGCTTGACAAACAGGGCATGTTGAACGAACAAATAAAAATGATGAAACAACAAATGAAAAAAATCTAGTTGCAACTGAATAAAACTTAAAAAAAGCTTCTGAAAATTCAGAAGCTTTTTTTTATTTACTCAATTCTTTTTAGGCTTAAATCTGTTTGAAACTCTAACAGATACAATCCCCGGTTTTGGGAAATACCGAAAAGTCTTTTATCAAAATCGAATTTACTTTCAACTCGATAAGAAACGCCATCTTTAAAAGTATCGTATAGCTCTTTTCCCGAAGCCAATCTCATAAGTACATCATAAGTGACATCAAAACCGCGAGTAGCATAAAAAGAAGGCAAGGCTTTGTTTTTTTGTAAATATTGCTTGTTAAAAATTCTGGCCGCCAAAGAAGCTTCATCTACATAGGTGTCTGTGACGTAGACAAACTCTAGTTGTGCTAACTTATTATAATCCACATAATCATACTTATCAAATCCAAACAATTTTACCTTATAATTAATTTTTTCTTCTGGTTCTTCTCCTTCTTCTGGTTCTGGAGGATCTGGAAAACTAATCAAACTATTAATGGCATCTGAAGCTATCACATCATTATTAGTTGCAATAATTACCCAATTATTTACCAAGGTAGAATCAGGTTTCATCATTTTTAAAAAACGCTCTTGGGCAATATAACCGTAATGTGGTATTATTTGGTGCACTTCTTTAATAGAGTCGTGTTGCTTTAAAATATTTGCAATCTGATTTATTTCTGTAATTGAAGCAGTGGTAGAATCGCCAACGATAATAATATTTTCGTTTTTGTATTGTTTAGAAACATAAGACAACAATTTCTCTTTATACAAATGTTTATCTGGAGATGTTTTTACAATTCTAGAAGATGTAAAAGAAGTTTGTGCTTTAGAAAAAATAGGAAAAACTAAGGGCGCTTTTACACTGCTTGCTAACTTTATGGTTTCATCAGAATAGATAGAACCAATAATAACATCTTTATCTTCTAGCGAATTATTTGTAATAATTTCGTCAATTTTAGTATTTCTATCTTCAGTATCGAAAACAGAAAAATCGATTTGAACACCTTGATTTCTTAGTGAATCTATTGCTAAAGCTGCACCCAAATAGAAATCTGTAACAATATTTGGCAAGGCTCTTGTTTTAAAAATGTCTTGTGACGAAACTGTATCAAAAACCTTGGCTCTAAATGGCAATAACAATGCTACTTTAATTGCATCAATATTTGAAATAGTGTCCTTATAAATTACATCCAATTTCTCTCCTTCAACTCTTTCTTTAATTTTTATAATTGCCCCTAATTTTAATCCTTCTGATAAGTTCGGATTTAAGGCTAATAAATCTGATTTTAAAACATTG
>Ga0255771_1003898_pt1 | contig 13886 bp, 12 predicted proteins | sample 011ome_19_FD_179969 | JGI IMG/M metagenome (GOLD analysis project Ga0255771, IMG submission 179969) | Coastal salt marsh microbial communities from the Groves Creek Marsh, Skidaway Island, Georgia - 011510BT metaG (version 2) | ecosystem: Environmental > Aquatic > Marine > Intertidal zone > Salt...
TGTATTCTCCACCAAGCCTAGTTCAGTTATAATTCAACATCTTTAAGCGCCCAGATAGCTCAGTCGGTAGAGCAAAGGACTGAAAATCCTTGTGTCGGTGGTTCGATTCCACCTCTGGGCACCACTCTTACCGTATTCTTTAATATTTAACGTTTTGAACACTTTTGAACACTATTTTTGGTGTTCAAAATCTTGCTAAATTGTATGCACTATAGTACCATACCCCCTATGGGTATAAAACTATTTATTATTTTAATCTTTATGTCACTTGGACTAGATGCAAGACCCATATCTTATTCGGGTGGTTCAACCATCATGGCATCCTCAGATAATATGAAAAAAACTATCTATTATCATTATTCCCCCTCCTATAAGTATTCAATTGGAGTAGAAAATATAAAAAATAAATATTTTGATGAGAGTTATTCATATGCAAGATTTACATATCTCATTAATAGAAAAAATTCTCAAAACTCTCAAAGAAATCTTTATTTTCAATCGGGCATTAGTTCAAAAGGATTAAGTGAGTATTTTTATGGAGTCCATGGAGACTGGGAAACAAGAAGACTATTTGTTGGTTTTGGATTAAAAAAAACTGAAAAAGAAATTCAGGACTATTTAGAACAATACTACCAAATTGGAGTAGCACCATATCTTGGTGACTACGGTGACTTACATACATGGATAATGCTTAAGTCCAAAAAAAACTCTCTTGAAAATAATTGGGCAACTTATCCTGTATTAAAGTTTTTTAAAGGCAACACCCTTATAGAGATTGGTTATCATAAGAAAACCAATTGGGATGTTCATATAATGTATAGGTTTTAGGAGGAATTATGAAAAAACTATTATTATTAAGTATCTTTACGTCTGTCACTTGGGCAGAAAATCCACACGAGCACATGCATCATTCCCATGAAGGTCACCTTCATGAGCAATTAGTAGATGGTAAAAAACTGGAAGTTGATCCGGTAAGATTTGATAAATTTGTGATGGGACTTGAGAATTCACAAATTGCAGTAGTAAATGTTCAAGGGATGGTATGTGATTTTTGTGCCAGAGGCATAGAAAAAACATTTAAAAAAGATAAGCATGTTAAAAAAATTGATGTTGATCTTAGCAAAGGTAAAGTTTTAATTGCCTATAATAATAGTCAAGAAATTAAATTTGACGACATTAAAGAAAAGATTCTAATCAACGGTCAAAATGCAATTGACATGACAATTATAAATTTATAAGAACTATGGAAGACAAATCAGCAAATTATTTATCTCTATTTGCATCATCATCAACTTTAATTTGTTGTGCACTGCCCTCACTATTTGTTGTTATTGGTGCGGGTGCTTCTTTTGCAAATTTACTAACAGTTTTTCCATTTCTAATTGTCCTATCACAATACAAGATATATATAACAATGTTTGCCTTAGTGATGATTGTTTTTGCTGGATATGTAAATTATAAAACTTATCATATGCCATGCCCTGCAGACCCTGAAATTGGAAGGTTATGTATGCAAACAAGAAAACGTTCAAGATATATCTATTACTTTTCTGTAGGACTATTTGTTTTTGCTACAATATTTACCTACATAATTCCGAGAATCATATGAAACATGCATGTCATAAAGAACAAATTCCTAATTTAAAACGAATTGAAGGACAAGTTCGTGGTATCACTAAAATGATTGATGATGGTAAATATTGCATTGATATTCTAAATCAAATCAAAGCAGTAAGAAGTGCAATAATAAGTGTTGAGGGAAAAATATTAAAAAAACATATGAAAGCATGTGTCAAAGATGCATTGAAAAGTGAAAAAGAATTTGATGATAAAGTTGAAGAAATATTGAATACTTTAAAAAGATAATATTAAACGTTGAGACTTAATATTTAATGTTCAAATTTTCTAAGAAAATTCCGTTTAATTTTAAGATTTCTTTGAACACTAGTTTGAACACTGGACTCTAAAAGACCCATTATTATAAGGTTTTTAACTACGAGTCATGCACTGAAAATCCTTGTGTCGGTGGTTCGATTCCACCTCTGGGCACCATTAACGCCATTACTGATAATACCCTTGCTTAAAACTAATTCAGCACAAAACTATTTTAGATATGGCATTATTAACCTATGAATATAGGATTAGTGATGCTGATTTTGAATCTTTTTAGCATTTATTTGATATTAAGACTATTGGTAGAAAAAAAATGATAATGGGTCATTTTGCTACTGCTTTAGTGCCTCTATCACATGCAAAAGAAATAGATACTAAAACCGCATTAACACTGCTTGTAGCATCACAATTCTTAGACTTCATCATGTTTGTTTTGGTTATGCTGGGGGTTGAACAATTAATCCCTGCTAATTTTTTTGATTCTTCCTTTGCAAATCTTGCTGCAAAAATGCCAATAACCCATGACGTTTTACCAGTGATTGGTTGGTCTGTTTTATTAGGCATAACTGTTTTTTTGGTGATGAGAAGCAAATTTCTTGCGCTTGCTTCAGTTGCGTTGGTTCTTGTGCATGAGATTTGTGACCTGATTGTTGGTTTCCCGCATAACATAAATGGTCCAAATACAATGGTGGTTGGACTTGCCCTGTATAACCATGCACCAATCTTAGGTCTAATCTTAGAAATAGCACTATGCTTATTCTGTATTTGGTATTTTGTTACCAAAACTAAAAATACTGACAAAGAACTTACTCAACCTGCCTTGATTAAATTATCTGTCATATTGATAGGAGTAACGCTGATACTAATGCTTCAATCTTATCAATCAATAAATGAAGTAATAGCATCTCTTAATCTCTAAAACTTAAGGTTTCTTTGAAATCATGTTTTCTAGAACACCTTGTTTTTACACCAAGATTTACACCAAAGACTCACAAACTTATCAAAATTCAATATTTCCCTAGTTATTTTATACACAGTAATATGCACAGTAATCTCTGAAACATGCATTCGTATAGGGTTTTTATTCTAGACTCAAGAACTGAAAATCCTTGTGTCGGTGGTTCGATTCCACCTCTGGGCAACATTCTTTTCTTAATAATTAAATATGGCTTGTTAAAAGACTGATTCTTCTCTGATAGAAATCATCCTATAAAGATGCCTTAATCACAGGATCGTTTATAAATTCCTTAAATGCCTCTTCTCTAATTTCTCCAAAGCCTTTAACTTTTTGTGACTTATGTATAAGTTGCTCGACTAATTGTAATCTGCTGCCTGCTGGTTGCTTGTATATTTTAGATAGTGATTTAACAAAAATATCTTTATGTGCAATATCTCTTTTTCTATCTTTGGAAAATCTAAAAAGATCAAATGGAGTCCCCCTTGTGAACTTTAAAAAGTTTAAAGTAAAAAAGATTGGCAAAGCAAAATAACTTGGAATCTTATATTTTTTTGGTCTAAGCGTTTTCTTGTCCTTAATAAATGATAGCAGAGGAGGGGAGAGATAAAAATTAAGATTTGAATAGTTTTTTCCATATTGCTTGATGATTTCTCTTGATTGAGTGAGATGCATGCGAGCAACCTCATATTCATCTTTGATGGCAAATATCCTGTAAAGCTCTTTTACAAGATTTTTCAGAATTATTTCGTTATCAATCTCGTTACTTAATTTTTCTTTTGCTTCATCAAATAGCTCTACAAAAGTTGATCCATATTTTTTATGATAATTAAATAATTTCTTAGCCCGATCACTAAATATTTTTTCAATGCTTTCTGAAGACTGTTGTTTAATAAAATCTGAAAAGATTGCTTGCTTTGAATTAAACACAAAAGATCTTCCTAGGTTAAAGCAATAGATATTTTTATCTGCACCTGTCTTATTTAGGAGTATTGATGCCTCTATGCTTTCACATTTTAAAGGAATAAGTCCTGCTTGGAATGCTGCCCCAAGCATTACTAAGTTTGATCCAATAGCATCTCCACTAAACTTTTCTGCAATGATGGTAGCAGGAATAGGTTCTGCAAGATTATGCGTTAGCTCTTTAATCAAAGAAATGGTTTCTTGCTCCATAAGGGGCAGATCTCTGTTCTTGATAAAATCTGCAACTGGCGCAACCGAAGTATTAACGACAGCATGAGTTTTATTTTTAGAAAAGGTTTCTTGAATTTCTTCCTTGATTGCTACTACTGGATCGCAAGCTAAAAGAAGATCGGTGCTTGCTGGAGAAATTTTGTGACTTAAAGGAGTCTTATCCTTAGAAAAAATCTTGATATGGGACCAAACTGCTCCTCCTTTTTGAGCTAAGCCAGTTAAATCAAGTGTTGTAGAAGTCTTTCCCTCTATATGTGCTGCCATGCCAAGCAATGCTGAAACCGTAAGAACACCTGTTCCGCCTATTCCGGTCAACATAATATTAAAGACATCTTTTTCAAGCTGCATTGGAGTGGTTGGCGTCTCAAAATCTGTTCTTAAATGAACTTCATTTGGAATGACTTCAGCGGAAATAAATGAAGGGCAGAATCCCTTTAAGCATGAGTAATCTTTATTGCAATTTGACTGATTAATTTTCCTTTTTCTCCCATATTCAGTTTCCATGGGCTCAATGGAAACGCAGTTGGATTGCAAAGAACAATCTCCACAACCTTCGCAAACTTCTGGGTTGATAAAGATTCGCTTTAATGGATCTTCTAATATACCTCGCTTCCTTCTTCTTCTTTTTTCAGCAGCGCATGTTTGATCAAAAATAATTGCGGTTACACCTTTTACTTTCTTTAGTTCCTCTTGAGCTAGAATAATATTGTCCCTGTGAATAGAAACAATTCCCTTGGAAGTAAGGTGCTTGTGCTTTGAGGGGTTTTCAGAAAGTATAGAAATTCTTTTAACTCCTTCAGCTTTTAACTGTTTAGTGATGCCCTCAACATCCCAATTGGTTCCAATTTCTTGACCGCCAGTCATGGCCACAGCATCGTTATAAAGAATTTTGTAGGTTATGTTAATACTTGCATCAATGCTTGCTCTTATAGCAAGCAATCCAGAATGCTTGTATGTGCCATCACCAAGATTAGCAAAAATATGTTCTTCTTTTGAGAAAGGAGACTGCCCTATCCATGGAGTTCCTTCTCCTCCCATTTGCGTATAAAGCTCAGTCCCTCTATCCATATCCACTGCCATGTAATGACAGCCTATGCCACCAAGCGAATGGGAGCCTGATGGAATTAGTGTTGAGGTGCTATGAGGGCAGCCTGAACAAAAATAAGGCTTTCTTTGAATGGGAGAGGAAATTGAGCCTTGCTCTTGATGTCTTTTATTAATCCATTTAAGTCGTTCTAGAAGTTCAGCATTATTGGTGGATTTATATATTCTCCTAGCAACCACCTCAACAATAACCTCGAGAGGGAGATCATTTTCAGGAGGCAGCAGCCAATTGCCTGACTCATCTTGTTTGCCTACCACGGTGGGCCTGACTTTTTCTTTCCAGTTATATAGCTGCCACTTAATTTGATGTTCGATAAGCTCCCTTTTTTCTTCAACTACTAAAATATGATCAAGGTTTTCACAAAATTCTCTAATACCTTCTGGTTCCAGAGGCCAAGGCATGCCAACTTTATATAATCCCACGCCAAGATCTTTAGCTCTTTCCTCATCAATATCAAGCCATCTCAAAGCTTCTCTTACATCGCCATAAGATTTACCCGATGTAATAATTCCAATTTTTGTATTAGGTCCTTTCCATATGGTTTTATCGATATTGTTTGCTCTTCCAAAGCTTTGAGCTGCAAAACCTTTAACCCTCTGCAGTCTGAAATCTTGATCACGAGGCGAATCCTTATACAGAATATTTCTAGCAGATTCTGCATACTGACCTAAAAATTCATCAGATGGAATTATGATGTCAAATGATTCTAGGGCAGTGTCATACACCATGGCCGCATCTGCTACATCAGAGACTATCTTCATACCTGACCAACAGCCGCTAAATCTGCTCATCGCTATACCGAGTAAACCATATGGAACTATGTCTGAAATTCCCGAAGGATACAGGTAGGGAATAAATGCACTAACAAAATTATGATCTGATTGATGTGGCAGCGTAGAAGATTTAGCGCCATGATCGTCTCCCGCAATTGCTAGTACACCGCCATAAGGTGAAGTTCCGGCTGCATTTGCATGCTTAAGCGCATCCATTGCTCTATCAACTCCTGGTCCCTTGCCGTACCATATTCCGAATACCCCATCATGCTTGCCTCTCCCAAGGAACTCCGCTTGCTGTGACCCCCAAACAGATGTTGCTGCCAACTCTTCATTTAAACCAGGTTGATGAAATACCAATGCATCGTCTAAAAATCTTTTACCTCTAGAAAGCTCGAGGTCATAGCCCCCTAGGGGCGATCCTTTGTATCCAGATATAAATCCTGCGGTATTTAGATTTTGAAGCCTATCTTTTTCTTTTTGAATTAGGGGCAGACGGACAAGTGCCTGGATACCTGAAATAAATACTGGACCATCTCGTTGAGTGTATTTATCGGACAAAGAAACTTTTCTCATCAAAGCATCCCCCATTCTTAATTACAAAACCTAAATGATTATAATCTCTAATATGTACTTATAAAAATATGGGCAGACTAGTTTTTATGCACTTCTTTTTTCATATTGAGCTGAAACCCTTGTTTTTGTAGACTTGATGCTCTTAGGGCAGATGAGCAACAGTCATAATACTGTCGTATATAAAAGGTATTAATTCTTTATTATTACTATCTCATTAAATCCAGTTATTTTGATAAGAAGAAATATTTCATTTCTCTGAAAACTAAATTACATTTTGAATGTGCCATAATATTCTCAAATGAGTCAGTCAAACTATTACTCTCTTGCCAGTCCAACTTCATTGTTGCTTGATGATAGTCAAATTATTGATCGCATCTTTTCTCACATAGACAATAAAACAACAGATTTAGGTAGCGAAGTTTGGAGAGAGCCGGTTAAAAATTATGTAGATCAGGAAAGGTTTGATAGAGAAATTAAATTACTTAGATCTCTGCCAGTTCCTTTTTGCCCATCAAGCGCACTTCCAAACAAGGGCTCATATGTTTCACGAATTGCTGCCGGTACACCCATTCTTGTAACAAGAGATGAGGAGAATAATGTAAATGCTTTTATTAATGCTTGCAGACACAGAGGCATGCAAGTTGCTTCGGGAAGTGGCTGCAAAAAATCATTTATTTGTCCCTATCATGGCTGGACCTATGGGTTGAAAGGGGAGAATAGAAATATTCCTGGATCTGATGGTTTCCCGGGTGTTGATCCCTTAGAGCATGGACTCAAGCAAATTAATGCTGTTGAAAAAGGTGGAATAGTTTATGTTTGCCAGGACGGAGAGATCCATAAAAAATTTTTAGATGAAGCTTTGGATTATTTCACAGATGAGCAAGCTCTCATTAATCAGTCAGAGATAGAAGATCAAGCTAATTGGAAAATACTGCATGAGACTTTGCTTGAGGGTTATCATATAAAAACTCTCCATAAGGATACATTTTTTCCATACGGATTAGATAACATTAATGTTGTAGAAAACTATGGCCAAAATTCTCGAGTTATCTTCCCCTTTAGGCGAATTGAGAAATTAAGAGATGTTGATCCAGGTAGCAGGGTCATAGATGGAACAATAACCTCAGTGTATAGCTTATTTCCAAATGCTAGCATTTCTGTTTTATCAAAGCATTCAAACTTGGTGATCTTGGAGCCTATTAGTCCTTCTAGATCAAGATGGGTAATTTATACATTAATTAATAAGAGCAATAAAAAGGGGAAGCTATCCAAAGAAGATGCTATGAGAGATGCAAAATTTGTCGGTAATACTGGACAGGATGAGGATCGAGAAGCAGCGAGAGCAATCCAAGAAACTTTAAACACTAAGGCTAATGATCATTTAATCTTTGGTTACTTTGAAAAAGCCATAGTGAATTTTCACTCTCATCTAACAAAATATTTAGATAATCAGGAAAGTGCAGACTGAGAATCTGAGCACTTTTTTCAGCATTCTGTTTCTGCAAGCCGCCATGGGCTTTGCCAGATGATAGTACTTACCAGATGAAAAATTTTTACAAAATTTTTTCCTTGTTGCTACTTATAAGTTGTGGCGGCGGCGGATCATCTTCTCCCGAAATAAGTTCTCCGCCGGCCCAAAATATTCCTCTTGAATCACTATTTCAGGAGTCTCCCATTAGACTAATTGATGCTGCAAGCTACTATTCACAGGCATGCAATAACCCATCTTTTCAATTCTTAATACCAACAAAAATCAATGATGATAGTTTTACAGATTTTATTGCTCATTTTTGGTGTGACTCAATAACTCCTGCAGAGTTTGATGATCAGCCTGTTAAAGATGCTCTTGTAGCATATCTTAGCGATGGATTTGGAGGCTATGTCATCGACAACATAGAGGCATTTGGTTCCACCAGTGCTAAATTAGGCGGCGCAAGTAGAAAATACTCTAGAGGAGATTTAAACGGCGATGGTAAAGATGATTTTGCTTTTGCCATGAACTGGGAAGATGGCAGAGCTTCGTATGACTATAATTCAATGATTGCTAATTATACTCGTCCTTCAGTATTAATGAGCAGCGAATCAGGGTACACGATACAAAGACTAGGCAATGCAGATTGGGGGCATTCGGTACAAATAAAAGACAGCAAAGTTCTATTTGGTGGACATAGTTCACAAGCTTTTGAGCTAATTAACTCTGAGTGGATAGATATATCTGATCAATATACAGACTTAAGTTTTGCAAGTTTTTTAGTTTATGACGATTTCATTATAAATAGTGTAAGGCGTGATGGAATGCAGGGATTAGAGTTATTAGAAAACAACCAAATTATATCTTCCCTTATGATTGAAGAGAGCTTTAAAGTAAATTTTGAGAGCTGGAATAATAAAGGAACAGGAAAATATGACCAGTTAGGAGTTTATGAGATTCGTGGCGAAAATTATTTCCATGGCATGACCACAGAAATGTGTCGTCAGGATGATCAAATAATCGCAACCATTAATGCTAGCAAGCTTAAATCAGGAGAAATCATTGAAGGAGGCTTCTATTCAGAAACAGATACCGATCCCGTGGTTATTTTTGCTTTTTATGAAATTAAAAATAAAGAATTAATAGAAAAGCAGATAGAAGTTATCGGAGAAGAAATAAATCATAACTTTAACTTTTTTGACTGCATGGACGTGAATGGAGATCAGATGAACGACATAGTTGCACAAGTATTTAGTCAACCCTGGGATGATCAAGATGATAATGAGGGCGTTCCAGAGGTTTATATAAATACTGGAAATGGATACAAGAATATAGATACCTCGTCATGGCCTACATATAGCATCAATGATGGTTCGCAAGGTTATTTATTTGATGTTGATTCAAGCGGAACCTTTGATCTGGTTATGTTCCCCCTCAAAATGAATGTCGGTGGCGATGTAGAGATATTTCTTTCAAATAGGCATGTTGCCAATTAAGCTGGCCGATGTTCAACTATTGACATATATTATGCCAATAAATATGATTCCATAACTAATGATTTAGCGTTAAATTAAATATATGGAAACAAATAAAAGCACACATGATCTGATCATTCGTAATGGCAAAATTATAGATGGATCAGGGAAAAAACCATTCTTTGGTGATATTGCCATTGATGGTGGGAAAATTACATCAGTTGGGAAGATTGAAAACTCAGGCAAAGAAGAGTTTGATGCTAAAGGAAATTTGGTAGCGCCTGGCTGGGTTGATATTCATACTCACTATGACGGACAAGTGTCCTGGGATCCATATCTCACTCCTTCAAGCTGGCATGGTGTTACAACTGCAGTTATGGGAAATTGTGGTGTGGGATTTGCGCCAGTGCGCCCCGGAGATGAAAACTTCCTTATTCAATTAATGGAGGGTGTTGAAGATATTCCAGGTTCAGCGTTACATGAGGGAATTGACTGGGATTGGGAAACTTTTCCAGAATTTTTAGATGCCATCGACAAAAAAGAATTCGTTATGGATGTTGGGTTTATGATGGGTCATGGCCCTTTAAGAAGCTATGTAATGGGTTATGAAAGATGTCAGAATCAAGTAGACGCATCTGATGAAGAGATCAGCAAAATGTCAGAACTTGTTACTGAGGCCATAGAAGCTGGAGCTCTGGGATTTAGCACATCCAGAACAGTGTTGCATAGAGATATATATGGCAAATATGTTCCTGGCACAGAAGCAAGCTCGGAAGAGATGAGAGCTCTTGCATTTGGAGTCGATAAAGCTGGAGAAGGAACTCTAGAAATAACATCTGATTGGCTGGATGAAGAGATGGAAATGTCCTGGATGCAGGAATATGTAAAAAAAAGTGATTGTGGGTTGACCTTTCTGCAAACCAAAGGCGATGCAGTAAAAACAATTTTATTTTCTGAGGAACACTTTCTCAAAGGTAAGAATATTCGGCCCCAATTCCCAGGTAGAAATGTTGGTTTAATGTTTGGTTGGGAAACTTCAGTCAACCCATTCATGCAATTTCCTGCTTACAAAGAAATAGCAGATTTACCCATGGATCAAAAATTAGAAATTTTAAAAGATCCAACCTTTAAACAAAAATTACTTAGTCAAGAACCAGACTTTGAATCAGAAATAAGAGCAAGACTTGCAGACAACCCTTCTAATAAAACCAGAGAAGAAATTGCCCAAGACGTAGCACTCCCTACAACTATAACCTCAAACTACAAAACCCAATTTATCCTCGGGACCCCTCCAAATTACGAACCCAAAGAAGAAGATAGCATTGCCGCGATAGCCGCAAGAAAAAATATATCTGAGCTTGAGGTTATGTATGATGAGATGCTTCAAAACCAAGGCAGTAATTTAATTTATGCTGCTTTCACACCATATGAAAAATATAAGCTTGATTTTGTTGAGCAGGCATATCGATTAAAGTCATCCGTTGCTGGAGGAAGTGATGGCGGCGCTCATTGCGGACTAATTTGTGATGCGAGCATGCCAACAACCAATATTTCACATTGGGGAAGAGACAGAGAGGCAGGCAGAAAGTTCCCACTAGAAATGCTGATTAAAAAACAAACCAAAGATACAGCCGAGACTTTTGGTTTATTTGATAGAGGTGAAATAAAATCCGGCATGTTGGCCGATATTAATATAATTGATTTTGATAAATTGAATGTTAGCCATCCCAGAATGATTCATGACCTTCCTTTAGGCGGAAGGCGCTTAGTACAAGATGCTACGGGTTATATTGCAACTATAAAAAATGGCCAAGTAGTTTCTAAAAACGGTAAAGCTAATGGTGTGCTGCCAGGGAAATTGATAAGAGGTAAGCAAGTTTGTGAAGTAAAATCAGGCATATCAGAGGTTTCATTTTTCGATAAAACAATTCGACTGTTAGCAGTTAAAACTTTACGTTTCTTTTGGGGGCTTAGTGGAAAGTCTATGAAAACCACAATTGTTTCTGAAACTTAAATGATCAAAAGCTCTTTCTATCTATTTTTCTGCATTTTAATAGCAACTTCTTTGGTTATCTTGCAAGAAACCATGAGCAATTTGGTCTGGCTCATATCTGTGAATATGCCTGTTACATTTGCGATGTTTATTGCTACATATTTTGATAATTTATTTATGATGAATGGAGGTGGAGAGGTTCCATTAGTTGCACTAGTAGCTATTGGTATGAGCTTTGCTTTTTTGGTGGCTAAAATTTTATTAATCTGGGTCAAGATAAGCAAATCAGTTGCCTACGGTCTGGCTGGGTCTGCAGCAATATTAGCAATTGTCTTGCTGATGCCATTGGCCTTTTATAATTTAGATATTTTAGCTGGGGGCAGGTCCATAACTGGTAAAACAATACTTTCCCTTTATGGCTTTGTTAGCGGATACTTTTTTGGAGCGAGCTTAAGCAGTAAGGTTGAATCATGAACAAAAAACTAAGCATTTTCGCATTTACAGTTTTATTTACTCTGCATGCCAGTGCGGCATCAGTCATCTATAAATATCAAAACCTAGCAGAAAATATCAGCCATCCCTGGGGGATAGCAGTTATAGATGAAAATAATATTCTTTTCACAGAATTAACTGGAGCATTAAGAATAATTGAAGATGGTGTTTTAAGTCCAGAAATTATTAGCGGTGTTCCGGATGTTTTGTTTGCTGGGCAAGCAGGGCTTTCAGATGTAGTTCTAGATCCCAATTTTGCAACTAATCGAAAATTATATCTTTCATTTTCATCGCCTGATAAATACGAGAAAACAAATACCTTAGAGGTCATTAGCGCAAAGCTAGATTCTAAAAAGCTGATTGAGATCAAAACAATTTTTAAGGCTGCACCGTCAAGAGATACCGCAGCGCACTATGGCGCAAGAATGGCTTTTTTAAAAGATGGCACTTTATTAATTACATCTGGCGATGGTTTTAACTATCGAGAGCAAGCTCAGTACCTAGATAATCATTTCGGTAAAATCATCAGAATTAATACCGACGGCAGCATTCCCGAGGATAATCCATTTATTAATGATGATGATGCGCTATCTGAAATTTGGTCATATGGTCACAGAAATCCGCAAGGAATTGTTGTTATTGACGGAGTAGTTTATGAGAATGAGCATGGTCCTATGGGCGGAGATGAAATTAATATAGTTCAACCAGCTAAGAATTATGGCTGGCCAGCAATTACTTATGGCAAAGACTACAGCGGCGCGACAATATCTCCCTTTACTAAAAAAGAGGGCTTAGAACAACCAATTAAATACTGGGTCCCATCAATCGCTCCATCTGGCATGGCATTTTACAATGGATCGATGTTTCCTGAATGGGAAAATAGTCTATTAATTTCTGCGCTTGTTCCAGGTGATGTTAGGCGAATAAAAATTGAAGATACATTGCCCAATGAAGAAGAAATTTTGTTTTCTGATCTTGGAAGGGTAAGGGATATTGAAGTATCTCCTGATGGAAGCCTTATCCTTGCAACAGATGGGCCAAATGGAAAATTAATTAGAGTGATTAGAGGAAATTAATATGAAGCCTGTTTGTCTAGTTTTAGGTGCAGGTGCAGGTATTGGCGGTACTGTTGCAAAAAAATTTGCTATAGAAGGCTATCATTCCTGTTTATGTCGACGTTCAGATCAAGAGGGCTTAGATAAATTGGTATCAAGCATTGAAGAAGAAGGCGGCTCTGCAACAGGCTATTTAATCAATGCTATAGAAGAGAATGTTCTTGAGGAGTTAATCATCAACATAGAAAAAGATGTAGGGCCAATTGAGGTTCTTGTATATAACCTTGGGGCTCAAAGTGGAATGAAGTTATTACATGAAACAACTTTAAAAGAGTTTGAATGGGGTTGGAGGATTGCAGATTTAGCATTATTTAGAGTAGCAAAAGTTTTGATGCCAATTATGGAAGAAAGAGGATCAGGCACATTCCTTGTTACTTCTGCCACAGCTGCCATGCGTGGAAATAAGAATCAGCACTCTCATGCTGCCGCAATGGGTGGTAGAAGGATGTTATGCCAAACTTTAAATGCTGAATTTGCTCCAAAGGGAATTCATGTGGCGCACATTGTAGTTGATGGAATGGTTGATGCTCCAGATACAATTGGAAAAATGCTCGGAGAGGAGTTATTTAAACAACTCAGAGAGACAAAGGGCATGGAGCATGATGGTCTTGTTTTGCCTGAAAGCGTTGCTGAAACTTACTACCATTTATCTCAACAGCATCGTTCAGCATGGAGTCACGAAGTTGATATTAGAGCTTACTCAGATACAGCTTGGTGGAATAGTTAGTCTATTGCTTTAAAGCCTGAAGCTTGCTCAACCTCTTCATTATTAAAGAATTTCTCCATTTGTTCTAACAACCAAGAGCGGGCATCCGCTTGAGATAAGTCTAGGTGTTTTTCATTA
>Ga0255771_1003900_pt1 | contig 13878 bp, 9 predicted proteins | sample 011ome_19_FD_179969 | JGI IMG/M metagenome (GOLD analysis project Ga0255771, IMG submission 179969) | Coastal salt marsh microbial communities from the Groves Creek Marsh, Skidaway Island, Georgia - 011510BT metaG (version 2) | ecosystem: Environmental > Aquatic > Marine > Intertidal zone > Salt...
AAATCGATAGGTACGCGAATGAAAACGTGAACAAACTTTTGGTCGGGAACAAATCAGATTTGACGAGTAAGAAAGTGGTGGATTACGCGACCGCGAAGGCGTTCGCTGATGAGATTGGGATTCCATTCATGGAAACGTCGGCGAAGAACGCGACGAATGTTGAGCAGGCGTTTGTGACGATGGCGAATGAGATTAAAACGAGGATGGCGAGTCAACCGCAAGCGGCGAGCGGCGCGAGTCGAGGAGCGACTATTAGGCCGGGGGAGGGGAGACCGGTGAATGCGAAGAGTTCTTGCTGCTAAATGTAAAGAGCGCAAGAGTTTGTTCTACATATATATATAAATAGTTTTTTGAGACGGCGAGTGTGGATGAGAGAGGAATAACATAAAAAAGAGAGAGTTGCGATTGCGTGCAACTTCATTTAGGTATAAATAAAAATTTTGAAGGCGTCGACAAGAACGAAGGATATCTACGTTTAAAAAAGTTGTAATCTTAGGTCTGTGTGTACCGTGTTTTTGTTTATCTGTTATTACATGCGTTGTGTGTGTGTGTGTATGTATGTTTGTTCCTCGTGTCTCTCTTGTTTATGCTGATGCCCGTAGGTAACATGCGGTTACTTTTGTAATCCAGTGCCTATTGGCGACGTGACGGCGGAAAACGTGTTTGTGAAAATCGACGATAATTTTCTCACATCATCTTCATCTTTTGGTTCGACCTCGCTCACGTTTATCTTCGCGTTCGTAACGATTGCGTCGTGCACACGTCCGTTCTCTTCGTCTTGTTCTTCGCGTCGCGCGACTTCAACGGAGAAGACGACTTCTTTCTTCACGTTTAGTTCTTCGTCATCGCCTTCTTCCTCAATTATTTTAGCGCTCGGTGATGGTGGTATTGTCGTTCCGTTGCCGCTTTCCTTCAATGGTACGTTTTCTGATTTCGTGATTGTCACTTCTTCTTTCCCAATCTCTTTCGTCGTCTTTTGTATCTTCTTCGTGCTCAAACGGTTCTTACTCGAATATCGCGTTCTCGGTACGAATTTATACGTTTTATCTGTCACCAGCTTTCTCTTCATTATAGCTTTCAACCACTCCTTATTGTTCGACGAAGTCAATCTTCCATCGAATACGAGCGGAAAACACGCTCTTAACTCGCCAAAAGTTGCTTCTTCGATGGCCTCGACAATCGCTTCGTTCGCAGTTGAGTCCTTCTTCCCGATAACTTCCGCCAAAGCGCTTTTCTCGCGCTTCTTCTTGTTCGTGTTCGCTCGGATGAAAGCGGTGTTACCGCTCGCTCCGTTCACCCTTTCTTTCCCGTCCGTTTTTGCTTTGTGTAATACGTGAATCTTCGCGACTTCCTTTCGCGTGTTCGGCGTCGGATCCGATGTCCTATCAACGAAGAAAGAGAGAGAGAGAGAAGGAGGGAAATTTTCTGTCAACGAAAGCGCAGAAAAGAGAGCAAAAAAAGAGAAGAAAGAGGCTCTGAACGAGATCGAATCATACGCGCAACCGCGCTTAAAAACACTCACTTCATTCTCGTCAGCGCGCTCGCGCACACCCCGGTTCGAGGCGTCAGCTTCATCGACGACGAGAGCGAACTCGCGTTCGATCCAAACGACGACGACGAGAGCGAACTTCTTCGCCTCTTCTTTTCCCCTACTTTCGTTGTTGTTGCTCCGGAACCGTGTTCTTGAACAACGAGAGGCGGCGAGAAGAAGAAAAAGTTCTCTTTACTCTCTTCGTTTCGCGGGGAAGACGCGGCGGCGCGCGGCGGAAAGAACGACGTCGGCGTGTTTGGATGCATTATATATATATATATACAGATGTGTTCGTCTCGAGAGCGATGCGAGTGTAGTGAAAAGGTGTTTGTCTTGTATTTTTTGAACAACTCTCACGTCATCAACCCCTAATTTTCAAAAACAGGTTGGATGTTTTCGCGCCAAACCGCGCCATGTTTTCTAAGACTCGAATCGTGTTCGCATCGCTCGGTGCGAGTTCATTTACTACTAATTTTACTGCTTGCTTTTCTTCTTCTTCTTCTTGGTATTGCGGCGTGGATTCTTGAGCGGCGAGGACGCACAATCGCGTGGTGTTACGAGCGAGTGTTGCGATTTCTCGATGGCTGACGCCGAGAAATTCTGACCAAAGGTACACGCGGGAGAGGTACATGCCGATTCGAATCGGAAGCGGAGCTCGGAGTGGTACCATTTTGCTCGATTCGACTTTCGCGATGGCTTCTAACGCGACGCATAGCGCTAACGCAGTCGCGAGCTCTTCGCTGGTTCGTTCTTTCTTTGGCGGCGTCGACGGCGTAGGTGTTTCGGCGTCTTCCTGTGCTTCTTCTTCTTCTTCGGTATCGAACAACTTTTTGCTGATTGGACTTTCCAATAACATCGATCGCGTCTCCTTGCCGAGAAAGAAAGCACCAATACCGACGCACCTCTCTAGAAACTTTTGCATTTTCGGTGTCGTCTTCTTCCTCTCCTTCTCTGCGGATTTCAACACAATCACCTCCTTCTGCAATTTCTCCACCGAAGCGCAAAGCTTTGCGCCCATCTCCTCCAACTTTACCGCGTGCTCTTTCTCCACGTTCGTGCGCTCAATCAGCACCGCGCTCACGATCGATTGCTCCTTCACGCTCTCTTCCATCTTTTCCTGCTTCTTCGTCAACGCTTCCACCTTCTGTTTCTGTCTCTCCACCAATTTTTGCAACGGCAACGACTCATGCAACAAAGCGTCTCTGTACGCGTCTCGTTGCCCGGCCAAATACGTCGACGAGGAAGCCGCCGCCGCGTGTCTCGCCTTCGCGCCGCCCAATCCCGCGGGCGTCCCAATCAGTCTCCTCGCGATGTTCTCTTCTCTCTCTTCTCTCTTCTCCTCCTCCTCCGCGTCTAAATCGAACCGAAACCCGCCGCATTCGCTGCTCACGGTCGTCTGATCCACGTCGCTTTCGCACCCGTTTTCGAAAAAATCTCTCGCAAAGTGAAACGGGGTCGACGGCGTCGGAGGTGGCCTTTTTACCAAACTGTTTCCGTTATTGTTTCCGCCGTTTTCGGATTGATCGAAGTTCCATCCGCCAGTCGCCGCGTCCTCGTTCGAATCATCGTCGTCGTCGTCTTCTTCTTTTTCGACGAAATTGACGTTTCTGCGCTGAGACGACAACGGCGACGACGACGCCTTCTTCTTCTTCAAAATCGAAGAAGGGGAAATCAATCGATTTCGATTTTCCTCGTCCTCTTCCTCGACGCGATGGTGATGTTGGTATCGGCTTTTGTTGGATTTTTTAAGCGCGGATTTCAACTTTGATTTGGGCGTTTGGTACGACAAAACGACTCTCTTCTCGTCGTCGTCCATGTGCGCTTGTGTCAGAGTGTGTTTCTTTCGGAGTTTACGCGGCGAGCGCGTGGTTTTACCCATTGCTCTTTTGCGATAGATATTCAGAGAGCGCGCGTTTTGGGGAAAATGCGGAATTTTTTGTTCCCCTTTTTCTCTCTTCCTCTCTGAAAAAAAAGTGAAAATGCGAAAAAAAGTCGTAGACATGCGGAGAGCACGTAGAGAGAAAAGGTTCCACGCTTTGCTTTGCGCGCTCGCTCGGGAACAATCGTCGGTCTCGAACGCGAGCGATGACATCCCACCACCTTCATCCTTCTTCTTCTTCTTCTTAGTTTTTGGGATGTTTTATTCATCTCATCTTTTTTTGTGCGTGTTTGTGTGTTGCCGTTGTGCTTTCACTCTTATTTTTTTCGCCGGTGTGAGAAAAAAGACGTTTCTTCGTAACTAACTTTTTCGGTTCTTTTCCGAGTCAGACTCCACTTTTTTTTTATACTGTTGACCTATATTACGCACGCGAACAAAGCATGTCGTCGTCCCCGTACGAGGACGAAGACGCGCGAAGCAACAACTCTCGATGGCAGCGATTGTACGAGACCAAGTTGGAAAACTTGCTGAGAGAACCGAGCGTGGATTACCGACACAGCGCGGAGAAACTTTCCATTTTGGTGAAGAGTGGGTTGTTGGAGTTTACGGACTTGACGGAGAATCCCGAACGTTTTTTTCTCGCGCACAGATTGTTAGTTCGCAAAGGATTCGAACAAGGGCCGGGATTTTCGATACGGTTCACCGTGGAGTATAATCTTTTTGGTGGAACGATACTAGAACTCGGGAACGACCGACAGAAGATGAGTTTAGACGCGATGCGGCAACGAGGTGAATTGGGGTGTTTCGCTTTGACAGAAAAGTTAGCCGGAGTCAATAGCGGATTGATTGTACAAACGACGTGCACGTGGTCGCAACGGGAAAAGCGTTTCACGCTAAAAACGCCGTCGGAAAGCGCGAGGAAAGTGTGGATTTCGCAAGGATTAGTGGCGACTCGGGCGGTGGTGATTGCGGAGCTAATCGTTCGCGGAAGGAACCACGGGCCGCACGCGTTTTTGGTGAACATGAGAAAACAAAGGTTGGGGCCGTTGAATCCGAACATCAAAGTCGGAGATATGGGAGATAAAACGACAGGAAATGATTTAGATAACGCGTGGATAGAGTTTAATTCGGTGAAACTACCTTATTCGGCTCTTTTGGATAGACACGATGGCATCGACGTGAGAACTGGCGCCTACGTGCAGAAGAACGTTGGAACGAATGAAAGACATCTGACAAACATGGACAGGATCGGACAGAGATTATACACTGGTCGCGTTGCAGTTGCTCAGGGTGCACACGAGTTCCGAAAACGATTGTTTCACAAGACAAAAGCATTTGCCGATCAGAAAGAAACGTGGGGTTTCTCGGAGAAGAGCAACGGTGCGATTGAGAACGCCGCCGATATCGCTTCAGCGTCGAGTGCAACCAACAACAAACGAGGTTTCGGTGCTCGAAGAAGGGGAAAATACGACTCCGCGGCACAAGCGGCAGCAGCTGAACTCGCATCTCACGAGAGAGGTCCACCGTTATCGCAAGTGCCACAGCTTCGTCAACTTTTTATCGTCGCCAAGGAGCAGGAGATGAAGATGGATGCGTTTCTCGTAAACGTGGAGAGAAAACTGTGCGCCTCGTTAAGGAAGAAAGAACGCGCGTCGAAGTCGCTCGTAGAAGCGATTGCGGCGGCAAAGATTCTCGCCGTGGAAGACGCAATCGATTTGACGCACAGATTGAGACAGGAAACTGGCTCTTACGCGTTGATGGCGCACACTGGATTTGAACACTCCGATTTTCTCATCTGTTGTAAATTCGCCGAAGGCGACTCGAGAATATTAGAGTTGAAGTTAGCCAGAGACCGAGCGAAAGCGAAGAACGTGAACGAACGCGAGCCAGAACGCGTGGCGAGAGAAAAACTTATCGAAGGCTTGCGTGCGGATCAAACCCAAGGCATGACCATTCAAAAAGCGTGGAGACACAGATGGAGAGAAGCGTACGAGTTAGCCGAGATTGCTGCGAGAGCCATCGTGGACGATTGGAACGAGCGAGCAGACGCAGAACATGACGTTGGTCAAATCCTTTCCAGGTTATAAATTTTGTATACATACTATATAAACGCATAGCACATGTAAATATAAAGAATTAAAACGGATTGCCGAAGCGCTGCATGAGTGCTGGAATATCCTGGGTCAAAACCTCTTCTATGGACGCCAACGCCTTTTTATCTACTCGCGGAAACTTGTGAAGTTGCATCGGCTCCAAAATCGCCGCGAACCGTTCCGGGTTTGGTAAATCCCCGGGAGGTAAATTGTTTTCCATCATCGTCTTGCGGAATTCCTCTTCCATGTTTGCCAACAATTTCTTTTGTTTCTTATCGTGTCCAAAAGCCGTGGGCATTTGTTTCCACAAGTCTCCAATGATCATCATGTGTGTTCTCAACGCTCTCGTTCGCTTCACGAACTCATTCACTTTTCTATCGCACGATTTTGCAGGAATGTTCATCAAATCGTTCAACAACGCGTCGTGTTCCATTTGAAAAATCTCGTGCATTTTGTTCACGTCCGTTCTAATCGGTTCCGTATTGAAAGATCCGACGTACACTTTGCACACCTCCGGCGTCATGAAAACTTTTCCTAAACTCCACATCAAAGCACCGTACACTCTCAATAGTTGTTGTTCGCTCACTTGATCTGCTTTGTTCAACACGACGCGCACTTTATCATCGTGACCTCTCAGCGCGTGTATGACCGATTTGAACTCATCGGAAATATCCAACTTGTACGGATCGAAGAGCAACAGAATAATATCGCTTCGTGCGGCAAACCAGTTGCAAATTTGCGGAAACGAGTATCCGCGATCGATCCTTTGCTTCTCGCCGGAAAGCACCCCAGGCGTGTCGATGAGCGAAACCGAATTCAACAATTCCGCGTCGCACTGAGAGCCTTCAAATTTAGATAGAAATCCAGTTCCGAACGATTGCAGACCGGTGTAGGGTAGAGCGGAATTGACAGCCATGGTGTTCCCCGGCGTCGTTCGATCGTCTAGCCCGTGCGTCAAAACGACAAACCGATCGGTGGTTGGCTCTGGCCCGATGTGCGCACCCGGATAAGGTCTCTTCAACAAGTGCTGAATAAACGTCGTCTTCCCGGTGGAATACTGCCCCAACAACAAAACGTTTGGTTTTCCATCGAAATCGCCATCCGTTAACAGCGGTCCGTAGAACGATCCAAACTTATACGCCTCTTCCAAAGGTTTAATCTTCGTCTTATACAACAACTTTAACCCGTCGACAATGCCCGTCACCGTCTTCGCATCCACCTTCGCCTGACGCCTTTTTTCTTTCTTCGTCTGCATGCCGCCACCTAACATGTTCGAAGGCTTATTTCTGCCATCTTTGATTTTCTCCCCGGGCGATGCCATGAACGGATTCGATGTAAAATCTCCCCCGTCGTCGTCCTCTCGCCTTCCACTCGTTTCATCCAAGCCTTCCATCTTCGCCAAAGGCATTTCCCCTTGTCGTCTCTCCAACTCCGCCTGTAAGTTTGCAATCGACGGCGAGATGCCTATTTGCGCCAACGCGATCACTCGCATCGCTCGGATAAATCCATCTTTATCCAAATACCCTTGCCTGTTTAAATCCGCGCACCCCCACACTTTCGCCAACGCTTGTTGGTTCAGAGAGGATTTCGAAAAGAACGACACGGCGTCGTTCCCCGTTATCCTTCCGTCGTTATCAGAGTCGCACAGCGGGAACCACTGGCGGTAAAGCTTCTCGTCCGCGCTTTGAGTTTGCATCTCGCGCGCGATTCGTTCAAACGTTCCTCTCTTTCTCTCTTCCGAGTTCCGCGCGCGGTGTGGTTGCCTCGAGAGTGCGGTTGCCTTTTTGTTTTTTTATGCGGCAAAGGACGCGAAAAAAAGGAATATATGTAACTGTTTGATGGGACTTTTTGGTTGCCTTTTGTTCGCACGAAGCTCTTTCTTTCTCACTCTCAAATCTCTTCTTCTAAGTATAACGTACGTAATCACAACTGACGTTCACTCTATCGCCGAAACCTTCTCGACCTCTCTTCGTCACCCCGCTTTTTATTTAAATCTAATGCATTTTTTACGCGTTCACTCGCGCTCTCTAACAACACCTTGAGACCGGGCCGTAGCCGCCGCTCGCTCGTTCTTTTTCCATCTCTTCTATGGTGACCGAACCACTCCGCGAATCCCCCTCTCGAGATTGATCGTGGTGGTGGTGGTGATGGTGGTGGTGTCTACCACCAGGCATGTACCCTATTTTTACTCCGTTGGTTTCATTCGTCGGGTCTAAGTACCCTTCTTCGATTTTGTTACAGATGATGCGCGCGGTTTCTATGAACGCGTTTTCGACGTTGGCGGAGGTCATCGCGCTCGTTTCGACGAATAAGAGACCGTTTTCGCGCGCGAATCGTAAGCCCTCCTCTTCGCTGACTTGTCTTTGCGCCGCGGCGCCGTCTGCTTTGTTTCCAACCAGAGTAATCGTCATGTACTCGTTCGCGTGGCGCCGACAATCCTCCAGCCACGCGTTTAAGTTTTCAAACGTTTCCCGCCGAGAAACGTCGTAAACGAGTAACGCCCCCGCGGCGCCTCGGTAATACGATCGCGTTATCGATCGGAACGATTCTTGTCCAGCCTGTGTGTGGTACGATAGAGACGTTTAATTTTCATCGAGTCGTTCATAAAATAAAATAATTCATTCTCCTTACCGTGTCCCAGATTTGCAGTTTAACCTGTTGATTATTAATGGTCACCATGCGCGACCCGAACTCTACGCCTATCGTCAAATCGTGCACGCGCTGAAACCGCTTATCGGTGAACTGCAGCAGCAAGCACGATTTGCCCACGCCTGTTGAACGTAAAGAGAGAGAGAAAGAGTGAAAGAGTCAGTCATTCTTTTTTCTGATTTCGAAGCGTTTATATAACTGTTTGCGCTTCTTTCGCTTTCCCAATAAAGCACTCACCCGTATCACCGATGATTATGTATTTAAACAAGTACGCGTAGCTCATGGTTTTCTCTGTCTTCTTTTAAAAAACGCACGAAGAGTAAAAGAGACAGAGGGAACGCGGGAGCGCGCGCGCGCGTGTCAAGGGAAGGCGACTTTGATGCTTTTGTGTGCAAAAAAAAGTGAAGAGACGTCTCGGGAAAAAAACAGAGAAAGTGAGATTCACGTGGATGTTACGCGTGAATGATGACTGCTACCGTGTGCGCTACTACGTTTAAAACTTTCTAAATAAGAGCGAATTCCCGTTTTTTTTTATGTTTTCATTTCTGTGGCTTTTGCTGTTCTCGGTTCCGTCTGTTGGCTTCTTCCATCGGGTCTCTGCGCGCGCGGTTGAAGATGGAAGAAGAAGTGTCGTCGGTTAGAAAGGAAATTGGAAATCTCAATAAAAAGCGCACTCTGCGTTCATGTCTTTGTACAGCCGCGCGAGAAATGCGCTGGACGGGAGGAGGACGACGAGCGCGGCCGCGACTCGCGCGTAGTTCATGTCGACTTTTTTGTATCGGAAGGAGGAGGCGGCGGACATTTGTATTTGTGTAAGTGTGTGTGTGTGCGGATAGAAAGAGAGAGAGAAAAAGTGAAGCGTGTGAAAGTATTTATTATTACAAGACGAGTTTTTCCGGCTCAGAGTGAAGGAACGGTGTTTTTTGTCAATCACGACTTCATTTCAGAGAATGAAAAAACATTTGTAATCATCATTGCCGGAATGAACGCGTACTTTTAATCAAACGTGGACGCGTTAATCACGTATCGTTTCGTCGAGTCGTTCCCTTTCTCCAACAGCTGCAACGCTTTCGGGATATCGCCGACGGAGATGATTTCCACGTCTGGGAATATTTCGTGTTCCCAACAGAAATTAACCAACTCTCTCGTCTCTTTCATGCCGCCGATGAGCGAACCGTGTAAAGAGATGTCGTTCCAAATGAGTTTGGTTCCCGTGATTGAAACTGGTTTCGTGTTTAAACCGATCAAGACGTAATGGCCGTGCGTGGCGAGCGCGTCGACGACTTGGTCGTAAAACTCTTGCGGCGAAGGAACTTTGTCGCGTCTATCCCCTCTCGAGCTCGGGCTGCTTTCTGGAGAAGATGGAGATGCGTCTTCCTCGGTAGGAATGGCGCCGACGGTATCTAAAATGATATCGAGCGAATGGTCGCGTTTGAGTTTGTTCATGGCGGTGATGGAAGACGACAAGACGAAATGTTTTGCGCCGATTCTTTTCGCTTCTTCTTCTTTGTTCGGACTGTGGGAGATTGCAAACACCTCCGCGTTCATCTTCGATAAAATTTTGATGCCCATCTGTCCAAGACCCCCGAGACCTCGCACACCTACTTTAACGGGCGTTGATGACGAACTGTCTCGTTTTTTTACGATGTCGATGTATTTCTTACACGGCGAATACATCGTGATTCCCGCGCACAGCAACGGGGCGCATTTTGCCAACACCGCGTCGAACTCGCCTTCGCTTTCCTTGAAATCGTCCTTCGCGAAAGGAAACTTCACGGCGAATCGGTGGTCGACGACAAACTTATCTGAGTACCCACCAATCGTCTGAACTTGATTCTTACCGTGTAAAGAGTGTCTTGTATACGCCCCGTACGTCCACGTCGGAATATTTTTACAATATTGTTCTTCGTCGTTCGCGCACGACGAACAAGAGAGACACGACTCGACCATACATCCGACGCCAACGACATCGTCGATTTTTAAATCAGTCACCTCGGAACCGACTTTCGTAACTACGCCGATGATCTCGTGTCCCGGGACTAACGGATAGCTGTGCTGACCGATGTCGTGCGCGATGAAGTGTAAGTCCGTGTGACATATGCCCTGCGTTTAAATATGAACGAGAGAAAAAACCTCGTTAAAATTTTTTTCTCCCTCCTAGATACAAAAAAGAAGAGCGCGAAAGATCGATCTCTTTCGTCTGCGCGTAGAGCGCGTCCGGCTCAGAAAAAGAACAAGGAAGGGTTTGTGTTGTCTTCAACGTCTCGCCACATCTGCGAGTCTCTCAGCGACTTGTTATTGTCATCATCGCCGGAACACAAAAGAAGAGAGATACAAAGACGAAAGAGAGAGAAAAGAAAACAAGAAAGATAAAACCGGCATACGCAATACTTCACGTCCAACTGCACTTGCTGCTCCGAACACGCCTCGCGCTCCATCTCCATTTGACGCATGTTGCGCGACGACCTCGTCGTCGCCGCGAACACTTTACACTTCATCTTCCTCTCTCTATTTCTCTCTCTTTTCTCCTGTTTGTGTGTTTTTATTTGGAGTTTCCAATCGTGTATTTTTTTCCCTGGTGCTCTGTGAACACAAAAATCCCAACGAATTGAATTGAAAATCCCAAGATCTCTCTTTTGGTTCTCGGGCGCACACATCGATCGAGAGAGGAAAAAATTTTAATTGGCGGAGAATTATTTGCGAAAAAAGTGTCCAGATACGCGTGGATTAAAATCGCGAAAATCCGCGTGGGAAAAAAATTTTCTCGAGAGCTGGTTCTCTTCATACAAGCACACTGCGTCGACGTAAATCTCGGTCGCAAAACACACACACACACACACACACGCGCGACTCTGGTGCGATCTGAGACGGGCACGATGAGTGGGTAAAGGAGGGAGTGGGAAAGGCGCGTCTTTTTTGGAGAGAGAGAGAGAAGAAAGAAAGAAAGACGGTGGAGAGAGAGAGAGAAAAGTTCCGATTGGCACAAGAGAGAGAAAATCAATCGGAGACAGAGAGAGCAGCAACTGAAATTTTCGAAAAAAAGGCAATCCGCGACCGCGCGCTGAGGCTACCGGACGCGAACGAGCGATTAGGAATCGAAACGCAGAATTGAGTGGCGCGTATATTTAATCATAAATATTTGCGAAGAGATTTAGCGTTTTGAATCGTTGAAGAGAGAAAAAGTTGGGATCGACGCTCCGCGTAAATTAAACGGACGGCAGCCGAATATCTTTTTTTTCGTATCTTTTGCCTTGTTCGGGACGCTTTTCTTGGAGGCATCAATCAATAATGTCCGGCGGCACAAACGGCGCGGGGAAGAAGATTGGAACGAATGCGAACGGAAAGGCGCACGCGCAGAGCCACGCGGCGCACGCGCAGATGAATAATGGAGGTGGAGGAGGATCCGCGTATCAGCAGCAAAATGATATGAATAACGCGACGTCCAACGCAAAGATTTTTTCAGCCAGCGAACAGCAGCACATGCAAATGCAGCAACAACAGTACGCGCAAGCGGCGGCGATGCAGCAGTACGCGCAGGCGTATTATTACCAAATGGCGATGGCGCAGAGCATGGCGGGTGGGCCGCAAATGCAGCAGAGAACACCGAGAACGAGCGCTGGGGAGGAGCACATGCATCAAATGATGATGTTGCAACAACAGCAGCAGCAAACTGGCGAGTCGAATCAGCAACAACCAGCGCCGGGAGGAGGAGGAGGAGGAATGTTCAACATGACCAACGCAAACTCGTACATGCAAATGGCGATGATGAATCCGCAATTTACAGCCGCATTTCAACAGCAACAGCAGCAACAACAACAACAAACGTCGACAGTTGCAGGAGGCACGCCGTTTCCAGGTGCGGTCGGATTTAACTACCCGCCTGGATACTATCAACAGCCTCAGCAATATACGCCGGTAAAGCTAGATGGAATGAACAGCGTGAGCGTAAACAAAGGAAGTGCGAGTGGGAAAACGACCGGCACGAGAACGTCGCGTAAACGGAAATCTGACGTAGCGGCACGAGTGTGCGTAAACTGTCAGTGCACGTCCTCTCCGTTTTGGCGGAAAGAGAGGAACGGCGAGGGGAGTTTGTGCAACGCGTGCGGTTTGTATTTTGCTAAAAACAACTCGCCGCGACCGGTTGGGCTTTGGAAACGCGAGAGAAATGGGAACACGTTAGCTGTAAAAGAGGCTCGGCTTCAGCAGCAGCAGCAGGAGCAGCTTGCTGCGCAACAACAGCAACAGCAAAACGGCGACAAAAAAGGTGCTCCGGCAACTTCTGTTCCTCCAAATAATACCTCTGAAGAAGGTGGAGATAAACAGCAACAAAACGATTCCGGATCTGGTCGGCAAAACCAAAAAACTGCATCAAACGAGGCAGGTAGCGATGGCACCAAGACGGAGTCGGTGGAGAAGGCGAATCAGTCGGGTGGAAACTCCTCTGACGAGAACAACGAGAAAAAAGGAGCATCTGAGGAGAACACCGACGACGAAAATGAATACGAAAACAAATCGGAAGTGAAGAGGGCTAAAGTTGTGCTTGAGATGAGGGGTGAAAGAGTAGTAGTGAGAGTGAGTGAGAGTGTCGAGAGAGTGTTGAGAGAGTGTGAGGAAGAGTGAGAGAAAGAGAGAGAAGAGAGAAAACATACAGAAATTGTACTAAAGTTCATATCGTGTTGTAAATGCAAGAGATTTCTTATAAATGAATCTCGTTGATTCAAACCAAACGTGTGTGCAAGCACTTCTGCTATTCTATGCCAAGCTTTTTCTTCGCTTTGGCGATTATACTTCTACGTCGATCCTTTGCACTCGTCTGCTTCTCTTTCACTTTTGATGCTTCCAGCGCTTTCTTCACGCCTCTTTCGCCCGCCTCTTTCGCTTTCTTTGCCATCTCTTCTCGTTTTGCTCTCATTTCTAACCGCTCGCGTTTCCCTGGTTTGCCTTTTCGCTTCGCTATTCCTTTCGCGGGCTCTTCTTTACTATTCCCATCGTCCCCTTTTTTTCCGGGCTTCATCTTCTTCTTCTCTTTACCGCTACTGCTCGAAGGACCTTCTTTTTCTCCACCGCTACTACTTTTATCGCTATTCTTTCCCGCCGCTTTTTGTCTTCGAATCGACTGCATCTGCCTTCTACCAATCTTTTCCTTCTTTTTCTTCTTCTTTTCCTCCTCTTTGTTCTTCTTTTCGCCGTCGCCGTCGTTCGCCCCAACGTGTCTTTTCTTCCTCTCCTCTTCTTCCTCTCTCATTTTCCTCTTGTTCCGTATTCTCGCCAACCTCTCCAAGTGCGTCTCCGCTTCCTCTTCTTTCTCGAACGACTTATCGCTCGACGCCGGAACAAAATACAGATGCTTGGTTCTCCTCTCGTCGTCTTCAGGTAATTTGTGCACTCTTTTCACGTGTTTCTTTGACTTCAAATGTTCTCTCTTCGCGTCCTCGGACAGCACGAGGCAGTTGTTACAGACGGTGCATTTCAACGCCGTAAACGCATTACTCTTCACCTTTTTCTTCTTTTTTCGTCTTTCCTCTTCTTCTTTCCGCCTCTTTTCATCATCTTTTTCTTCTTCTTCTTCTTCTTCGTCGTCGTCGTCGGACTCTTCGTCCTCCTCCCCGGCGGCGTCGTTGGTTACTTCCGCCTCCTCGTCGTCTCCTCTTCCTCCACCTTCCTCCGACGCGGAGGTGGACGATAAATCCACCACGCCGCCGATGCTCTCCATCGAGGACGAGTCC
>Ga0255771_1003910_pt1 | contig 13861 bp, 8 predicted proteins | sample 011ome_19_FD_179969 | JGI IMG/M metagenome (GOLD analysis project Ga0255771, IMG submission 179969) | Coastal salt marsh microbial communities from the Groves Creek Marsh, Skidaway Island, Georgia - 011510BT metaG (version 2) | ecosystem: Environmental > Aquatic > Marine > Intertidal zone > Salt...
GCCATGGCGCCGAGATATTTGCGCAGTCCCTGTGGCGTAAGCTACGCACGGTGGGGGGTATCTTCGAGGAAGCCTACTCCCACAAAACCCTTGAGGCCGTGTTGCAGCATTATTTTGGCGAGCGGACCCTGTCTGACTGCGGCGCTCCCGCCATGGTCACCAGCTACGACATACAGCACCGGCGCACGGTCTTTATGAAAAGCTGGCACGCTGACCATTCGGCCGTATTGTGTAGCGATGCAGCGCGGGCGACTTCGGCGGCCCCCACCTACTTTGAGCCAGCACAACTCAGTTGGGCCAAAGAGAGCCGTACCCTTATTGATGGCGGTGTCTATATGAACTCGCCCGCGGTGTCGGCCTATGCCGAGGCGCGTAAATTATTTCCCAACGAACCCATTGCCATGCTCTCCCTAGGAACGGGCGAGCTCACTAGGCCAATACCCTACGAGGAGGCGCGCACGTGGGGGAGCGCGCTGTGGGTCATGTCTTTACTCGACTGTATGTTCGATGGCGTATCAAAAGCAGCGGATCACCAGATGCGCTTATTCTTGGGCGAGCAGTACCTGCGCTTGCAAACACCGCTCAATTACGCCAGCGACGACATGGACGACGCGTCGCGAGGCAATATTCGTAATTTAAAACAAACGGCGCGTGAGTTGATTAGGCGCGAGGAAGGCGCGCTATATCAATTTATGACGCCTACCCCATCATGAGACTTGCGCGATTCTATCGAAGACCCCGTATAGAAAGGCCATGCAAAATTCGAATAGGTCAAGACAAGAGGTCATTGCTCGACGCAGACATGTTCCTGGGAAAATTTTAGGGGGGATGTCTCTACCCAATTACGGCTCCCTTTTACGCAAGGGGCTGCCAGTCACCCACGATAGCTTTTTGCAGCCTCACAGATTTCCGGCCAGGCGCTTAGGGCATCCGCAAAGTGTTGCCCGTGGGTCCGCAAAGCGGGTAGAGAGGTGAGTGCCCTGGTGGTCATGTGATCATCCAATGGGCTCGGCTCCGGGGTCTGAATTTCTGTTACCAATCGGTCTCGAGAGTCCTCCAGAAACCGTTGCCAAGCCTTGGTTCCCGGGAGTTCCGTCATCTCACCAAGGCGGTCAAGGTGGGACATGCATATACTCAGCAGCGCGCTCCGCTTGCTCACCAATTCCTGTCGTACAAGTGACTCTAATGAATCGGTTTCCATGCAGACCAATCGTTGAACCTGATTTGCAACGCCCGCCAGCTGTTGCTCTGGCACTAGTCCCCATTGATCTCGCGGCTCACGCCCTAGCCAATCAACCAGCAGTGCAGTGCCCGGGGTTACTGTCAGCGGGCTTAAGTCGCCCCTGCCCGAGCGTTGCTCTATGGGCTCGTGTCGAATGGCCCAGCCCTCGTTCCATACCGCAGCATCTGGATAAAGCCGTTGCAGTAAGACGCCAAAAAGAATGTCTTCGCCTCGCCCGGCCGGGAGGTAAGGAGGTAAGAGCGCTCTATGATCGATTCCCGTCACTGCCGCCATGATTCCGTGCGGCGTAATGGTAGGCCCTCGATATCCCATCCAATTGGCGCCAGCATCCAAAATTGCCGGTAGCTTTGCAGTGTGGGACAGTAATTTTTTGATTGGCTGGTGCGGCAAATGGAATATCCAGTTACCTGAGGATCCTGTACCCGCATCTCCCCACGTGCCGCATTGGCTCAGCTTAACGGCTGATTGCGCTTGAAAATGGCTGAGCAGGTCTCCGTCAAACCCTGACAGTGCGGTGTGTTCCGATAGGTGTTGCCGGAGTAGCTTTGCTAGAGGTTGCCCCAGTGACGCCAGCATCAGCGCAAGTGGCGACTCGGTTAAGGGGAGCGCGTGCTGCATGAGGGATTCTCTGGATTCGTAGAATGCGGCCTCCCGATCGTTGGCGGTGCCGAAGCGCATCGAGGTAGCCGAGAGGGGGGGCGCGATGGCTTGGGGAACGATGTCATCATCGAGTAACAGCGCGCGTTTGCCCACGCTGAGCAATAACGCTACGTTGCGCGCCTGCCCGAAGGTAGGGGCTTTGCCCCAATATGAGCGATCTAACAGCCAGTCGATGCTATCTGTCTGGGCAGGAAGAACGGTCTTGAGGTGCTGGATCAGGTCTTCTCTCGCAGAGAGATCAAAGTGCACCACCGGCACCTTGGCGCCCTTGGCTTGTTGAGCGACGATGGATGCGTTTTCCTGAATGTGCACTGCCTGACGGGAGTCATCGATAATCCAAATGCTCTCAACCGCGTTGGGCACTGGGTATTCGCGTAGCCCCGACATAAGTCGATCGAGTGCCTGAGGACGGTCACAGGTAAGAATAAATACCCGGGCGGGGGCGGGTTGCTCGGCAGGGCCGTTGGGTGAAGTCAGTCTCTCCCAGCACGCCTCACTGGATTCAAAGATGCCTGCGTCGGCCAGGTTTTGCAGGGTTTGCTGAGTGTGTTCGAAGTGCTCTTTAAGTGTCGGCAGCGCGTCAACGATATTGCGGGTATGGGCCTCGATGGTTCTGAAGGGCGTGCAAAGTCTTAATGCTTCAGCCACGTCGGGCAGCACCATCATGCGCCTGTCGTTACGGATCTTATGTAGAACCACAGCGCCGGCCGGCCCCGCAAGCATGCGTACGCCATTAAAGCTCCAAAGCGGGCTTGCCGGCTCCGATTGTGGAGGTGCGCCAGCGGCAACAGAAAAATTGAAGTCAGTCATAACCAGAAGAGGTGCATCATCGAGTGGCGCAGTGTACCGTGGTCACCCTTCGCGGTCTTGCCTTGAGTGAACAATGCTGATTTTTTTCAAAGCTATTTTTTCTTTCCTATCGCCTGTCAGTTATTGGGGTTTAAAAGTTTGGGTAAAGGGAGTTTTTGTAGCGATGATCATGGCAGGAATAGCGGGCTGTGCTGCGCTCTTCGGGCAATCAGACAGAGAGACTGCGGATAGCGCTGGCGGGTATGCGAGCACCTGCAACACCTCTGAAAACTTACTCATCGATACGCTCTTCACCCGCTCGGGGGAGTTCGCGCGCGCCTGGCGCGTAGCGCAGCATACGGGGGAGCTATCTTTTTCTACCGAGGTCACCGATGGTGTGCTCGAAATTCGTCGCATCGCCACCCAGCCTTGGATGCTATTTAGACAAACCGTGACGGATCCACGACTCTCCGGTGCTAAGGTTCGTTACAGCGCCGAACTCAAAGGCGATCTCCCTGACGAACCCATGCTGCACGGGTTTGATCATGTGGGCGGGCTCTATTTAAAAATAGGTCGTGGCGCTGCGCTGCTGGCTGAGCATCAACCCAATCACGATCAGTGGGATTGGCAGACATTGTCCTATGAGGTGGCCATACCTGAGGGCGAAACCAGCCTCCGCGCAGGCTTTGTGCACCAGTCGGGCGGCGCATTGTGGGCCAAAAATCCGTCTTTGGTTATTTTGGACTGCCCCTAATACTGGTCTGATGGGCGGGGCATAGAGCCTGCCGTTATCTCGCTTCGGCTGCACTGCATGAAGCGCCGATCACCGCTTTGATTGGGTTTTGCCATAGGGTGTTGCCCACTGAATTAACGGGGGCGATGCTGTGATAAGTCGGCAGCCGATTGGATCGCCGCCCGCAAACTGCCCGCATCAGCCTCCCCTGTCCCAGCAAGTGTAAGTGCAGTGCCATGATCCACTGACGTGCGCGTAAACGGTAAGCCCAGACTGATATTCACCGCCCCCTGAAACCCCAGCGCTTTGAGCACCGGCAAACCCTGGTCATGGTACATCGCGAGGTAGGCATCGGTTTTAGCGCGGATGGCAGGGATGAAGGCGCTGTCGGCGGGCAGGGGGCCCTCTATGGAGAAGCCGCGGTTGCGCATTGCCTCGCAGACTGGCGCAATGGTGTTGATTTCCTCCGAGCCCAAATGACCTGCCTCCCCAGCATGGGGGTTGAGGCCCAATACCGTTACGCTAGGTTGGCCAATGCCAAAACGTGTCACCAGATCGGTATGCAGTACCGTCAGGGTCTGTTCGAGATGCACTTGCGTAATGGCGCCGGGTACGTCGGCGAGCGGTAGATGGGTGGTGGTCAGCGCAACCCGAAGATCTCCCGAAGCCAGCATCATCACTACATGGGGCGTTTGGGTAGCGATGGCGAGGTACTCGGTATGGCCCAGAAACGGGATGCCGGCGTCGTTAATCACGGACTTCTGCACGGGAGCCGTGACCATGGCGGCGGTTTCTCCGGATTGGCACATTGCCATGGCCAAATCCAATTGGGCGAGTACATAACTCGCATTGGCGGGGTCGAGGACACCGGCGTGGCAATCAGCCCTGAGCGGTATATCGATCAGGGGCAGTTCGCCCGCTAAATGCGGCGTGGCGACATCGGTGGCGCTATACGCTCCTAGATTGACTGAAAGGCCAAGTGCTGCTGCACGACTCGCCAACAACTCGCGGCTTCCGACCGCGACCAGGTGGACAGGCCACGACTGAGTGGCGGCCTTAAGCACAATATCGGGTCCGACGCCCGCCGGTTCACCGGTGGTGAGAATAATTTTTGGAGGAGGTGCGTCTGGTGTCATGGAGCGTGGCAATAATCAGGAATGACCTGCGGCACCGCTTTTGCGCCCACGAGTCGATGCCAATCGCCGTCGCTGTTCGAGAATTTGCCGTGCAGTCATGGGGATCAAGCTCATTTTCGTGTCCATCACTCGGGTGAAATGCCCCCAGATTCCATTACTCTGAGAACCGTTCGCAACTGCCGCACTCACCACCTGATCTGCGTGTGAGGGATGCTCAGGCGTGCTCTCACGGACGCGCTAAGGCGCGTTATAGATCATTTAATGTCGACAAAAGCTTCTTCGCGGATCTTTCGCAGCCAGGCATCCAGCTCTTCCTGATACTTTTGCTCGCGAATGTAGTTCGCAACCTGGTTGCGCTGGATCTCGCCGGAAAAATCTTTATCGCGCCGGCCCAGCACTTCGAGAATGTGCCAGCCAAACTCACTGCGGAATGGCTCGGTTACCTCACCCTCGGTGGCGCTGGCCATGGCGGCCTCAAATTCCGGCACCATTTGTCCAGGGTTGGTCCAGCCCAATGCGCCTCCCTCTGCAGCCGAGCCGATGTCGTCCGAGTACTGTTTGGCGAGTGCGGCAAAATCCGCGCCGCCGCGGATGCGCTCCACCAAATTGCCCGCGAGCTCTTCGGCAGCGCTTTCGTCGAGCACCTCAGTGGGCTTTATCAAGATGTGGCGCACGTCGGTTTGCTTTACCAATCGCTCGCCGCCCAGGGCGTCTGCGAGATACACCAGATGAAACCCAGATGAAGACTCGACTTTGGCCACCTCGCCAATCGAGAGGGTGGGCACTACCTCGGCGAACATACTCGGTATGTCTCCCAGCTTGCGCCAGCCCAGATCACCACCGGTGAGGGTGTAGGGGCCGGTCGCGCTCACTGCCTCTTCAAAGGCTTGGCCAGCCTCAATGGAGGCGAGCAGTTGGTCCACATAGGCCTCTTTGGCATTGGCTTCATCGCGGGCATCACTCTTGCCAGAGGCCAGCAGTGCTTGAATCACCCGATACTCGGGTTGAGTCATGGCCTCGCCTTCCTCCGTTGCGAGGAAGTTGTCGATCTCCTGCTCGGAGATATTGATATTGCGCATTACGTTGCCCTGTTGCACGCGCTGTATCGCCAGATCGTCACGCAGGTCTTCGCGCATCATGGCGTAGTTCTGGCCAGACTGCTCAAGTGCGACCCGGAATTGCTCGAGCGTCAGGCTATTTTGGCGCGCGAGGCGGGTCATCGCTTCATCCAGCTGCTGGTCGGGAATGCGCACGCCATAGCGGTTGGCCAGTTGCATCTGGATGCTGTCCAGAATCAGCCGATCGAGGGTTTCCCTCACAAGCACCTCGTCCTCGGGCAGTTCGACGCCGCGGGCCTCTAGAGTTGCGCGCACGGTCTCCAGGCTCTCGCGCAACTCGGAGGAAAGGATGATGTCGTCATCAACGATCGCAACAACCTGATCGAGCATCTCGATTTGTGCACGCGCTAGCGTGGCAATCAACAGCAGTAGGCTACCGAGCACGGCGCCAAGCAATACAGTGGGGCCGCGCGGGATATTACCGGTTGAGTGTGATGGGCAACGGGCCATGCCAAACGTCCAATATCTACAGAATTGCCGATTGTGAGCCAAATTGAGTACGGATAACATAGCGGTCGGCCGCCAATTCTCGTCCGTACCGTGACCCTGGGCACAGAATCGTCGCTTTCCAGAGACCGGCGTTGTTGCGAGCAGTACCGGGCAGTCATACAGTAGCAGCGCAGTCATAGGGCAGTGTTGTGAACGGGAATGAAGCAACAAGCAGCGCCGAAAACGGTTTTGACGAAGATTCCTTCGATGTCGACATCTTCTCAAAGGCGCTTTTGAGGCCGGCTGCATGGCGCCGCGAGACACAGGAATAGGGCTGGATAGCAAGACGTCACTTCAGAGACAGCAGGGAAGCATTCGCTAGCGATACGCAAGCGTATCGCGAAGGTGCGGCAGGGAATGGCATATGGCGGTAATCAAGACAGGCATTGTTCGACTTCTAATCATCCTCGGTTTCGTGGGTATGACGGGCGTCACCGCATGGGCTCAACCCGCGGGTAATGCCGCCAACGCGATTTCATATCGCGAGTTTCTCCAGTCTCTGACACCTGCCGAGCGCAAAATACCGATCAATCTGGTTGCCGCAGCGCGCTACGCCAATGGCCAACCACTTCCGGCGTCGCTGGATGAATCTGCCGCTGTGCAGGCGAGAGAAGGGCAGCCGCGGCCAGAGGTGTATCGGCTGGATGGCGTGAGCAAAGAGGCGTTGTTGGCGGCGCTCGCGGCAGAGGGCCTGCCCCCAAAATTCGTCTCAGAGACGCGCAATTACGTGACGGCGGTTTTGACACCGTCTGCTGTGGGATCGCTAGCCGCTTACGATGCCGTTTTAAAAATTTCGGTGGTTGTAGGACCGACAGCGCAGGGCCAGGGCAGTACAGAGGCCGCCGCTGCCCATCGATTAGTAGATCTGTATCCGGTAGATAAGCCCGACGCGGGCGATCCAGCGCTGGATGGCTCGGGCGTTGTTATTGGAGTAATCAGTCTACCTTTCACTCAGGTGGACTTGGAGGCGTTGGAAGCAGAGACGACGCGACTTATACCCAGTGCCTCGGCTCTCCATTTCCGCACTGGCGCGGTAGACAACGATAATGGGTCGCTGGATGCGCTTTACCTGTTGCAAGTTATCTACGATATGGCGCCAGGTGCGCAAGTGGTCCTAGCGTCTCCCGGGGTCAACAGCACCCCTGGAGAAATGGCCAGTGTTGTGAGCGCGCTGGTCGCTGGCGACCCTGATGCGGCAATTCCCGCCGCCAATATTATTGTCGATGATTTATTTTACGCAGATCAAAACCCATTTGAAATTGACGAAATCGCTGAAGCAGTTATTGCTGCGCGCAACGAGAATGTTCTCTACATCACCGCAGCTGGGGATAATGGCCAAAACGGCGCAGCACCGACCTCTACGGTTTACTTGGCGGATTTTGACGGTATTGAAGCCCCCTCAGCACTGGTCCAAATAGATCCCTTTCTCAATGGCTATTATGTGCAGTCTTTTGGTGGCGATGGCTTTATTTCGGTTTCTGAAGATCTGGATAACCTCTGCGTTTTTTGGAGTGAACGCCCTTCTCCCGGATTGATTCCACGATTCGTGGCATGGGTGTATGACGATAACAACAAGGTTGTGGGGGACATAGGCCTTAGCGCTCCGGGAGGCTGCACGGGAACCCCCGTTTTAGCGGGTTACAAAGTGGTTTTCGATCAGGGAGCTTCGGCAGTTTCGAATTACCGGCTCATGGTGACGGGGGTGAGAAGCGTAGTCCCGACTACACTCAGGTTCCAAGGGCCAATCTTTGACACAGTGACCTCGGGTAGCATTCGTGGCCATGCAGCCAGCGCGGACGCCCTTACCGTTGCTGCGAGTGTCCTCTGTGATGATGGAGAAACCGTTTCTTATTCGAACTGCAGTAGTCTTGCTGTGGCCAGCTATTCTTCAGATGGTGAGCAGGCCGGTACCGCTCGATTCTTTTGGGAGAGTGATGGCAGCGGAGGCTTTACAGAAATTTCGGGTGGGCTCGCCGTGTCTAAACCCAATTTGACTGCCGCGGGGCAAAGCATTTTGAAAACGGTGTCCTCGGGGACGACAGACGATGCAAACTTTTATGGCACGTCTGCGTCGGCCGCTGTATCGGCGGGAGTCGCGGGACTTTACTGGCAATATGCCAGAGACACACTGAATATTCGGACCGCTTTCGTTGATGATATGACTGCTTATTTGTTGCAGCGGTCTCTGTTAAACGTGGGAGACCCAGGCTCAGATACGCTATCAGGCTTTGGTGTTATTGATGCTCCCAAGCCGGTAGAGCTAGGTATTGGAACTCCTGGTGCGCCAGCGCCTTTGCTGCGACTTGCAATGACAGCTAAATCGGCGGGCGCATCGATGGCCTTTCAAGCATTACTCTCTGCAGACTCTGGAGCTACCTATGAGGCAACCTGTACTGAGTCTGGCGAAGCGATCAGTGGCTGGACAGACAAGGGTGTTGAGCCAGACCGGAGCTATGCAGTGCAAGCGACGCCAGAGTCTGTGGTGCGATGCACAGTGACTGGATCAGTGTCTGATGGTGACGGCGGCACGGTAACTGCGTCTGATACAGAAACGGTTATCGTTAAGGCGGTAGCGGAGACGAGCGTGTCTTTTGCTGCCGGTGTCGATGAGATCTCCGTTGTATGGAGTACTGATACAGACATAGCGGACGAGGGCATGCTGGTTGTGACTCTGACCTGCACGAATACCATCACCGGTGTCACCGTGGTGGATAATGTGGAGTTGGACGAGAGTCCTTATTTGGTCGAGGCGGAAGATGGGGAGGCGCTCGATTGTTCAGTTAGCACCTCTTTGTTGGTCAATGGCGGTGCCGCTACGGCAGTTGGCGACCCGGCGACAGCAACTGTCACCCCCGACATGGCTTCCGGTCTGCCGATTTGGCTTTTGTACCAGGCGACGCAGTAGCTATCTGACCCTTTAACTTTGCATCTGTCATCCAAAGGCCTCGATCAGGGGTCTTGCCACCTGAATAGCGGTTGTGCATCGGCGTGAACAACGAGTGCGCGTTAGTGTGAGATGTAACGTTCGTGGAGAGGGTGCGGCGCCGGTGCTGCGATAATACCAGTCCGTATTCCGCGCTCAGCACTGCTCTTTAGAGGAGATATGCATCCGAACCGTTAAACGAGGTTTGTCACGGGTCGATGCGCTAGGACTTCTTCTTGAACCCTCGAATCATATCGCTTAGCAGCTCGTCCACGCGCCCACCAAAGCCGCCCATGCCTTTTAGCAGCACCTGAATTTGAAAGGAGCTCTCGCGCTCCAGATTCGGGTCGTTAAAGTCGACGATATCGCCCACCAGTGTGTCCACGTAGCGCATGTAAAGGAGCCGCACCCGCCAGCAGCAGTCGTCGTACTCAAAGCCCGCCATGCTCTCTACCACTTCGGAGGCTTCCAGCGAGTACTCATAGGCACCAAAAACGCTCCACGTGTCGTTGATGGGGTAGTACAGCGAGGCGGTGGCCTGCTCCGTCACGGGCCGGTCCACCAACGAGGGTGGCGGCTCGCGCAGGGTGTAGCCTACATTGAAGATCGTGTGTGCGTCAGGCCTGAAGCTGGCCTGGGCATAGGCGGCATCAAAAGTATTTTGATTGGTGTCGTAGAGCAGGCTGGAGCGCAACTGCCACATCGGTGAGGGCGACCACACCAGCTCCGCCGCAATCGCAGAGGTGTGTTCCTTCAGATCCGGGTCAAAGGGATTAAGGCGAACTTTTCGATCACGAAAGTAGTAGATCTGACCCACGCTGGCGCTCAGGGTTTCCTCGCCGGTGTCATTATTGATAAATCGGGTGGTGACCCCCAGAGACACCTGATTGGCATCATCGATGCGGTCGTTACCTGAAAAGCGGGTATCGCGATAGAGCTGGTTGTAGCTGAAGGTGAGCTCGGCGCTGTCAAAGTCGGGTTGCCCGGTTTGGGCCTTGTACTGTGAGTATAGGTAATAGGCGCGGGGCTCCAGCGTCTGGGTCATGCTCGCGCCCCCCAAGGTTGTTTGCCGCTCAAAAATCAGACCGCCATCGAGGCTTGCCATCAGCGCGCCCGCGTCGGGTGATGTCTCCTCCAGTCGCGGAAAGTCATCCAGCTCATAAGACACCGACCGGTATTTGACCGTCGGTGTGAAAAATCCCGATACCCAGCGTTGGGGCATCGTGAGGCCCGCTTCGGTATAGAGTCGCTGCCCGGTCACCCGAACGGAATCACTCTCAAAGTGTGACAGCTGCGTGGTAAAAATCGGCTGGACCCCCAACCATTCCTGTCTGCCCCGGTAGATCGCGGTAACCTGCGGCATCTTTTGGTAGTCGTTGCGGATATCGTCGGCCAGCGACTGAAACTGTTCTACATCCACCCGCACCTGCCAGCTCTCGCCCAACCAATCGACCCGTCCCAGTTGTTGCAGAGCGGTTTGGCGTTGCGCGCTGAGGCGATTGTTTTCGATATCCCGCACGTATTCGGGATCACTCACCCGGGTGTAGTTGATTTTTGTGCGCCAGGCCGCGCCAAACTGGCCCTTGTGTTCGGTGTGGATGACCCAGCGATCGCTGTCGATATCGGGGGTGTCATCTTGATACTTGCTGTCATCACCGATCCAGCCGCCCGAGGCTTCCCAGTAGCCGATGGACTCGCTGAGCCATCGGCCTTGCGCTTGATGCAACAACCCGCGCTCCTCAATGTAGCGAGGCCGGTACACGGCGTCGTAGTTGGGTGCCAAGTTGAAGTAGATCGGTTGGGTAATGTCGATGCCGCCGCGGCTGTCACTACCTAGATCTGGAAACAGCAGCCCAGTTTTGCGTCGGGAATCTACCGGGAACCGCACCCAGGGCATATAAAATACGGGCACGTCGGCGACCCGAAGTTTGGCGCCCCAGGCCTGTCCCTCGCCGCGATCTGGATCGATTTCGATTTCATTCGCGTAAAGCACCCAGGAGGGGTCATCCGGCGCGCAAAAGGTCATTGCGCCGTCGGTAATCTCGATATCACCGTTGGCCTGCCGCGTGAGTGCTTGGGCCATGCCGGACAATTGTCGCGTGTGCAGTACGTATTGCGCGTTGGTCAGATCCGCCTGCTCCGAGACGCTGTCGTAGCGAATCTCTGCCCCAGTCAGGACAATCCCGGGCTCCCGCAAGGTCACTTGCCCCGATGCCACGGCAGTTTCATTGACCCGGTCAATCTGCACCTCATCTGCGGTCACGATACGGTAGCCTTGCTGCACGCGCACATTCCCGGAAAAGAAGAGCGTGCCTTCGGTGACTTCGCTGTCGTCTGCAGAGACTTCCAGATCGGCCTCGGTAGGAGGCACGCCGGTGTCGACGGCCGCGAGCGGATCAACGAACTTTCCCTGACATTGCCGGCAGCGAAGATCTGCCTCTGTCGCCGGTATCACTGCGAGGGGCCGCCAGTCGAGCACGGGGAGGACCGCCACTTCCACCAGCTCGTCGGCCTTGAGTGGGTGCGCCAGCAAACTCCATGATGCCAACAGTACGCTGACAGCGAGTGGTTTGGGCAAGTGGCGTGAATGGGCGGTATTCGGGAGCAAAAGGGGGGCCGGGGGTCGCTTAGGGCCCCGAATCATAATGCATGTGGGCCTTTCCCGCCTCTTATTCGCTTGGCTTCACAATCGCCATGATAAAGTGCGGCATCTACCCTCAGGTAATGCGCAGAGCCCTCAGTGATCCCTCCGACCCATGCCACCGATGCTCGATTGGGCGACAAGGATGACCCCCTTTTTAGGGAGTGGCTAGCAGCCGAGCTGGGTGCGTCCTTGGCGACGCTTACCATCAAACAAATTGCGGGGGATGCGAGCCCCAGACGCTATTTTCGGGTCTCGATCGATTGGGGTGATGCCACTATCAGCCATTTAGATAGCGAGCCCGGGCCGCGGGTGGCCGATGATCAGGCAATGTTGCTGTGTGCTGCCAGTAAAACTACCTGGATCGGGGTGACGTCACCGGCCTCCGAGAACAACGCCGCATTCCTGCACGTACAGCGGCTGTTGGAGAGCGCCGGTCTTGCGGTGCCCGCTCAGTGCGCCAGTGATCTCGATCGCGGTTTTTTTCTGATGGAGGATCTTGGCGACGTGTTATTGGCGTCCCAACTGACTGCCGAGGCCGTTGACCACTACTACCCGAGCGCCTTGAACGAGCTGATTCATATCGCGGGCATTCCGGCAGCGTCGGCGACACTGCCACCCTTTGATGCGGCCCGTATCGCGGAAGAGATTTCGGTGTTTCCCGAGTGGTTTCTGGGCGCACATCTGGGGCTTGAGGTGGGTGCGATGGCCGAGACCCTTTGGCAGAACCTGCTAACGCTGCTCACCGATGTTTTTCGCCATCAGCCCCAGTGCGTGGTGCATCGGGATTTTCACAGTCGCAATATCATGTGCTTACCCGACGATCGCTTGGGGCTCATCGATTTTCAGGATGCGGTGGTGGGCCCCGTTACCTACGACCCGCTCTCTCTATTAAAAGACTGCTACATTCAGTGGCCACGGCTTGATCAGCTCAGGTGGTTGGAGTCCCATCGACAAGCTTTGCTGTCCGCCGGTGTTGCGGTGCCTGATGAGCGCGCCTTTATCCGCGATTTTGATCTGGTAGGACTGCAACGGCACCTGCGGGTTTTGGGCGTGTTTGCGCGCCTTTGCCTACGCGATGGCAAGCCAGCTTATCTCAACGATTTGCCGCTGGTTTTGGACTACACCAGAGAGGCCCTGGCGCTTTATCACAGCGAGCCACCCATCGGCGCTTTCTCGCAGTGGTTTGAGGATGAGGTCATGCCGCGCATTGCGGAGCAGCACTGGTACCAGCGCGCTGCCTCGGTGGTGAGGGAGTAGGGGGACGCCGTGAAGGTGATGATACTGGCCGCGGGAGAGGGGCGGCGGATGCGCCCGCTGACGGATGACACGCCCAAGCCGCTACTGCCGGTGAGAGGCAAGCCGTTGCTTACGCATCATATTGAGCGCTTGCGCGACGCGGGCTTCTCCGATTTCGTGGTCAATGCCGCTTACTTGGGAGAGCAGGTCGCTGAATTGTGCGGCGATGGCAGTCGCTGGGGTGTGCGCATCGAGATCTCCCGGGAGTCCGTTCCACTCGAAACCGCGGGGGGCATTATTCAGGCGTTGCCGCACTTGGGTGACGCGCCCTTTGCGGTGGTTAACGGCGATATCTTTACGGATTTTCCTTTTAAGGCGCTGCACGAGATGGCGCTCGACCCTGGCTGTGGGCACCTGATTATGGTGGATAACCCGGCGCACCACCCTGCAGGGGATTTTGTGCTCACGGGACAACACCTTTATCACCCTTTTAAAGCCAAGGGAGCGCGCGATGACGAGCGGGCGCCCGAGACACTGACTTTCAGTGGTATTGCCCTGTATGACCCGGCGTTCTTTGCCGGTTGCGTACCCGGAAAACGCCCCTTAAAACCGCTTTTGGATCAGGCCATCGCCGAGGGTCGGCTCTCGGGCCAGTATTACGCGGGCGTCTGGAGTGATGTCGGCACACCGGAGCGCCTCGCCGCACTCAACCGGTGAGTCGCATCAATTGCCCTCACGCAGTACCATTACGGGTAACGCCTTCCGAGTTAACGCTATGCAACCCTTTGTGATTGCGCCCTCCATTCTTTCCGCGGATTTTGCGCGGCTGGGTGAAGAGGTTGATCAGGTTTTAAAAGACGGCGCCGATTGGGTGCACTTTGACGTGATGG
>Ga0255771_1003919_pt1 | contig 13850 bp, 13 predicted proteins | sample 011ome_19_FD_179969 | JGI IMG/M metagenome (GOLD analysis project Ga0255771, IMG submission 179969) | Coastal salt marsh microbial communities from the Groves Creek Marsh, Skidaway Island, Georgia - 011510BT metaG (version 2) | ecosystem: Environmental > Aquatic > Marine > Intertidal zone > Salt...
GCTGGTGCTCTTGGCGCTCCTCTTCCTCACCAAAAATCTCCCGGTGCATCCCGCGGTTGCCGTCGTGCTTGCGGGAGCCCTTACTCACATCGTCTTTGAGTATCTCGGTCTTAACCGCTGGTGGTGTAAGGTGACGTATTAATTTTTAAAGGCCACGTAAGCAAAACGACATACAATATAAATGAAGAACCCGCCCAAAAATCCAGTGATGCCCACGATCAACCAATCGGACATCTCTAGATTTAATAGCGAATTTTGTTGCCTTCCACGCGCCAGTCGTGCCCGTGGTGCACCATCTCCAGTCTCGGCGCCACAATATTCATAGCCTTGCCGTAGACGCCGAACTGACCGTTCACATACGCCAACAGACGTTCCAGTTTGTCGCCGAATGTCGCGTCAACCGTCCCGCGGGTCTGCCAGTGGTTCCAGAACTCCTCGACCATCTCGCTGCTCACCGCCACGAAGGTGTCCATGCAGTCGCGGAACAGCTGGTCGCGCATAGACCTCTTGTCTATCATCTGGATCTTGCGTTTCCAGTCGTCATCGCGGATCTTCCCGTCTATTGATTCGACCATCAATTTTCTCAGATCGGACCCAGTTGTGTTGGTGGTGTAGTTTTCCCTATGGTACCAGTTCAGGTTCCACGCAAAACCCCTCTGCGTTTCGGCCTTGAGGCGGACGACCCCCTCGACCTTCCCGACGATCGCTCGCTCCTCTTCGCGGTCGGTGTCGATTCGCGTCAGGTTGACGAGCATCGTGGTCGGGTCGGTCATGCAGTGCTGGTTCGGGTCATCTCCCGGTTCCCGCGGGACAGTTCCGTGCGTCTCCCTAAGCCACTGATAGTACATTGGGTTGTGGGTGCGCCCCGCGTGGATCTCACCCGTCTGGTAACTGAATGTAGTGTGACACTGGGTGCACCACATCTGATCGCAGCCCTCGGTCTTGTGGATGTAGATGGAACACTTGGGACAGGGACGCGATTCCTTCATGATCATTTTGACCGTATCGACCATATCCTTGTTGCACTCGTGACCTTCTTCCTTCTCGATGAAACACTCCTTACAGATGTGCTTCTTGCAGGTGCCACAGGTCCACTTGCTCGTGTCCACGAAGCCGTTACATTCCTCGAGCGGACATGGGCGATTGTAGACCACCTTGGGTGGGTTCCTTGTCCTTCTGTAACCCTCCTCGAAAGGATACCGAGAACGCACGGCAGGGCGCTTCTCATCCCACCAGTCCCTATACATGACCAGCTCTGGGTGCTCCATCAGATCCATCTCGATCATCTTGCCCAAGTAGATGTAGGCTGCCATCGCGTCGGGAGGAAGGTGGTCTGTCTTGAGTTCGTCATAGCGTTCTTTCCAGTCCACCACCCAAGCCCGTAGAGCGTCTCGCAGATTTTCTCTATTGAAACCTGCTAATTTCCAGTACACTTCTTTGCCGTGTGCGGCGGTGCTCGTGATCGTAAACTTGGGTCTGCGTGAACCTAGGAAACCTTGATGATAGAACCATCTCACCTGATCGATCTCGTGCTGGGCGCGCTGCGTCATGACCTCCGAGTAGATCTCCGGTTTGCGGAGCTTCTCGCGGTCCAGAAGGATCTTCTCACGGTGATTCTTGAGATCCTTGAGACGCCATGTCTTGCTGAAGTTCTGAATCAGAAAGTTGGGGTCGAAGGGCTCCTTACATCCCATGCAGTGTGGCTCCATCTCCTTTGAGAGAATGTAGGTCTGCGTACACTGAACACACGCCGCAAAATCACATCCACCGCATGACACTTTGGCGCGGCGGGTGCCCGTGAAGGTCTCGCAACAGATCATGCAGTCGGACATTTTTCCTGTGCTACTGGTAATATGGAGCGCCTAATCTCTAAATTGAATCGACCTCCGATGAGGTTTAACAAGAATGGGTTCCTCAAGTCCCTGAATGAAAATGCCAAGCAGGCCATCATCGCCCTTAAGAATGCTCCGGAGCTGAAGAAGGCTGTCATCGTGGACGTGCTCCAGCGGTTCAACAAGATAATTAAGACCGCCAAGTTTCCAGATGATGTCTCCATGGTTCGGAACGGATTCTTCCTCTACGGAGGTCAGGTCATCCAGGAAGTTTTTCAGCAGACCAAGAAACTCGTGGATCCCAAGATTCGCACCGCCATGGAGATGACACCGAGCTCGGACTACGACGGACAGCTCATCCTCAAGTTCAAGAAGGACGGGAAACTCTCGCGCTCAGAGAATATCTCCAAGGAAACCAAACTCAAGAAGTTTCTGCGCAAGGCTATGGAAAAGGCGGCAGAGCCCTATGGAACCCTATTCAAGGTCAGCGTCACCACCAAGCTTCCGCACGTCATCGACGTCTCCCTCGCGGACACAAAGACCGGATTTGACTACGCAGAAATCCACGTAGTGAATGGATATATGAAAGAACGCATCGGAAACGAATACACCGAAAGAGGTGCCGACCGACTGACACAGACCAAGTGCTGCGTCGAGACACTGAAGAGTCTGGGTCTCCCGGTGCTCAATCTCAAGTCCCTTCTGTATGATCAGTTGTTCGCGCTGGACAGCATGCTCACCGGAAACAGCCACCGGAAGGCAGTACGACCGGACAAGTGCCAACAGAGGTTCATTAGGATGACGTTCATCTACGACCTCATGAAGAAGACCAAAAAGAGCATCCCCAAGAATGTCTCATTGCTGGTCAATGAAATCGTGATGCGCATGGATCAACCCAAGTACAAGAACTATTTTAAACAGTGCTCTGTGAAAATTCATTGATTACATTCCCGTATAATTACTTACAGCAATAGAAATATTGAGTTTTCTAATAAGTTCCTTTCCTCTTTGACTACCTAAAGTCATTTTATAATAATCTCCTCTATAAGATTGAACATAATCAAAATAAATATTATTAAGTTTTTCACATAAATAATCTAAATTTAATTTATCATTGTATATAATTTGTTTGAAAAGATTATTTTCATGTAAATCACCTTCTATCTCTATAAGATTAACGCTATTATTGTCTTTTATGTATTTGTAATAAATGTAATATTCGTATATAGATTGTTCAGAACCATTTATAAAATAACTTATAGGATTTTTATGTATTTCAAATAAAAAGTTTATCATTTCAGAAAAATAGTTTGTATGAATGAACCAAAAATCGTTCATTCTAACACTTATATTTTTAAAATCTTCATAATTTAATTTAAATAGATCATTAATGATTTGTGGATATTTTATGCCATATTGATATTTGCCAATTGTTAATAAAGGTTTATTTAAATTATGTTCAATTATTTTTTGAATGTCAAGTTCTTTCAATACCAGCGATTCGCTATCCATGCACCATACATGCGAATATCCTCTTTTTTCTAATTCTAATATAGAATAAATCCTTTTCACAGCTACGTAGTTGCGATGTCCTCCAGAACCCCATTGTATATTGATTTTATGCTTGAACAGTTCATTAGACTTTTCAGTAAATTTCAGCTCCACGTTGTTTATCGTATTAGATACATCTATATAATTTACTTCTTTGTAATCATATTTGTATGTTTTTTTATATTTTTCTATTTCATGATCATTATCAAAAATAATAAATATAGGAATTTCTAATTCAGAAATATTAGTGAATTCAAGAAATGATTTGATAAGCAAGTCTGTATATTTAAAATGAGGTTCATGAGTTTGTATATGAATACAAACTTTCATTCGTTCGTATAAATATAGATTTATTTTTATTTTTAAATAATACGCAATGATAATAATTATCCCAATTGGTGGAATAGGCAAACGATTTAAAGATAATGGTTATACAAAACCAAAATCTTTAATAAATGTATTTGGAAATATGATTTTATCGTATGTGATAGAAAATCTAAATTTAGATGAAATAGATTATATTTTTATTCCATATAATAACGAATATAAAGCATATAATTTTGAAGATATGTTAAGAAATAAATATAAAAATATTAAATTTAAATTTCATTGTCTTTTGCATAATACAATTGGTGCAGCTGAGACAATTAACATTGGTCTTAATAATTTAAATGAACCAAGAGATATACCTGTTATATGTATAGATAGTGATAATTTTTACTCGTGTGATATAATTTCAAAATGGAGAGGTGATAATTGTGTATTTACTTTTAATGATACAAACAAAGAACCGATTTATTCTTATATAAAGTTTGATAATAATAAAATAACAGATATCAGAGAAAAAGAAAAAATATCAGATTATGCCTGTACTGGTGCATATGGGTTTAATTCAATAAAAAATCTAAAAAAATATACATCAAAAATTGTATTACAAAAGAATGAATTTTATACTAGCGGAGTTATAGACAGAATGATATCAGATGGTCATGTCTTTAAAAATATTACAATAGATGCTAATGATTTTACATGTTTAGGAACGCCTTTCCAAATTAAATTGTTTTATAATAATTTTCCTAAAAAAAGTGCATTAAATGATAAAATTACAATAGAACAAAAAAGAATATGTTTTGATTTAGACAATACACTTGTTTCATTTCCAACAATCCAAAATGATTACACAAGTGTAAAACCGTTAACTAATAATATAATATTTCTTAGATATTTAAAAAAAATTGGAAATATAATTATTATACACACAGCAAGACGGATGAAAACACACGGAGGAAATATAGGAAAATTAAACAAAGATATTTGTAAAATTACGTTGGATACTTTAGAAAAATTCGATATACCTTATGACGAAATATATTTCGGAAAACCATATGCAGATTTTTATATAGATGATCTGGCAATAAATTGTTTTGATAATTTAGAAAAAGAAACCGGTTTTTATAATAATAAAATAGAAACAAGAAAATTTAATTCAATTGAGAATAATTTTACAGAAACAATTACAAAAAATGGCAATGTAGATGGTGAAATATACTATTATGAAAATATACCAAATAAACTCAAAGATTTATTTCCATTGTATTTTGGAAATAATAAAAATAGCTTTACAATAGAAAAAATCAAAGGTATAACATTAAGTGATCTATATTTGTCAGGTTTGTTATCAAAAAACACATTGAGTCATGTACTAAATAGTATAATAAGAATCCAAAAAGAATATACCGAAGAAAAAGTAAATATATACGATATTTATGATAAAAAACTAATAGAACGATATTCTAATTATGATTATTCACAGTTTGATAATAGCTATATAATTTACAAAGAATTGTTATCAAAACTAGAAAAATATAAAAATGATAATTGTGGTAAAATGACAATTATACACGGAGATCCTGTTTTTACTAATATAATAATTAATAATTATGATAAAATAAAATTTATAGATATGCGTGGTAAAATTGGAAATAATTTGACAATATGTGGCGATTGGTTGTACGATTGGGCAAAAATATATCAATCTTTAATAGGTTACGATGAAATATTATTGTATAAAACAATTGATCAGAACTATAAAGATGAAATGATATCATTTTTTAAGGATTTCTTTATTAATAAATATTCTATCAGCGATTTTGAAAATTTAAAAATAATAACAAAAAGTTTACTTTTTACACTAATACCACTTCATGACAATAATAAATGTAATAATTATTATAATTTAATTTTCTCAAAATACCTAGTATGTTAAAGAAATCGTGGAAAGAATGGACAAGCCCAAGTACTTCAAACAATGCTCTGTGAAAATTCATTGATTACGCACATCGAGATTGACATGAAAACTTCATTGGCGACATTGAAAGTTGTGTGCCCCCACTGCGCCGCGAAAAAGTATGGGAAATTTTATGAATTGTATTAGTATGCTTCACGAAAATATCAAATCATTGGTGCTAAAGGCATACGGTGATAATCTACCCGAGTGCGCCATCTGCTTGGAAAACAACTCCCAAACAGATGCCGATATATTAGACTGTGGTCACGTGTTCCATAAGACCTGCAGCGAAAAACTTAGAAAACCCTTTTGTCCTTGTTGTAGATATCCGATTGACTACGAATCCGATGACGAACCAAATTACGTTCCCGGTGGACGTATCCTGCCCCGATGCTCGGCGTGCGGAATTGTGGGTCACACGCGAAGAAGTCGTAGATGTAGACGATGGTCTCCCAGTTAAAAATATACTCCCAACTGTTCGTCGTAACTCTTCTTGGCGTGACAGTGCGGACATACCGCCATTAAGTTGTATCTATCATTCGTCCCCCCTTTGAACAGTGGTGTAATGTGATCTACCTGGTAAGTGTAATCAAGTAGGTGACTGCACAATCCACAAATCCACTTCTGTTCAGATGCGACCTTCTTCTTCATCATGGAACCGACCCTACGCTTGTGCTTGGTGGGCGCAACGTAGGACGAGACCAACCTCCTGGCTACCTCGTAACTTATCGTGTGTCCCATTGAAGTGACGACTATCCCGACTGGAATACGATTCATCTCCTTCTATTGCCGAGACTTAAATTTCAAGACCCACATTGGAATCACACATGAACGACACGCACTTGCTAGCAGAACCGTCGTGTAGATCGCACCCCAAAACAAAGTAATTGCCCTGACCAATTCGTCCATATCTAGTTCACTTTCTCAGAAAATCTTTAATTATCTTCCAGGACCACCAAAATGACCCGCCCACAATAGGAACACCAAGTGCAAGAGCCTTGACACCTAGGGTCTTGGTGGATTCCACGAGAACCATCGGAAGCATCACACACCGACTCCACGGATAGATGATGACCCTCATGGTCTTGGTGAATGTATTGGGATATAACTCGTAGACTGCCAAACTCAGATTGGATACTTCCGCCCACTTTAGTGCAAGGTCGACATCCTCACTCTCTTGCTCGGTGACCAAGATTGCATAGGAGACCACGTGGTGCGCAAGCAAAAGTTGCCAGAGACCTGGGTACGCCTGACGATTCTTGTAAAGTAAAAAGAAATCAGCCAAGAAGTAACTCTTGGATACCACGAACCCAGGATTCCACGTAAATACGGAAGCCATGTGGAACAAGTTCACAATTGTATGAGTCTTCTTGGGTGAAAGCTTCTTTTCAAAAAAGGAATGGATACCGATAAATAACGGCACAAACCACATCCTTGTTCTATTCTTCTTTGGGGGTCTTTTCTTTAATCGACTTTCTCATTACCGGTGGCATGTATTTTAGCACGGCATCAACAAGAAGACCTACCGCCATGTACCCATAATTTTGGATGGTGGTGTTCAAAAAGACGGAACTTCGCTGAATGGACAGACATGGCTCGGCGATTGTGAACCAAGGGAAACAGAAACGATAGTGCGCGTAGGTGAGGGCGGTCGATGCACCCCACATGCCCGCAGCGATACCAATTGCTCGAAACATTGTGTATATTATTTACTAAATTGTCTTCTTTAAGTTACTCATAGTCCATATCGTCAGACTCTTCCATTTCCTCGTCTTCATTCTCTTCCTCAAAGGGATTCCACTCCTCCAGCTCCTCGTGAAGGATCTCGCCATCCTTGTTGGTCATTCCCATCTTGGCGGTCATCTCTTCGACCAACTTGCGCTCCTCCTCGCTGAAGTCAGCTTGGCGCCTCACAGTCTCCTCTGGATCCTCGACGATTTCGGCAGGTGCCATCACCACGTCCATCTTCTTGACCGTCATGTGCACGGGCGTCTCGGATGGTCCGGGGTCGGTTGGTGCCATCATCTCACTCTTGGGCTCGGCAGCGACAACGATAGTCTCCACACTGGATACCCGCGGACCCTCTGCGTTCTTGTGATGTCCACATCGCCCACCATAGGCCTCCACGCCGGTTCGCTGACAGGGCTTCTTCTTGTCCTTGGTGATGCACCCACAGATAGTCTTCGACATGATCTCCATCTTTTCCTTGCCGTTGGATCTGCTTGCTGGCTTGGCTGCCACGATCTCAGGCTCGGGATCCATGGTTTCAACCTCCACCATGTTCGTGGAGAGCAGGTGATCCCTGAACTTTGCTCCCAAGGCTCGATCCGCCTTGTAGATGTCGGGCAGATGGTTCTTTGTCATTCCCACCAAGCCCTTGAACTTGTTCTCGGTATTGGTGACTGCCTCCTCGACCCTAGCAGCCACGAATGCCTCGAGATCCTTCATCGGTCCATTGGGATCCTGAAGATCGAAGTCGACCTTGCGCGCGAAAGACATAAGGTAAGCAAAAGACATCTTGTTGTTGGTTCTGATCACCTTGTGTGCTTCTTCTTTAACCCAAGTTGTGTTCGTGACCTCTTGGGATCATCTTTTGTTTCCTGAATAAAATTTAGTTGCTTGTGACTGCCCTGGACCGTTTCATTTTTCGTACTCCTTTATCGACATATTTGTAAACTGTCACAACCATATCGTAGTAACTCTTGCGATCCCTGTACATTTTCCCAATCAATCCAGTGACACCCTTTGCGATCGCAGCCATCTGCACGGGGTTGAGCCCGTAGAGCATACTCGCGCCCACGGCCAGCGAACTACTCCACAAGGTGATACGCGCGATGGGCCCGAGATCCTTTTCGGCAATCCTTTCGGCGACCTTTACGACGTTGAACATAACTCCCGAAAGCCCCGAAATGGTACCCGATGCATTCGCCACAGTCTTTTGGGTGTCTGCTCCGAGCGTGCCGAACAGGTCGAGCGCCTGACGCACAGTCGAAATGGTGAAAATCTTGCTTCGCATGACGATCTTATTCACCATCTTGTTTGAGTTGATTGCAAGTTTCATGTATTCCTTCTGCGACGCGAGGTTCTTGATGCCGACGTTCCTCGCCACGGACGCAATCGTCTTCCTTCCCTGGCGACTGTTGTAGAACTTCATCTGAGCAGACTTGAGAATGTCAAGGGCATCGCGCTGTGCCGGCGTGGGCTTGATTTGTTCAATCGCGTAAGTAGTCCCAATGGACGAAAGAATCATCAAAAAGAACGCAAGAATCACGAGGGCATTCTTCGGCGAAAATCTCGCCTTTTGCACGAAGGGGGACATGGACACATTCTCCCTGAAGTTCGATATGGCCTCATTGTAGTTGTTCGTAGCCGATCCGACAGAGTTGGGAGTTCTCACCGAGTTAGCATAGCTTGGTGAAAGAAGACTCTCAAATGATAAAGACATTGTTAATAATTATCTACATTTTAATTATGCAGGTGGGCGTGGTCTTAGGTTTACTTTCCGTTACATCTTTGGTCGGAATATTATCTGGCTTGTCGGTTGCAGTGGGAGGAGCACTAAATTTTATTCAGGAAAATGAAAAGCTGGAAAACAGCAAACCCAAAATACTATTGCAGAATGTGGCTCCCCGAGACCCGCATGCGCGCCCACAACAACGTTGACAAGTTTTACCACTCTGGCGAGGACATCATTTATCTCCCGGGTAGAATGAATCTGGACCCCCTCACCGGAAAGGCCGTCCACGAGGACGCACTTAGGATGAAGGTCATCCACCCCAAGACCAAGACAGAAAGACTCTTCAGGACCAAAATGATAAGCCTGGAGGAAGCGATGTCCACCACCAAGACGACCAAGACCGTTACGAAAAAGGTCAAAAAATCCAACAAGGTCACGTGCAACGCCGTTACACTTTCTGGAAAACCTTGCGGATTCAAGGCCACTAAGGGATGCTTTTGTGGACGTCACGCGAAAATTAATTAAAGATAAATATAATTAAGTTATAAATGGCATCCGATTATATTTTCAAACCAGAAGGTGGTCTTGGAAATACACTTATTCAATTGACAACCCTTGATAAAAATACTACGAAATTGCACAAGTCTATTCAGGACTATGAATTTTCAAATTGTATTGTGATAAATGGTTTTGATATTGTGGATTACGATGGAATTCAACCGGATGTTGCCATATACATAAATAATAGCACTGTTAAATATATTCACCCAAAAATAAGGGAGATAATTAGACCTACGCCTTTTATGGAAAAGTTGATCCGAGATAATGCACATTTAATGGATGATGTCTGTTGTGGTATGTCAATTAGAAGGGGTTCTTACTCCGAAGATTCGAGACAGTACAAAGATGAACGCGATGAACAACCGCAATTTTACTTTTGTTCCGACGAGGGACTGAAAAAATTTAAAAATATCATAAAAAATGCACCAGGTAAAGTTTTCTTGTCCAGCGATTCGTCATCAACAGTCGAAATGCTGATTCAAGAATATGGAGAAAAAATAGTTAACATAGATCAAAAATTCGTAGTAAGTATGTCTCAAAATTCGGACGGAGAGCTAACATTAGAAAATTATCACAATATGTTTCTGAAATTTTTCTTATTTAGTATGTGTCCTCGATTATTCTTGACAGGAGGAACTACTGATATGGTTGGATTTTCTACATATGCTTATATAGCAGCAATTTATGGAAATAAACCGTTTAGTATAGTATTTAATAGTTAAGCACTAGAATTTATTCAGGAACTGGAAACGATACCTGACCGGCACGATGAACAAAATGGTCCACGCCAACGTGCGGCGGTTGGTCCTGCAGTCGCTCGGTACCGCGTCACCGGAGTGTGGCATCTGCCTGGAAAACTTCACCCACGCGGATGCCACGGTCATGGAGTGCTGCCACGTGACCTGCAAGGGCTGCTTCACCCAGCTCAGGAAGAGGGAGTGTCCCTTCTGCCGCCACAAGTTCGCCGCCAAGGCAAGGGCGCCTCGCGAGACCAACCACGAGATCAACCTCCTGCGCCGGGACGTCGCCATGCTCAACAACGAGGTGACCTACCTGGAACGCGAAAACGACCTCCTCGAGCAGCGACTCAGGAACGTGCGGCCGCGTGGAGCATCGCCGCAGCCCGTCAGCCACATCGGCAGGGACCCGGTCTACGTCCCCACGGACCCAACCTACTCGCCCGCGACGCCAAGGTTCAGTCCCGATCCGCCACCGGCCGAGTGGGAACCGCGTGCGACCACGCCCGTGGCACCGCAGCCACCAACGCGCACGGCCGCCAGGGTCCTCTTCCCGGACGAACCGAACTTGATGGACCTCTTCGGCAGCGACTCGGAAAGCGAGAGCGACTCGGACCTGGAGATCATCGAGGTGGTCCAGCGGGCCGAGCCGGTCCCCCGCCGCCGCGGACCCTGCCGCTGCACCCTCTGCGGCGAGCTTGGTCACCAGCGCAACAACCGGCGCTTCCACCCTACTAACTAATATATTGGACTTTTCATGAAAAAATAAAAAGTTTTTCACTCTGTGAAATATACTCCAGAAATCGCCAAAAAACGGAGTAACTCACTCCCGCTGGTGGCGGACACCGGGGGACTTCACTCCACCAAAAAAATAAAAATTAGTTTCACCACCCAACAAATATACCTCTGAAAAATCTCAAAAAACGGAGTATATTTTACAACCTCACAAACTCATTCCCGTGATGGGTGGCGATCCACGGACCTCTGGGACCAAAAATAAAAATTAGTTTCACCACCCAACAAATATACCTCTGAAAAATCTCAAAAACGGAGTATATTAAACTTGTGATTCCAGTGACATTCTAGGATGGACCACTTCGGTGGGTGCACCACCAAGGGTGAACTGATCTCCAGGTTCGATGAAATAAAAAAACAATTTTCAGAACTAAAATTTCGGATGAAGAAGAATAAATCGTACACGGTGACCAATTCACCATGTGGGTGGGTGACCAAAACCACGGGGTCCCCATGCCTGAAACCAGGATTCGTGGAGTACAATGGTCGGTGTCAGCTCCATGGAAAACTATTAAACACAGTGACCCCCGAAAGGGTTATGAGGATCAGTAAGAGAAATCCATGTCACGTGACATTCATCCGTGCCGATGACACCACGATCGTGGAGGACACTGGCGGTCGCGTGGGGTTGGACTTGGAGGTTCAGGGATTGTTCACCGATGACTACAAACAGTGGAAACCCGAGATGGGTGCCAGTGCAATCACGTGGATGAAGATGCGTCCCAATAAATTTTCAGAACTTTCATGGAAGAATAAGTCATCATACTCTCTCGTGAAGTTGGAATCTCCCACACTTGCTGACTATCTGTGGAAAAAAGAAACTAAAAAATTGGGCAGTGTGTTATGTAACGGTCACAACTACCAGGTGAAGTACCAAAAGTTCAGAGTGGAGGACGAACTGGACATCCCACTCGATGGCGTGGTGGAGGAGTGACACCCACCAAAAAAACAAACAAGTTATATTAATTATTAGTTGGTTGTAACGGTCGGAATCCGGAGAGCGAACTCGTAACGGAAACCCATGGCTTTCTGACTCTCCACGATATAAGGCACGTAACCCTTATATTTCAATTTGAATTCTTTAATCCTATCATTCGTGTATTTTATGAGGTCATTCATATGTTCTAAGAATACCGTATCATTTTTAGTTTTCAGGAATTGTGTTACCATTTCCCTAGCAACCATGAACAGGTTGTCCATGATATCCGCGATAAATGTCTGACGATAGCGTATTTTGTCAGCCCTTATCAGTTCTCTTTTCCACGACTCTTCTCCTATATCATTCTTAATGACGCCTTCAAGGCAAGTGTCCCTTATTTCCATGAATTTTCTGGCTATCATTTCTTCCTTTCTTGGGTACCAGTCTGTGTAACGGACCGGGTTACGGTACAGAAACCAGTCACCGAACTCTTCATTTGCCCTAATATTTTGCTGTTCGTATTCCATGGCGAGTCGCATAATTGCCTTTGCAACACTTCTTCCTTTTGTTTTGTTAGTAATGTTTACTTCCAATCTTCGCAGTAATATATGCGGTTCGTTACCGCATTCGGGACGTTGATCACCTTGCTCCCGGGGCACCACGCCATTGTTATTTTCCCTAATCCATCTGTAATATTCCGGGTTGTGTAATCTCCCATTATCTACATTACCAGTTTGATAGGAGAAAGTGGTGTGACACTGGGTGCACCACATCTGGTCACAGCCATCCGTTTTATGGATCGGGACTGCGCACTTAGGGCATGGGCGCGATGTCTTTCTCAGGAGTTGGACCGTTTCAACAAGCTCTTTATCGCACTCGTGTCCGTCACTTTTTTCCGTTTCGCATTTCATACAAATTATCTTCAGGCACGTTGGGCAATTTCCTTTTTCATCCACGAAGCCCTTACACTCGTTTAATGGGCAGGGAAATACGTAACGGGTTTTAGTTTCGGTTGTTTTTACTTTTGCTCTATTATTTTGTCTTTCTTCAATCATTCGTCTATATATTTCTATTTTTCTGGGTTTATCTCTATTTATCAGGACATTTCCACGATGATTCATGTATTCTTTCGAGATCCAGGATTTGGGGAAATGGTCGCACATAAATAGGGGGTCCCATTCGTCGCCACAGTGCATGCACTTTGGATCCGTTTCATTAGACAATATATAGGATTTAGTGCACTGCACGCATGCGCCTTTCTTACACGAGGGGCATTCTACTATCTTTCTCTTAATATTTGTGATTTTCTCGCAACAGATAACACAATCCATCGCGAAATTCCGTAACGGTACAAGGGTGTCACGGGTTCGAAACTCGGCGCGGGCGAGGGGATCTGAGCACGGCGCGCTACTTTTTCGATCGGTGTGTAGGGGTGTGAGTGTGGGTTGGTCACGAAAGCAGCAGAAATCGCGTCCCATTTATACCCGTTCATTTTTCCGCCTGATCCTCGCGGAATTTTTGCATAGTTTCGCCCAAATTTTTTTTCTCAAGTGTATAATGAGAAATGATAGCCCGAATTCTGGCCTGGGTCCCGGCTGATTTTGGCGACCGATGAAATCATCGCCCATGGGACGGGGCCCCGTCCCAGAGTTGGGTTTGTCGCCAAAATCAGCCGGGACCCAGGCCAGAATTCGGGCTATCATTTCTCATT
>Ga0255771_1003970_pt1 | contig 13753 bp, 10 predicted proteins | sample 011ome_19_FD_179969 | JGI IMG/M metagenome (GOLD analysis project Ga0255771, IMG submission 179969) | Coastal salt marsh microbial communities from the Groves Creek Marsh, Skidaway Island, Georgia - 011510BT metaG (version 2) | ecosystem: Environmental > Aquatic > Marine > Intertidal zone > Salt...
CTTTATTCAGACTGAGATGACGAAGAGTTCGCTGGCAAACCAAGGTTTTGCCGAGACGCTTCTCTCCCGAATTCCAATCGGGCGGTTCGGTGAACCGGAGGATTTGCTCGGGGGGGTTTTGTACCTGCTGTCCCCAGGCTCCGAATTCATGACCGGCCAGACTCTCCTGATTGACGGGGGCTACACCCTTCGATAGGCCCGCCTTGTTCTACATCAACCGGGAGATTATTGAACAGTCTTTGTCGCCCATTCCTTGTTCAATGAGGTCATCGTAAAACCCTTGAATCATTTCGCCCAGCTTCAGCGATTGGCCGATTCCTTCTGCAGCTTCGACGGCAAGAGAGACATCTTTCCTGGCGAGTCGAGCGGTAAATGTGGGTGAGTCAAAATCTCTGCTTGAGGCGGCGGTTTCAACCACACCCGGAATCGGATACCAGTTCCTGAGGGGCCAACTATCCGCTGATGAGACGGAAGCGATTTCGAAGAATTTCTTCTTGTCTAATCCGAGTCTTTCGGCCAGCACGGCGCCCTCTGCCGTCGCAGCGAGATTGATGAAAAGAATCAAGTTGTTGCAAATCTTCGCAACTTGCCCTGTTGTAGGTCCTCCCGTGTGAAAGATGTTTGCCGACATCGGCTCGATGACGGCGACCGCTTCCGCGAAGGCCTCGGCTGAGCCGCCTACCATGAAAGCCAGCGATCCAGCGTGAGCACCCACAGTTCCTCCCGAAACCGGAGCATCTAGGAAGCTGTGTCCGCTGGTCTCTGCGAGGGAATGAAGTTCTGCACAAGAAGCCACCGAGATCGTGGAAGAGTCGAGCAGAAGCGCTGATTGAGGCGCATTCTCAAGAATCCCATTCGGACCTTGATACACCTCGAGTACGTCTGCTCCCTGGGGAAGCATTGTGAATACAAAATCTGCGGATTCAACTGCCTGACTAATTGACGTGGCCCGAGTGATACCCACAGCTTCAGCCGCCAACATAGAATCTTCGCTCAGGTCAAAGCCAGTAACGGTGTACCCGGCTCTCACTAAATGAGAAGCCATTGGCAGGCCCATGCGCCCCAAGCCGATCCAAGTAATGTTCTTCATTTCGTTATTTCTCCCAACTGTCTTTGACCCACCTGCAAGATTGTTGCTCCGCTCAACGACCACTGATGCCTAGCGCTTTAATCACCCGCTTCGTTGGGGGAGTCAAAGAAGTACATCTGTAAACGTTGTTTTGACAATACAATGACTACGTATACATTGAAAGTGTGCCATAGTGGATAACTGAAATTTGTGCGACGGGGCGCTAATGTTTGTGCCCCTGAATCCTTATTCCGAGTGACTTTAGAACAGGAAGCTCTATGACCCAGGGGACAGATTCTGGCCGCGATCCAAGAGTGTTGGATGATTCAAAATCTGGATTCGGCACCCCTATGTCGTTCGGTAAGAAGCCGGCCATCATCATGGTGGATTTTGTGCGGGCTTATTTCGAGCCGGGGGCCCAGCTGTACATGGGTAAAGATGACTGTCTTCACTCAGCAGCGCGGCTCTTGCAGGCGGCGAGAGACGCCGGCATTTTGGTGGTGCACACTCGCGTTTCGTTCACAGAAGGGGGGGCTGACGGGGGTCATTTCTTTAAGAAGGTTGGCGCTCTCAAGCATTTTGTGGGGGAGACGGCGCTAGGCCAAATCATGCCAGAGGTAGAGCCGCAGAGCGGCGAACCAGTGCTCGTGAAGCAGTATGCGAGCTCATTTTTTGGGACCTCCCTCTCTGCCACTCTCGCGTCGCAGGGGATCGACACGCTCATCGTGACGGGAGTTAGTACGAGCGGGTGTGTGCGAGCGACTGCCGTTGACGCGATTCAGCATGGCTTCTTGCCGATTGTTCCGAGAGAAGCCGTTGGTGACCGCGCGGATGGTCCTCATGAGGCCAATCTTTTTGATATTCAGCAAAAGTATGGCGAAGTTGTTTCTGAGGCCGATGTCCTCGATTACCTTCAAACTCTAAAGAGAGGTGGCAAGTAATGTCCGAATCGTCCACGTTACTTGAGAATCCGAAGCCTAAATCGAAGGGTGGCCTCAATCTGTCCTTCACCTTAGAGAAGTACGGGATCATCATCGTCTGGCTGGCGGTGCTGGCTTTCTTCTCTTTCATGTTGCCCGAAACTTTTCCTACCCTCGCCACTTTTAGGCTTGTATTTGGCACACAGACCGTCATTCTTATCGCCACCATAGGCCTGATGCTTTCTTTGGCGGTGGGCGAGTTTGACCTGTCTTTGGGGGCGGTTATCGGGTTCAGCGCCTCTCTCGTGACTGTGCTAAACGGCGTCTTGGGCCTCGGAGTAGCGACGTCACTGCTTTTGACAATCCTTGTAGCTCTGGCTTTTGGAGCCCTGAATGCCTTTTTAGCGGTCTATGTGGGCGTGCAATCAATTATCGTGACGCTGGGGTCGGGAACGGTGCTTACGGGCCTCACTTTGTTTGTCACCGGTACAAAGGTCGTCACGGGCCTCGACCAAAGCATTGTCACCTTTATGACGTCTCGAATTTTTGGAATTCCGTTCCCGTTCTATCTCGCGGTTTTACTCACTATCATCGCCTGGTTCGTTCTCGAGCACACCCCGATTGGTCGACGGATGAACTTTGTTCAGTCGAACAGAGAAGTGGCCCGACTCGCAGGCCTCAAGGTCAAATGGATCCGCGCTGGTGGGCTCATGGCGACGTCAACTCTGGCTGGATTGGCTGGAATCGTTCTCGCGGGAACTAATGGGGCAGCCAATCCTCAATCGGGGGCATACTATTTGCTGCCCGCATTCGCCGCAGCCTTCTTGGGTTCTACGGCGATTATTCCTGGGCGCTTCAACGCTTGGGGCACGTTTGTCGCCGTGTACTTCTTGGTCACAGGCGTCACGGGCCTTCAGTATCTGGGGTATGCGGGATGGCCAGAGCAGATCTTCTACGGCTCGTCACTGGTGCTGGCTGTGACGGCCAGCTATCTGGTTGCCAGACAAAGAGGCGAGAAACGATGACGCTCGAATCTTCTGCTCACGAGATAAATTCTCGGATCGAATTTTCAAAGGCTCGTTATGGAGTTCACGTAGTAGCTCCGGCACCAACGAGAAACAACAATAAAGGAGAAATGTAATGACCAGTTCATTATCAGCTAGTCGCGTTTTGAAGTCGCGGCGTCGTATGGCGCTAGCTTCGATCGCGGTGGCTTCGGCGTTCGTCTTGGGGGCCTGCTCCGCTGCCGCTGAGAGTCCCGTCGCGGAAGAGGCAACCGAAACCGAAAGCGCGACCGAAGAAACGACATCGGCCGGTCCTGCTGACAGCGTTGCTGCAGCTGAGGAACGCTACCTTCCCTACCTTGAGGAACCGAGCTGGCAGGGTCCTACTGACCCAGTTTCAGTCGCTGGCCTTGAGGGCAAGAAGGTGGTTTACATCAGCGTTGATGACGGAATCCCTGTCTTGAACTACTGGTCAACAGTGCTTACGGGACTGCTTGATGAGGTTGCCGGGGTTCAGATGGAAATCATTGACGCCAAAGGCTCAGTTGATGAGGCGAACCGAGGATTCCAACAGGCCATTGCGACCAACGCGGACATCGTGTTCTTGCAGGCGTTCTATACGGACATCTTCGCGAACCAAATCTCAGAGGCTCAAGCTGCCGGCTTGAAGGTTATTACCGGAAACTCTGGGTCCATGACCCGTGGTTTGACTGGTGGTCAAGATGTGGAAGTTAGCTTCGACTACGAACTCGTTGGTCGTTTGATCGGACAGTGGTTTGTAATTGACTCCGGAGGAGAAGGCAACGCACTTCTAATTTCGTCGAACGATGTGCCCGCCTCTGAACCGCAATGGCAGGCGACTCAGAACGAAATCACGGAACTCTGCCCAGGGTGCACAGTGACTGTAGAAGATGTTCAAATCCCGCAATGGGCAACGTCGATCCCGACTCTTTTCCAGTCGACGATCAACAACAATCCTGAGATCGGTTACCTCCTGCCGATTTACGACGGCCAGTCATTGCCTGGTCTTGGAGCGATTCGACAGGCAGGGGCTGCCGACACCGTTAGTGTCGCGAGCTTCAATGCATCCCCAGGAATCGTCGAGCTACTCAACGACGACACCAGTGGCCTGAAGATGGACGTCGGTGGCGACAACACCTGGTGGGCCTATGCAGCTGCAGACGCGGTTTTCCGCGCTCTCCAGGGAGAGGCCCCGATCGACAACTACAACATCGGTATCCGGGTATTTGACCAGTCGAACAAGGACATCATCAGCTCCACTACTGATGAGAAGGCCTGGTACGGCTACACCGGTTACGCCGACGAGTTCGCAGCTCTGTGGACTAAGTAGTAACCAAATGGTGTTTGGTGGGGGCGGTAGCGCCCCCACCAAACAATCATTACGACGCAGCCGCGGTTGGGCTGCGAACTGAATGTGAGGAGCAACTTCTTATGGTCACCACTCTCGCGGCGTCAAATGTTTCTAAGACATTTGTCGGGAACACGGTGCTTTCCGATTTCGAAATGACCCTAAGTCAGGGTGAAATTGTTGCGCTCATAGGACAGAACGGCAGTGGAAAGTCCACCTTCATCAAGATTCTTTCCGGCTTCCATGAACCTGACGAAGGTGCGCGCATAATGCTGGGTTCTCGGGACATTACTGATGACTTAGGAAGTCGAGCGAGCGAGACCGGAATGGCATTCGTCCACCAGGACCTTCCGCTAATTCCGTCCATGAATGTTATTGAGAATCTGAGAATCACCGATTTTGAGACGGGCTTTGGGGGGCGCATTCGTTGGAAGCGGGAGAGCGAAGTGGTCTCCAAGTACCTCTCAATGGTGGGTCTCGATGTTGACCCTCGAACTCGCGTAGGTGATCTGTCCGTCACAGAGCAAGCGCTGGTGGCTATTGCACGCAGCCTTTCCGAAATCGACTCCGGTGACGAGTTGGATGCTCGACTCTTAGTTTTGGACGAACCCACGGCGTATCTCCCGAATGAAGGTGTGGAGAGGCTTTTTGGCGTCCTCCGGGATCTGGCCAGTCAGGGCATTAGCATCCTCTTCGTTTCCCACCGCTTGGATGAGGTGATTGATAACTGCACTCGCGCGATTGTTCTGAGGGGAGGCCAGAAGGTTGGTGACCTCCCATTGAAGGGAAAGACGGAAAGAGACCTCGTCGAACTCATGCTGGGCGAAACTCCAGAAAACATGTATCCGAAGATTTCCGATGGGGTGGGAGAAGATGTGTTCGCAGTGACGAACCTCTCTGGTAATCACCTGGTCGACGCTTCGTTTTCTGCGAAGAAGGGCGAAATTATTGGTTTTGTTGGGTTGCCGGGCGAAGGCTACGACGAGTTGCCTTATTTGTTGGTGGGCGCAAGAGCAGCCTCGGGCGGCACGGTTTCTATCGATGGAACGTCGCGAGAAGTGGCAAAGATGACTCCGGGGAAGGCGTTCGATCTTGGTCTCGTTCTTTTGCCGGCGGACCGAAAGGGCGCCAGCGGGGCAGTAGGTATTTCTGTTGGCTCTAATCTGTCGCTCCCGAGCTTGGACAAATTTACGACCTGGGGCGTGTTGAGGAAGTCACAGGAGAGAGCTGCCGTAGAAGCGGAGCTCGTTTCATCTCAGGTCCATCCCCCCAATGCTGATGCCGCTTTGTCCACTCTCAGCGGGGGAAATCAGCAAAAAGTGCTCATTCGTAAGTGGGCCTACTCCGACCCGAAGGTTTATGTTCTTCACGAGCCAACCCAAGGAGTCGACGTTGGGGCCAAGCGGCAAGTTTTTGCTGAACTCGCTCGGATGTCGGAAGCGGGCGCGACGGTACTAATCAGCAGTGTCGAATTCGAGGACCTGGCAAAGCTTTGCCACAGAGTCCATGTGGTGAGAAGGGGTTCGATAGAGCGCACCCTCGAAGGGGATTCGCTCACGGTGAAAGAGATTGCCCTAGCGGTACACGAGCGATGAATGATGCCCGAGAGATTCGCGGCGCAGTTCTGGAAGATACTGGCCGCTCGAAACCGTATACGAACTCCCAGCCGATTACGGTTTCAGACTTAGCGCTTGAGGCGCCTGGAGATGGCGAAATCACCGTCAAAATTCAGGTTGCCGGGATTTGCCACTCGGACTTGTCGGTGGTGAATGGCTCTCGCGTTCGGCCTACACCGATGCTCCTCGGTCATGAAGCATCAGGAATTGTGGAAGAAATAGGTGGCGGAGTCAGCAAAGTCTCAACAGGGGACCAGGTCGTGTTGACCTTCTTGCCGCGGTGTGGTCAGTGTCGAGCCTGTGTTTCGGGCACGACAGCGCCGTGCACGGTAGGGAGTGCCGCAAACAGCGCAGGAACCTTGGTTTCGGGAGGAGTTCGCCTAAGCCGAAACGGGCAGCCCGTTCGTCACCATTTAGGTGTATCTGCTTTTGCTACTCATGCGGTAGTTAGCGAGCAATCCGTTGTGCAAGTGGACCATGAGGTGCCACCCGATGTCGCAGCTTTGTTGGGTTGCGCTGTTTTGACTGGGGGAGGTGCCGTCAAGAACGCAGGGGATTTTTCACCCACCAAGAGCCTTGCACTGGTGGGACTTGGAGGAGTCGGAATGGCAGCTCTGCTAGTTGGTGTGGCCATGGGTGGAAACTCCATTACGGTAATCGACTCCCGACCGGACAAACTAAAACGTGCGATGGAATTAGGGGCCACTCAGGCTTTCTTATCAGACGAAGTGCCTGATGATTTTTCGGTGGATCTCGTCGTGGAAGCCGCGGGAAATATTCGAGCGTTTGAAGCGGCTCTCGCTATCACCGGCCCGGGTGGAAAACTGGTAACAGTCGGGTTGCCTGACCCCGCGGCAAGAACGGAAATTTCCCCCCTTGATCTTGTGGCGCATGGGAAGTCAATAGTTGGCAGTTATCTCGGGTCCTCGAACCCATACGTCGACATCCCGTTCTATGTGGATTTATGGAAGAAGGGTCTATTGCCACTTGAACAGCTTGTGTCTGCTGAAGTTGCGCTGGATGCGATAAACGAGGCGATGGATGATCTCGATAGTGGAAATGCAGTCCGACAAATTATTCGTTTTTCGTGAGTTCGCGGAAGTTAGTCAAAGAAGGGTTATGTGAGTGGGTAACGCAACTGTTTTGAAGTCTATGTTGGCGAATTCTTTGGAGTCTCCGGTTGTTGTGCCGGGGGGCGGTACTCCTTTGGAGGCTTTGGCTGCGCAGAAGGCGGGTTTCTCTGCTTTTTATCTCAGCGGTTACGCGGTGGCGGCGTGGAGGCATGGGCTTCCTGACATTGGTTTGTTGGGTGCTCGGGATACGGCGGAGGCGCTTACTGCGGTGACTCGTGTGAGTTCGCTTCCTGTGATTTGCGATGCTGATACGGGTTATGGAAATGAAGCCTCGGTTCATTCCACTGTTCGTCTTTTGGAGGCGGCGGGGGCTTCGGCGATTCAGTTTGAGGATCAGACGTGGCCTAAAAAGTGTGGTCACATGTCGAATAAGAGTGTTGTTGATGCTGATGAAGCGGTGAGGAAAGTCGCTGCGGCGGTGGAGGCGAAGTCGAATCCGGACACCACGATTATTGCGAGGACTGATTCTCTTGCTCCGGTTTCGATTGATGAGGCTATTCGGCGGGCAAAAATGTTCCGTGATGTCGGAGCGGATGTGTTGTTTATTGATGCCCCACAGTCCATGGAGCATTTGGAGCGCATCGGGAAAGAACTGGCTGGATCAACACTCATGGCGAACATGAGCCAAGGAGGCCTGACACCGATTTTGCCTGCGGATGAACTCGTTGAGCTGGGCTTTGGATTGATTGTTTTCCCCCCGACTTCTTTGCTAGCAGCCACGAAGTCGATCAAGGAATTTTTTGGAGCACTGAAGGAAACTGGCGATTCGCAAGAATTTACTGCCGAAATGATGAGCCTCGACGAGCTCAACAACCTGGTGAACCTAGAAAAATACAACCAAATTGGCCAGTAGGTCTGGAAATTTTTTAGAGAAGGGTTATGTGAGTGGGTAACGCAACTGTTTTGAAGTCTATGTTGGCGAATTCTTTGGAGTCTCCGGTTGTTGTGCCGGGGGGCGGTACTCCTTTGGAGGCTTTGGCTGCGCAGAAGGCGGGTTTCTCTGCTTTTTATCTCAGCGGTTACGCGGTGGCGGCGTGGAGGCATGGGCTTCCTGACATTGGTTTGTTGGGTGCTCGGGATACGGCGGAGGCGCTTACTGCGGTGACTCGTGTGAGTTCGCTTCCTGTGATTTGCGATGCTGATACGGGTTATGGAAATGAAGCCTCGGTTCATTCCACTGTTCGTCTTTTGGAGGCGGCGGGGGCTTCGGCGATTCAGTTTGAGGATCAGACGTGGCCTAAAAAGTGTGGTCACATGTCGAATAAGAGTGTTGTTGATGCTGATGAAGCGGTGAGGAAAGTCGCTGCGGCGGTGGAGGCGAAGTCGAATCCGGACACCACGATTATTGCGAGGACTGATTCTCTTGCTCCGGTTTCGATTGATGAGGCTATTCGGCGGGCAAAAATGTTCCGTGATGTCGGAGCGGATGTGTTGTTTATTGATGCCCCACAGTCCATGGAGCATTTGGAGCGCATCGGGAAAGAACTGGCTGGATCAACACTCATGGCGAACATGAGCGAGAGCGGCATGACTCCCGCCCTTTCTGCCTCCGAGTTCGCGTCTCTTGGCTTCGGGCTTGTTGTCTTTCCGACATCCGCTCTTCGTCTCGGAATGCACTCAGTCTCCCAACTCTATGGTTCGCTCAAGGCTTCTGGGGATGCGCGCGGCGCGGAGACCAGTATCGTGCTCTTGGATGAGCTAAATGAGCTAGTTGACCTGGAGAAGTACAACCAGATCGGCCAGTAATATCTGCGAGTTTCTCTCGGGGCACGGACGACCCCCTTAGGCAGTCCACCCCCCGTCAATGGAGTAAGACGCGCCCGTAATCATTGATGCTTCTTCTCGCGTCAGCCATTCGACCAGAGCAGCTACTTCGGAAGGTTCAACCAACCTCTTAATTGCATTTTTGGCTAGGAGAATCTTTTCTACGACCTCGGACTCCGGAATCCCGTGAATTCGAGATTGCTCGGCAATCTGCTTCTCCACGAGAGGCGTCCTCACATAGCCAGGGTTAATGCAGTTACTGGTGACTCCGTATTGCGCACCCTCCAAGGCAATGACTTTTGAAAGCCCTTCAAGCCCATGCTTCGCAGAAACATAACCTGACTTGAAGGGGGAAGCTTTGAGGCCATGGATGGACGATATGTTGATGATTCGACCGTAGCCTCTCGAATACATGTGTTCCAGGGAGGCTCTCGCCAGAAGAAACGGCACCTCGACCATCAGCGACCACATCGCACGAAATGTCTCTGGCGAGAAATCTTGAACGGGGCTCACCGATTGGAAGCCCGCATTATTCACCACGATGTCGTAGTCGAAAGCCGCATCGACCAGTGGCCTGACGTCACTGAAATCCACAACCCAAGCTGTTGCGCCTAAATCTGACGCAATCGACGTGGCGGACTCTGAATCACGGTCTGCGATCGTGACGTGGGCCCCAGCAGAAATTAGAGAAGAGGCGCAGGCTTGTCCAATACCGCCTGCCCCACCCGTGACGAGGGCTTTTTTGCCAGCCAGCATCTCGATTTCTTTCATAAACCGCTCTTTCTAAGACTCGAAGTATCTCCTATTTCGTTGCCGTAATCAGACTGGTCAAATCTAGTTTGCTGCCATTTACGAGCGCCATGGGCTCGGATTTTTCTGGGTGGGCAAGGGTTGCAAGGACCCACCACAACCCCTCTATACTACGATATGTATACGTAGTCATTTCAAAACAAGGAGAGCCAATGAGCTATCGAATTGGAGTAGATGTCGGCGGAACATTCACAGATGTTCTGTTGATGAATGAGACTTCAGGCGAGACTTTCCGCGCGAAGACTTCTTCGACGCCCGAAGACCAATCAATAGGAATGCTGCGCGGTATCGAAAAGGTTTGCCAGGCAGCGGGCATCACGCTCAATGACATTTCCGAAGTTTTGCATGGGACTACCGTCGCTACCAACGCGATTTTGGAGGGCAAAGGCGCCAAAGTTGGTCTGGTCACCACCCATGGTTTTCGTCAGGTTCTTCAGATTGCCCGATCGTTCGTCCCGGGCGGTCTGGCTGGTTGGATTATTTGGCCTAAACCTGAGCCGTTAGCTGCTCTTGAAAACACCGTAGAAGTTGTTGAGCGCATCAACGCGCAGGGAGAAGTCATCACGGAGCTCGATGAGAAGAGCGTGAGAGCCGGGCTTGAAACTCTCAAGGGCCGTCAAATCGAAGCTCTTTCGGTCAGCCTCATCAACTCCTACGCCAACGGAGCTCATGAGGTCCGTATTCGTGAAATTGCGGAGGAAGTCCTTCCGGGCATTCCCATTTCGATTTCCTCAGAGGTTCTGCCGGAGCTCCTAGAGTACGAGCGCACTATTACCACGGTGGCTAACGCTTATGTTCAGCCGCAGGTTCGCCTCTACGTGGAGAAGCTCCAAAATCAGCTTGCGAGTGCTCAGATGACGGGCAAACTCTTCATTTTGCGAAGTGACGGTGGCCTGGTTGCAGGCGAGTCAGCTTCCGCCAACCCGGTTTCGCTGTTGCTCTCGGGTCCTGCGGGCGGTGTCACGGGCGCTGCGTGGGTTGCCGAACAAACCGGCTTTAAGGACTTCCTCACTGTGGATATGGGAGGAACTTCGACCGACGTGGCCCTCGTTCAGAATCTCACCCCCAGAATTGGGCGCGAGACCAACGTGGGTGACCTGAAGGTCCGGGCGACTTCGGTTGATGTGCGGACAGTCGGCGCCGGTGGAGGCTCCATTGCGCACGTTCCTGAGCTCACGCAAGCTCTGCGTGTGGGGCCTCAAAGCGCCGGCGCTAACCCGGGACCCGCCGCATATGGAAAGGGGGGCACCGAGCCAACCGTTACAGACGCAAACATTGTTCTTGGTCACCTTCCTACTGAACTCGCCGGCGGAGAGATTTCCCTAGATCGGGAGGCGGCTCGAAAGGCCGTCAGCGCCGTGGCAGAGGCAACCTCTTTGGGTTCACCCGAAGATGCAGCACAGGGAATCATTGACATCGTCAACGAAAACATGCTGGGTGCCTTACGTTTGGTCTCGGTCCAGCAAGGCTTCGACCCCCGGGACTTCGCGCTTGTCGCGTTTGGCGGAGCCGGACCGCTCCACGCAAATGCACTCGGCGTCCTGACTGGTTCCTGGCCGGTAATCATTCCGCCCTCTCCCGGTGTCTTGTGCGCCTATGGAGACGCCACAACTAATTTGAGGAACGAGGCAGCAAGAACTGTCATTCGTCAGTTCTCCGAAACGTCTGATGACGAGTTGAAGGGCATGCTTGAAGAACTCGGCCAGTCGGCCAAATCCTTGTTGACCAAGGAAGGCGTGCCGGAAGCGGATCAAGTGGTCACCTACTCTGCCGATTTGAGGTACTTCGGACAAGGCTTCGAAATCCCCATCTCGGTTGACATCAACTGGTTTGATGGCCAGGGTGCAGGGCTCGAGGCTCTGAGCAAAGCCTTCGATACTGAGCACCAGCAGCTCTTTTCCTTCCTGCTAGATACTGAGCAGGAACTGGTGGCTATCCGAGCTACCGCTAATGGTCCGCGTCCTTCTGTCAAGGCCGCAAAGTTGCCTGATGGTGGGGCTGACGCTGTTCACGCAATCAATGGACAGACCCAGGTTTATGTCGAAGGAAAGATGGTGGAAGCCAACACCTACGACCGTCTTCTCCTGAAAGCCGGGAATGTTGTGGTTGGTCCCGCGATCATCACGGAGATGGACTCCACCACCCTCGTTCTCAAGGGGCACGAGGCGACTGTTCATCCTTCGGGGAGCCTCCTCATCGAGCCCACCAAGTAAGCATCGAAAGGTTAAGTCATGGCACACATTGTTGAAACGTCAAAAACTGAACTCGAGACTGTACCGGTCGATCTCATCACGATGGACTTGGTCGAGAACGCTCTGCGAAATGCTCGGTATGAGATGGACGAGGTGCTGTTCCGCACGGCTCTGTCGCCGGGTATTCGTGAGCAGCACGACGAGTTTCCCCTGATCGCCAACCGTGAAGGCAAGATGGTCGTGGGACAGTTCGGGCTTTCAGTTCCGGACTTCCTCGATAACTTCGATGGTGACATCGAAGAAGGGGATGTCTTACTAACCTCGGACCCCTACTCCTGTGGTGCGGCGATTAGTCACGCAAATGACTGGCTAGTTGTGATGCCCATTTTCTACAAGGGCACCCTTGTGGGTTGGGCATCTCAGTTCGGGCACATGTCCGACGTGGGAGGAAAAACACCGGCTTCGATGCCTACTGATGCTCGCACGATTTTTGAAGATGGCATTGTCATCCCCCCGATCAAGATCTACAAGAAGGGGGTCCTTCAAGAAGATTCCCTGAAGATCATCTTGAACCAGGTGCGCAAGCCCGACTGGAACCGCGCGGACTTGAACGGCCTTGTCGCGGCGTGCCGGACGGCGGGTCGCCGAGTGCAGGAGATGTGTGACCGCTTTGGGGCCAGCACCTATAACTCGGCTCTGGACGCGCTGCTCGATCGCAACTACCGGGCCATGAAGGTTCTTCTTGGGAAGGTCTTCAAAGATGGCGAGACAATTTCGTTCGAGGACTACATCGATGACGATGGCCGTGGTAACGGGCCGTATCTTCTGAAATTGTCGCTGACCCGCAAGGGCGACAAGGTAATCCTTGATTTCAGTGGCAGCGCCCCGCAGGCTGAGGGACCAATCAACTATTTCATTAACGAAAACTTGGTGAGGATGTTCTTTGGTATCTACATGATTACCGTGGCTGACCCGCAGATTCTCTGGAATGACGGTTTCTACCCTCTGGTAGACGTCATCATCCCTGAAGATTCGTTCTGGCAGCCTCGCTATCCTGCGGCCCTAAACGCAAGAAACCACGGTGTAGGAAGAATCTTTGATCTGTTTGGAGGTCTGTTGGGTCAAGGCAACCCGGACCTGTTGAACGCCGCAGGATTCTCCTCGTCGCCTCACTTCATGTACTCGGGAACGTACACCCAGGGTAAGAACAAGGGTGAGTGGTTCCAGCTGTATTCGATTGGGTTTGGGGGAATCCCCGGACGTCCAATTGGTGACGGCCCGGACGGCCACTCGCTGTGGCCTTCCTTTGTCAACATTCCGTGTGAATACCTTGAGTCCTACTACCCGATGGTTATCGAAAAGATGGAGACTATTGCCGATTCCGGTGGAGCAGGATTCCACCGCGGTGGAAACGGAGTCGAGGTTATTTACCGGTTCCTCGAACCCGGCACCATCGCTATCCACGATGACCGCTGGTTGACCTACCCATGGGGAGTAAACGGTGGTGAACCAGGTGCCCGCGGTACAAAGCGCTTGACGAGAGCCGACGGCTCAGTTGAGGTGCTCCCGAGCAAAGTCCACGACGTCCACGTTTATCCCGGTGACCGGCTGCACTACATCACTTGGGGTGGAGGCGGCTGGGGCGACAGCCTCCGTCGCGACCCAGAGCTTGTGGGTCTCGAGGTCCTTAGAGGTCTCGTCACAGTGGAAGGTGCTCGAGAGTACGGTGTTGTGTGCGACGAGTCAGGTGCGGTGGATGCCGCGGCCACCGAGGCGCTTCGTGCCGAAATGGCAGCGAGTCGCCCCGCCGAGCTTCCCGTGTTCAACAGCGGACCACCGATGGAGGAAATCCTCGCGAATGCTCTAGCGGAAACGG
>Ga0255771_1004003_pt1 | contig 13673 bp, 7 predicted proteins | sample 011ome_19_FD_179969 | JGI IMG/M metagenome (GOLD analysis project Ga0255771, IMG submission 179969) | Coastal salt marsh microbial communities from the Groves Creek Marsh, Skidaway Island, Georgia - 011510BT metaG (version 2) | ecosystem: Environmental > Aquatic > Marine > Intertidal zone > Salt...
TATGCTTTTCCTATTATATTTTGTAAATCAATCCTAATAAGTACTATTATTCGACATTCTCGCGTTTAGGTTCTTCGGAGGCGGTAGTGAAACCAACACTAGCATCGGCAGAAGTGGCGGTACAAAGAGGAAGAATTGGCGTTACCAATGTTGTTGTCGGTGGTGGTAGTGGTGTCGCTGCTGCTGGTTCTGCAGTTGGTGGTGCTATCGTCGTTGTCGTTACCGCAGCCACCTTCTTTGGAATAGGTAAAAGTCCTTTCGTCTGTAATATCGCGGTGCGCTTGCGTTCATAGAACGCCTTTTCTTTCGGGCCTCCGGCGCAAGCATCGCAAAACCAATGCTCACACGAGGGAATCTCATCTAATCCGACGCAATACGTGTGCAAACTCCCGTCGCAACCATCACAGATGAGCATTTTCTCTTCGTCATCGCCGCTTTGGCATTTTGAACACAGCATCGTCATCAAAGAGTCAATTGTCGTACCATACACCACGGCGCCTGGTGCTAAATCTTCCACTTTGACATCACCGACATCCACATCTTCCAAAAGCGGCGTGTTTATGCACCGTTTCTTCAGCTTAGGGTTCATGCAAGTCCTGCAAGTGCCACATTTAAACGCTTTCCCATCTGGGCCTTTCGCGTACAAATGGTTTAAAGATCTCTTCTTCTTGTTGTTGTTCTGACCAGGCTGTTTCGGTTGCGCCCCCGGCTTCGCCACCGACGCCGTTTCCTTCTTATGCTTCCCTATTCCTGCACTAGTTTTACCGCGCTTCTTCTTCCTAAATGTTCTCGCGAAACCAACAGAGGATGTCGTACCAGTTGACATCAATCCTTCGACCTCGTCTAAAAATCCAAACGTCTGTTCTTTGGTCTCGCGCATCCCCATGTCCTGCTCCTGTCCTTTTTTCAAAGCAGCAAAATCCGCTTGCGTTTCTCGCAAAGCGTCGTCAAACCACGGCGAGCCATACATCTTAGCGTAGTTTTTAAAACTCCACTGCATTGTTGTCGGCCAATTTCTCGACGCGTTTTCTCGCAAAATTCGGAACAATTGTTTTCGATCCGTTTTCACGTAGGCGCCGCCGTTGTTGTACGCAGATTCTACATCTGGCAACGACAGAGTACCTCGTCTGTCGGCGGAAAGAGAAGCAGTCGGGTCGTAAATTGTTTGTTTAAACCACGAGCACATTTGACCCCACGGGTAATGCGGCTGATACTTTTTCGTAAGTGTATTTTTTACGTGAATAGAAATTTTGCTCGCCGTTTGTTTACATCCTGGATCGTGTTCGCGAAGCTGCACGGGAGGCGACATGAAGCCGACAAACTTTTCAGGCGTGAACCATCGCTGAGTACGCGCGTACATGAGTAGAAGATCTGCGCACGCGCAGTGTTCGATACCCAAGTTTCGAATGGAATCCGATACTTCAGCGAGCCATTGTTTGGCTTCGCTCGCCGTCGACGGCGTCATTTTCGATTTTGCGATGATGTCGTCGAGAACCTGTGTCGGATTACCCGTAAAAGTCCGGGTCGTTTTCTTCTCCTTTATCTTCTTCGCAGAGATGGTGTTTGGAACTTCATCTTGTCCAACTGATGACGGAACAGCAGCCAGTGTGGATGCCTGATTCGTATTTATTTTTTTCAAAGGAGGGAGATCGTATCCTTCCGACAACGCCATAGCAATAGCGTGGTCGTCCGCAGTTGAGTCATCCACTGGGCCAGAATTTTGTTCTTTCGTGATCTCTTCTGTTACAGTTGGAGCAAAATCATTCGCTCTTTCTCCTTCTTCTGTTACAGTCGCGATTGTGAGAGTTGCCGTCGTCGTTGTCGTCGTTGTCGTCCCCGCCGCCGTCGTCGTCACAATTTCATCTGATATTTTTTCTCCCTGGCTCGCTTCTTTCTGTGCCTCTTCTTCTTCGATTTTTTCTTCTTTCATCGGCTCCTCCGTCGTAGTTAACGTAAGATTCGCGTCCATCTCCTCAACTTTCGGTGGTAATACTTCCGCAGGAGCAGTGCTCGTTTCCACGACGGCAGCCCTAGTGTCTCGCGAACCCTTTCTTCGAGGTACATTCTTCAGTATACCGCACGCTTTCGAGAGTGCGCCAATCGCGCGCACGAGAATCGATTCTGAACCTGTCCACAAATGTTCGATGATATCCGCCTCAGTAGCTTCCCGCATGAAAGGTTTATCGGACTGCTCAGGTTGTCTCAAGAAGTACTTGATCTTGTCGAGTGTTACGACAATATTCTGTAATCGCGTTGCGACGACACCGTAGGTTTCAGCCTTTGCCCCTTCTAGATTATACTTCACTCCCTTTTGCATGGGCAGATTGCACAGCGCCTCGGGAAGTAATTTCTCCTCCAATTGCACATATCGCAAAATCAAAGATGCCCACTTTACGAGCCAATCTGGTGCTCTTTCACCTGAGAGGGTATTCAATGCGGAATCTCGAATGCCATAATCAGAGAGGAGAGCTAAATCTTCATCAGTCAGCGGTTCCGAGCACGCTCGACAGAGCATAGCGTTTCGATGCAAGAAGTTGTGCTTCTCGTTCATCACCGCGGTAAACGTGGAACTCCCCGCGTAAGAAAGAAACGAGCCACGGCAGTTAGGACTCGAACACAAACAAATAGCCGCTCGAAATTCTTTCTCGCTTTCCGTCACACACGAATAATCCCAGCACAACTCTTCGCCGCATTCGATCTTGGAGTTGGTATAAACTCCTATTGAAAGCTTCCCCTCGTGCGAAATTACCGTGGTTTGACAATTCCCCGCACAAGAATGTGACATTCGAGAAGCAAATTCGCATTCATGCATGGCTTCTACGAATACCGTATCTTTACCTCGAACGTCATCTTTCGGTCTCTCCAAAGTGATATTAAAAAACGAGGGAAGCTCTTGATTGGGATTGCGCTTCTTCATCGCGTCGCAACGTTCGTACCATCGCCAGGGAGAATACATCTCGCCGAGATAATGATTAACAAACATACCCGGTTGTAAACCTTCTTTACGGATGCAAACCACACCTACGCCTTTTGGATGCAATCGATAATGCCGCCGCAAAGTTCGCGGATCGATCTCTTCTCCTTCTCCTTCTTCTTCTTCGTTCTTCACTTCCGCTCTATTTTTAGCGGAAACAATGTCGACGTTCTCGTCGACGTCCATTGCCGTCGCCGCACCGTTCGTTTGAGTTCGCTCCGCATCGATTCCATCGGTAGGTCCCTCTTCATCCGGCAATACACTTTCTTCGAAACCGCTGTTGTTAATATCGGCAGCAGTAGTTGTGGTGGTAATGACTTCATTGTTCCCGCTCCTGGTAGTTCGACCTAATTTTGAAGCAGCGCTTGTGAGCTGCTGCGCTTGTTCGCCCGTTTGTTGCGGATCTTTCGCAGATCTCTTCCCGTCTTTTGTGTGCACTTCGGCTTCGTCAATCTCTTTAATTGCACGAATCAAACACTCTGCCGCACCTTTTGTTTCCACATCCCGTTCTCTCTCCGAGTCTTCCGCGAGATTTTGCGCAGCTTTCTCCATATCCCAACCTTCTTCACGTAACGCGTGCACCTTTGGCATGAGCTTTTTCGTCAAAAACTTTTCTCGTTTCTTGATATTTTCTGGTCCCTGATATCCTTCTGCTTGCGAAACTGCCGCTAGAACCGCCGCGCGAGTGTAACAGTCCATACCCCATAAATGCCGAATCTCGATATCTTCGCCCAGTTTCAAGGGCACGTGATTCGAAACATCTGGTCGCGCCCACTTCGCCCACGCCGGTAACTCTTCAAAGCTAAGCGTTTGCGGCTTTTCAACATCGGTCGTACCGTTGATAGCCCCGTTCGTGTTGCAATAATCGTGCGTACCATTAATCGTCTCCTCTTTCGCCGATGACTTTTGTGATGGACACAGTGGAACACGATTTTGTCGGTGCGCGTCTAACACGTCTTGGAACTCCTTCGGAATCGGCGGAATGTCCGTCCACCCGGGTGGTAAAGACGTATTTAACTTTTCTTCGATATATTTCGCGTCCAGTTCTGGCATATCCGGCGCCGGTTCGTACTTCTTTAAGGCTTTGTAAGGAATCGGTTCGAACGGCGTTCTCCTCCACGTCGGCGTGGTGAAGTACGGTTCCGTCGATTCGGCTTGCCGCAAAAGGTTCACGACGTTTCGCACGAACGGCGAAACCTGGTTGAAGACTGCTTTCTTCCCTTTCTTCTTTTTCTTCGCCTTCTTCACGTCTGTTTCTGTTTCTGTTGTCGTCGTCGTCGGTGCTTCTTCGTCTCCTCCCTCTTCCTCTTTGTTCATTTCACTTCTTTCCTTCTTTTCCTCCTCCCCGGGGAAATCTTCTTCTTCCACTCGCTGTTGCTGCTCTTCTTCTCCTCCTTCTTCTTCTCGCGTCTCTTCTTTCTCCGCTTCTTTCGTTGCATCAGGAAGAGGAGGAGAAGGCTCCGCGCCGTTCAAAAAGGACCCCTGAGTCTCCATCTTTATCAAAGCGCTCTGCAGAGCGCGCTGAATTTTTGAAAACTTTGTGTGTCTGTCTGGTCGGCTGTCGCAAAAAATTCAAAATCAAGCCAAACTTTTTTGTTGTTTGTTTTGGAACAAACACGCACAAAACTGAACAAAAAGTTGCTCGCAACGTAAACGTAACGCGACAGCGATGGGGAGTGGTAAGAAAAAGAAAAAGAAGAACTCGAATCAGAACAACAACAACAACAACAACAACAATAACACTCCGCAAAGTGCCGCTCGCCAAACTTCTAATGACGCGGCTTTGGCGGACACACCAGAAACACCGAAATTTATTGAAGACCACTTCACTCGTAAAAACGAAATTCAAAAGTCTGTCGAAGTAATAACAAACTCGCCGTTTCCATCTCCTATACTCTCACCAACGCCTACGCCAGCAAAGAAAGTGGTCCCGAAATCAACACTAAATGAGACAAAGTCAACCGATTCAATACCAGCCGAAGCAGAGATAGAAGAAGAACGAGATGAAGTCACTGAAAAAAAGTTGCATTTTATTCACGAGGCAGAAGAAAATACGACAACATCAACAACAACTGCGGTTACTTCACCTTCACCGTCGCAAGCGAGTGTGGGGACCAAAATTGATAAAATCGAGAGTCGAATAGCGGCAGATCCAATACATTCGCAAAGGACACAAACGACTACGCAGACATCCACGACGCTTCTTTTGGAAACGAATCGAGACCTGCGCTCGGCACTCGCAGACAGCATAAGCGAACTCGCCTCCCTGGAAGAGGAGAACGAGCGATTGAATGAACAAGTACGGAAAGAAATAGATATAGAGCGTCCAAAACTGATTGCTGAAGCGTGCGAGGACTTGTCGGAGCGATTGCAAAGAGCAGAAGTGGCGATTGAAAGAGAGCGACGAGAGGCGACGAATGGGAAGTTTGCCTTGACAGAGTTACACGCAACCAAACAAAAGCTCGCGGATGCGTTACAACTAGTGAAAGAGGGTAGAAAGAGTAACGCGAATAGCGGTGAAGAAAAGGCGAACGAAAACGAGGAAATGACAAATGTAGAAACAGAACGAATACGCGTCATGAAGGAAGCGTTGGAGAAAGCCGAAGACAAGGTGCTGGTGATGTTTGCCGATTTGAGTGCGACAAAGGTTGAATTAAATCGTCTTCGAGAAGAAAATACTGAATTAAAAACGAAACATGCGCTCTTGGAAACTAAACTGGAAGATATGCATAACCAGAGAGAGCAAGAGAAGGGACAGGGAAAGGATTCTGCGCCAGATACAAACGACACGCGAGGGAATGTAGAACACCGCCACGAACATCAACACCAAATGATGATGTCTCCACGAGCGGTAAAAGAGGAATTAGAACTCGCAAGTCTCATGAAGAAGAACGCGGAGATGCGAGATAGAGAGTCGCACAAGAAAATGGAGGAAGCTGAGAGACAAAAGGACGCGGCGGTGAAGGTTGTGGAGAAATTGCGGACTGAGAATGAAGAGATAAGACGCGAGAACGAGAAGTTGAGACGACGATTTCTTCTCGAGCAAGATAGTAGTAACATCGGTCAAGACGTGGAATTAGCAAGGAACGATAAAGTCCATAGCGGTACTGAGAGAGCAGAAAAGATAAGCGAGAAAACATCTGTAACGAAGAAAGTTGCAGTCGTCGTCGCGAAGAAGCGGGAGAGACCAAGCGTATTAAGACTGCCGAGCTTTGCGTGGTATTTCATATCGGGTAGCGATAAAGCGCCGGAATTCCGCATCGAGGAAGATGATAGTAATTAGAATTGTGTACTCAATAGTAAGTAGCTTCAAAACTTTGTCTCACTAGTAAACTAGCTACAGTACGCTTATTTATTACAACCACGCACACACACACACATGCACTTCAAGCCGTTTCTTTTATTTGTGGAGCTGTGTTGATAACACATACGGGGATGCACGCGTTTGCGACGACATATTTGCAAACACTTCCGAGAAAGAATTCTGCAATGCCGCTTCTGTTGTGCGCAGCCAACGCGACGAGAGTGTATACTTTCCCCGAGAAACGAAGGCATCGTTCGCAAATGATTGACGATATTGTTTTATTCGACATCTTTGCCAACTCCACTGCTTCCACCGAAAACGCGACTTCATTTTTCTCACAAATCTCCCTGAACCATCGTTCAATAGAGAGTTCAGTTGCTTTGCAACGCGAGGCGTTCTGTGACAAAGTGCTCGAGTACTCGCTCACTTCTTTCCTCGGTATAATCGTCAAGAAATGAATACTGCTTTCCTTCGGCTTGATCAAATGCTTCAACACAAACTCTGTTGATATCTTCGAGTGCTGGTGAGAAGCGATATCGATAGGAACGAGAATCCTTCTCTCCTTGACGGTCGCGCATACCGGCTTAATGCTCACTTCTTCGGTTGTTTTAATAACAGGCGCTTCATTATTATCCATCGCGCGTCTTCAGCGTCTCCTTTGGTACGTTCAAGTAGGTTCGTCGCGGCGCGCTCACAGGACGCAAGAAGCAGCAGCGATATTTTGACGTCTTTTGTGTTCGTGTATTTTTATTTCAAGTGTTTTTCGATTTTTCAAAAGTGCGAGTTTATTACACGCGCGACGACCATCTATCCCCAAGTTGTATGTGTAAGTAATAACATTTGCGCTAAATCCTATTTTCGTATAGTATTTACAAAACTCCAAAGAATGGGTTCTTCAAGGCGTTATCGATTTCTATTCCAGCCTGTTGGAGTTCCGCGAGCGATATTTTTTCCTTTGGCAAATGTAAAACGTCTTCGCCGGCGTCGTTCTTCTGCTCGCAAAAGCCGCACGTTTTCAAAAACACGTCGCCATCGAACGCTTTCACTCTTTCCGAAAAAGCTTTGCCGTTTACTTTGAGTGTTCTGTATTTTTCGTACGCCTCGTCGCTCGGTTCGCATTCAAAATTTTTCGCGATGTTACCTAGATAAGCTAACAGCGTTTTGTAGCACCTTTCCACGCCAGCGGGATCGGTATCGTTGTGCTTCTTCTTCACGTCGACGAGGTTTTTTCGCAAATTCTCCGCGAGTTGCACGGGGCGCACGACTCCCACGCCTTGTTTTTCTTTTCTTTCCACCTCCTCTTTCACCTTTCGCGCCTTTTCTTCGTTTCGTTTCTTCTCTCGCTCGATTTCCTCCGGCGTCAACTCTTCCGGCAAACCGAGTTTCCTTCGTCTCTCTTTCTTATCTTCCTCGAGTTTCACTCTAATTTTCTCACGAGCTTTCTCTTCTTCTTGTTTTTCTATTCGTCGCAGCTCTGCGTTTCGTTTGAACTGCAGCGCTTCTTCTTTCTTTTTCGCCTCTAAGAGTTCCTTTCCAGACCGTATGCGTTCTTTTTCTCGCACTTTTTCCAACTCTGCTTCTTCCTTCTTTTTCTTTTCGGCGACATCTAAGCGAAGTTTCTCCGCAGCCACGCGCGCTTCTTCTTTCGAAAGTTTTTTCTTCACCGCTGCCGCGGCTTTCTTCTTCGAAACGAGCAGTTGTTCGTCCATTCCTTGGTCGTCTTGGTGTTCGGCGAGCCATTGCACACACTGCTCGACTGAATCCGACTGCGTCGCGAATAAAACGCGCACGCATCGATTGTGCGCAAATCCCAGCTCCTTTAACTTTTCAACCATCTCTTTCGAAACTTCTGGCTCAACTTTTTCGTCGTCGTCGTCGTCGTCGTCGTCATCGTCGATGATCATGACGTCGTCGTCTTTATTTGAGCTTTTCTTCTTGAGAGGCAACCCGGCGTCTTCGCGCATGTCGTTCTCCATCTTTCGAAACTCCTTCGCCGTTTGTACCACGTTGTCGCTCTCTTCGCACGGAACGAACACGCTGTGACCTTCGTTAAAGTTCGCGTGCAATTTCTGTTCCTCTAGGTTTCTGCATCGTTTCCCGCACTCTCGACACTTCATCGTTTTTATTGTTTCCGTTGACTCTGCAAAATCGGCGTGACCGGTCATCTCCCCGTGCGTTTGACACTCCTCCACGCTTTTCAAAAGAAGGCCGCAGACGTTACACTTGAGCGAAACCGCCTTCGCAGCCGACGACATTGTTACTCGTTATTCACTTTTTCTTTATCTTTCTTTCCTCGTTTTATATTATTATACGTTTGATAATAGTAGTTGTTGTTGTTAGTGAGCACCTGCTGCGTGTTTTTTGTATCTCCCGAGAGAGGGAGCTTCGATTTTGACGAGAGAAAGGAGGAGAGGAAACATTTTAAGAAGAAGTCAGCAAAAACGACGTGACCTGCACCCACAAAAATTCAACGCATTCAACAGCGAACAGCGAGAAAAGGTAGTGGAGAGCAAAACTCCGGGTTGTTATCATTATCGAAGGGAAAAAGAAGAAGAAGAAGAAGTGAGTGTGAAACAGAGCCATAACGCGCCAGATACAACATCATGTTTGCGATTACTCCCACGTGAGAGAGAGAAGGAAAGAAAGAGAATCGTCACCGAGAGAATCGACTGAAACAAAAATGATGCGCCAACAATTTCCACGCGCGACGCGTCGATGGGGCGCACTTCTTCTCTTCCTCCTCTCATTTTTGATTTTCAACGATGAGGAATCGGTCTTTGTTCAATACGTGCTCGCAAAAGAGGCAAGTGAACCCGGGGTCTCTTCTGCTGACAACGCCGCGAGGAAAGCTGGAGAAATTGGCACCACAGAAGTAGGAGCGCCTCCCGTGGTGGCAACTATTCTTAAAGACGCCACCGCGGAGGAATCAAACAAACAAAAGGAAAAGGAATACGCCGAGCGACGGTCGAAGGTGTACTCGCGCGTAGAATTTGCCTCGTTCGTACTGCAAAAGTCACCGTTAGAAGATGAATTCTGCGTTTACGACGTCCAGAAGGAAGGCGACGAAGGCGACGACGAAGACGAAAAGATTGGTCCCGTGCCGCTGTTGAAAAAGAGGGAGAAGACAGAGCGCGAAGTCTTGCCCTCATTGAAGGCGTACAAAACATCCGTGCAAGAACAACTTCAGCAAAAACGAGCGTTGGAGAAGAAGGCTAAAAAAGCAACGAAAAGTGGCGAGAATATTAGCAGCGGCGGCGAACAACAACCGGTGGTGGTGGTCGCGAGCAACGGCGAGAAAGACCTGAACTCGTCTACACCTGGAGAGGAAGCAGATGAATCCACCAAATCCGGAATTTCCGTTTCGGATGATGCCACTCTCGCGGAGGAACAGTCTGCATCATCAGCGTCGTCGTCGTCGTCGTCGTCGTCATTATCATCTACCACTGCATCGTCGGAGAAAAAAGCTTCTGATGGAGATGAAAAGGGTGCGAACGAGAAAACGGACATCGAGAAGACTGAAAAAGCACAAGTCGCGAACAAGGAGACGGCGTCGAGTGCAAAGACTTCCGAAAATAAAGGAGACAGAGAAACGGAGACAAATAGAAACGAAGAGCACGCAGGGAATGACGGCATCGAAAAAGCGGCCGATGAGACTGAGCATACAAAGAGCGCGGCGGAAAAATCCGAGGAATCTGAAACATCCGCATTAGATGTGAACGCGGCGGCTTCGTCGTCTGAGAGCAGCATGAAAGTAGAAGCGGAGATTGATAAGAGCAGTGCTGACGAGCATAATAACGTTGCAGATTCGAAGGAGAACAACCATCTTGACAGCGAAGACAGCAAAGCAAGCGATGCAAATGATGAAGACGATGACGATGATGATGATGATGATGACATGGCCAATAAAATTATACATCCTCAATCCGTCACCAAAGAAGACCGAGAAAAGTATAATTTAGCCTCGGTCCGAAATGGAGCAAAAGTTATCTCGAGTAACGAGGAGTCGAAGCACGCTTCTGCGATGCTTTCAGAAGATATGGACTCGTATTACATATCTCCGTGCAACGCAGAAAGCAAATGGGTAACTGTCGAACTCTCCGAAGAAGCAACTTTGACACAAGTTATCGTCGCCGACTACGAATTTCACTCTTCCGGCATGCACGACTTTGAAATTTGGGGTACGGACGGTCATCACAGCGATAAGGACGGTTGGAAAAAGCTCGCTACTTGTGAAGCCTCGCGGTCGAGAGAGCCGCAAAAGTTTTCCATTCCCGCGAACGAATGGGTGCGATACGTACAGCTTCGCTTCTTGACGCATTTTGGATCTCATCACTTTTGTACGGTTTCTCTTTTTCGCGTTCACGGTAAAGATGCCAAAGAGACGCTTCGGGAAGAAATGGAGAGGTTACAAGAAGAGGTTGAGGAAGTAGAGCAATTGTTTCGCGAAACGGACGAGACTGAGGAAGCAGAAGCATCGGCATCTTTCGAGGAAGGAGAGAATAGCAACAACGATGCGTTGGACGGTTCTGCCTTGTCTGATGTTGACGACGCCGATGTTGTGGGAATTACTCGCGACGAGAACCTCGACGGCGACGGGAATAACGAGAATGCAACTGATAATGGTGGGAATAAGCCTTCGAGTACTACCGATGTGTCAGCTCGGGAAAGCGAAGAAGATTTGAAAACAAAGAAGAATTCGAAAGGTAGTAGTGATGGTAGTGGTAGTACAAGTAAAACTGATTCACCCGGCGGCGAGTCGGTCGCTGCTGCCACCAACAATGTGAAAAAAAATGAAGTGAACGAGGAGGAAGTGAACGCGGCGATGCAAGATACATTGCCCTCAAAGGATGAGCAGGCGGCAACAGCCAATAAGTCTTCGCGCGACACGAGAGAGAATAGTGGCACATCCACCCCTTCTTCTAGCGCTGCTACTACCACTACTTCTGCGAACGCAACGCTTGCTACGGAAGTTCCCGAGGCTGACGCGACGAGTGAAGAAAATTCCAACGCCTCATCTGCTGGCCAGATGAAACCGCCGCCATCATCGTCGTCCCTCAGCAATAAGACGAAATCGAACGAGAGCGGCGCTTCTGCTTCTTCATCTGAAGGTGCTTCGACGCCGGCGGCAGCGGCGGCGGCAGCAGCGGCCGCAGCGGCTTCGCAACCCGGAGGAGGCGGTAAAGGTTCCGAAAACGTTTTCCGTAAACTCGCGCAGAAAGTGAAAGATTTGGAATTGAACCAATCTGTGCTTGACCGTTACATCGAAAGCTTGAACGAGCGATACGCTGGTGCGTTGGACGATTTAAATAAAGAAATCGATGAGATTGCTGCGGTGGTGACAAACTCTTCGAACGCGTTGAATGAAGCCGCGAGAAGGATGGAAAAATCTGCGTCGAAGTGCGACAAAGAAACGGAGAGGCAAGCGGATAGATTCACAAAGTCCGAGCACGCCTTGATGGGTGCGCTGAAGGAGTTTGAAAACAGTCGCGCGCAGGCACGCAGACGAGAGAATGTTATTCTTTCGTTCATGTTTGTCATCTTGACTGGTATGGCTTGGAATGCAGCGGGTCTGGGAGGGATTAGTAGTACTCTTAAAAAGAAAGCGTCATCGCGCGATGCGCAAGAGGAGGAAGGAGCAGAGGAGATGGCGCACGAACCGCCACAACAACAAGAACACAACGCGTTTCGGAGAGTGCATCTCAGCTCTCCAGATTTCGCGACGCACGCTTTCAGGGAGAATCTTTTCTTCGAATAGTAAGAAACACTTTGAATAGAAGAGAAGAAGAATAAGATGTAGTTTCATATACTCGGTTACAGTACTGTTCATTTTATTTTTACGAACGATACACTGACAATTGGCGCGCAGCGACTAGAAAAATCAGAATCCTTTTGAGGAACTTCTTACCTCTCTCAATCACGTCGTCATCATCACCGCCTCGTCTGTACTGTTTGTTGCTATTTTTTCTAATCTTTCCTTTATTAATCTCTTCGCTTTCGGCCGCGCAACGTCCAAGGCTGTTTCGCCGTCCAAGTCTTTCCACTCTAACTCTATGCCTTTTTGGTAGAGTAAGAATTCTACGCACGAGACGGCGTCTTGACAGGCGGCGTAGTGCAAAGGAGTATCTCCATCTTTACACGGCGCGTTGATGTAAGCAACTCTGTTCTCTTCGCCGACTAGCTCGACGAGTTTTCTCGCAAACTCTGCTCTGTCCGAGAAGCACGCTTGGTGTAAAGGACTCCAACCGTTTTTGTTACGTTCGCTGATGGCGTCGGGATTCTCTCGTAAAACCAAATCGAATTCCTCTTCGTCGCCGTCTTCGATGGATCCGAAAATTGGCGTTTGCGACGATATCTTCACTGCGGACGAACTGTTACTGCTGCCGCTGCTCTTTTTCTTCTTCTTCTTACCAGCCGCGGAGGACTTTTGGAATCCCATCTTATGTTTTTCGTAGAGCAGAGGAAAAGAGAGTGAGGTTTGATAGAAGAAGAAGGAGAAGAAGAAGAAGAAGAAGAAAAGGTCACAAAAGGTTGTTGTTTTGTTAAACTCTCAAGTTCCTATTCTCTATTACTAAACGCTAATAATAATCTACGAAGACGACGACGACGACGACGACGACGCTATCAGTTACACACCCGCGCGCGTAAAGGAGTCAGTCGTCGGACTCATCTCTGTTAATAAAGTACCAACTAACGTCTATGCTACAAAGTCAAATCTCTTCGGCGCCGACGACCAAAAACGACCAAAGAAGAAGAGCAGCACATAAGAATAAACGGTCCCAACAACACGTTCGTCAGTTGTACGCTACACACGCTGGAGAGACACACCCACGGAATGACCGCTATTTGGCCAAACTCAAAGGTGTTACCGTGAGGAAACGCTAAAAATCTTCCCAATGGCCAGACTAAAACTCTCGGCACCTCGAAGAGAGGCACACCGAAGAAATTCTTTATGAAGGCTGAGGAGATGAGAAACTTTAACCACGAGAGATAGTGTCCAAAGCTCATTAGTTTTCGCATCAACGGCGTTCGTTTGGTCAGCAACTCTTTCTCTTTCTTCCTCAGCTCCTCTTTTCGTTTCTCGTCTGCTTCTCTTCCGATCGTGTTGTTTAAAGTTTTTATTCTTCTCTGTAACGACCAAATTTCGCCCGTTTTCTCGTGGAAAACAAATTTCAGAGCGTCGATGAGAAGAAACACGAGCGCAATGCACAGTTGAGGAGGCAAAGGAAAGTTATTATTACTCTTTTGTTGTTGTTGTTGTTGTTGTGATAATTGTTGTTGTTGTGATAACGACGATACGTAGGAGTAGAAGAGAGAGGGGAGAATACGGAAAAACATGATGTTTGTATGTTTTCTGTCTTCTTCGTTTTGTGGCGTGTGCATCAATCAAACGAAACT
>Ga0255771_1004030_pt1 | contig 13617 bp, 9 predicted proteins | sample 011ome_19_FD_179969 | JGI IMG/M metagenome (GOLD analysis project Ga0255771, IMG submission 179969) | Coastal salt marsh microbial communities from the Groves Creek Marsh, Skidaway Island, Georgia - 011510BT metaG (version 2) | ecosystem: Environmental > Aquatic > Marine > Intertidal zone > Salt...
ACACCCGGAGGCCGAGTTGCGGAGAGTGGGTGCACTTTTCGAGAGCCAGACGGCTTTCCGGGACTTGTTCGCTACTCACGTGGTGGTCGATGACGAACAGCGGTTTGTGACCGGGCAAAACCAAAATTCAGGTCTGGAGACCGCGCACCGCATGATGCAAGTCATTGCGGACCGCGGATAAAGGTTATGAACATCGCCCTCAGAGCGATCGTGCTGCTATGTGGCGTGCTCTTTATCGTTACGGGCCTGCGCTGGTTGCTGGCGCCCGCTGGTGTGGCACCAGAATTCGGTTTGGCACTGAGTAGCGGCGTTGGCCTGAGCTCTCAGATCGGCGACATGTCAGCGTTTTTCCTGACGCTTGGCGTGAGCATTCTGATGGGGCTCACTACCGGGCGCGCCATCTGGTATTACCCGCCAATGATTTTGCTCTCGCTGACTGCTGTCGGTCGCATTCTAGCCTGGCTGTTGCACGACGCTGCGCTGGCGATGAATCTGATCGCGCCAGAGGTGATTGTGGCGCTGATTTTGCTGATTGCATCGCGTCGACTCCCCGCTCAGGGTTGAGCGCTTGAAACGCCTTACTCTCTTATGTGTGCTGCTCTCTCTTGGACTGATGGCTACGCCCGCCAGCGCGGCGGCTGAGCGGTCACTCGCTGAAGCCCTCGAGGCTAAAGCTGCGTCTGCACACCGCGCACCGAACATCGTTTTAATCCTCGCCGACGACTTGGGCTTCTCTGATATCGCGCCTTATGGCAGCGAGATCAGCACCCCCAGCCTGTCGGCGCTGGCCGCGGCGGGAGTCAGCTTTACCAACTATCACACTGCCGCCAATTGCGCGCCTGCACGGGCCATGCTGCTGACGGGGGTCGATGCCCACTTGGCTGGGGTACCCAACATCCCAGAAATGCTGGCACCCGAGCAGCGGCGTTACGAGCATTACCAGGGAGTGCTTGGTCACAACGTGGTGACCGTGGCGACGCTGTTAGAGGGCGCGGGATATCACACCTATATGGCGGGCAAGTGGCACTTGGGCAGCGCGCCCGGTCTGTTGCCAAGCCAACGGGGGTTTGAGCGCACAGTTGCATTGGCCGATTCCGGCGCCGACAACTGGGAGCAGCGGCCTTACATCCCGCTCTATGACAACGCCAACTGGTATGCGGATGGCGAGCCTTACCAGTTGCCCGACGATTTTTACTCCTCACGATTCTTGGTCGATAAAACCATTGAGTTTATTGACGGCCATATTGAAGACGACCGCCCGTTCTTCGCTTACCTCCCTTTCCAGGCGGTGCACATACCTGTGCAGGCGCCGCAGGCATTCATTGATCCCTACATGGGCACGTATGACGCGGGCTGGGATGCGATTCGTGAAGCGCGCCATCGCCGCGCTGCCGCACTAGGCGTGATTCCGCCCGATGTCGAAATGGTTGGTATGCCCACCACCGGCGACTGGCAGGCGCTCGATGCGGATCAGCAGCGCTACGAAGCCAAGCGGATGGCGGTCTACGCGGGCATGGTCGAGGCGATGGACCACCATATTGGGCGGTTGGTCTCCTACCTCAAAAGTCAGGAGCGATTCGACAACACAATCTTCATCTTCACCTCAGATAACGGCGCTGAGGCGTCGGGACCGGCTGACCCAGATGACTTCATTACTTCACGACAAATGAGTGCGCTGGGTTACAACACCGACTACGAGACACTCGGCCTGAAAGGCAGCTACAACACGATCAGCCCCAGCTTTGCCAGTGCAGCGGTGAGTCCGCTGGCCTACTACAAATTTTATGCGGGGGAGGGCGGCATGCGAGTGCCGCTGATTGTGGCAGGTGAATCACTGCCCCAGCGAGGCGTGCTGAACGACGCATTTACTTTTGTCACCGATATCACGCCAACCATACTGTCCTTTGCTGGTGTGCAGCCGCCTGATGGGCGCTACGGTGGCCGATCCGTGGAGCCTATGATTGGGCGAGATCTGTCGCCTGTATTGCTCGGCATGGCAGAGCAGGTTTATGGCGCAGATGATGCGGTGGGCTATGAGCTAGCGGGCAATGCCGCGCTATTTCAGGGCGATTACAAAATTGTTGTGAATCGCAAACCACTTGGTGATGGCGAGTGGCGGCTGTTCAATATCAAAAAGGACCCGGGCGAGACTCGAGACCTTGCGCAAGAAGAGCCCGCGCGCCTGCAGCAGATGTTGTCTGCCTACGAGCGCTATCAACGTGAGAACAAGGTGCTGGATATGCCAGCGGGGTATGGCCATATCAAGCAGTTACTGATCAATACGCTTCACCAACAGTGGCGTACCCCTTTACTGGTGGGGCTTCTCACGTTGCTCATCCTGGTGCCGTTCTTCGTGGCCTACCGCATGGGGCGAAAATCCTAGCGTGGACAAATCAAACATCCTTTATGCCATGCCGCACTCGCTCTACTCTGGGCGTGCGCGCAGTTACCTCATAAAAAACCACATCCCCTTCGAGGAGCGCTCAACAGGGCACGAGAGTTTTAAGGCCGAGGTGCTCCCCAAAGGCAAATTGCCCACCATTCCCACCTTGGTAACGGCAGAGGGTGAAGTAATTCGCGATGGGGCCGCCATTATTGAGCACTTTGAGGCGGCGAGTGGGCGGCCTTGCCAGCCCCCGGGTGCGCGCCAGCAAGTGATCAGCGCCCTGTTTGATGTGATCGGCACCGACGGCCTCCTGCGGCCGGCCATGCACTACCGCTGGAATTTCCCAGACGACAACCTTGCATTTGTGCGCTATCACTTTTTGCACTCACAGCGCGATGTGCCTGAGCGTGAGGAAAAAACCGAAGCGATGATGAATCGCATGCGCCACGCAGCGATGATTTTTGGCGTGACAGAGCAGAGTCAGCCGGTAGTTGAGGCCCTCTACTTTGAATACCTAGATGCGCTAAACATGCACTTCGAGCGCTATCCCTACCTTTTGGGCTGGCGGCCCTGTATTGGTGACTTCGGATTGCTCGCGCCAATGTATGCTCATTTGGGGCGAGATCCGTATCCTGCAAGGCTCATGCAACAGCGCGCGCCCGCCGTGTATCGATGGGTAGAGCGCATGAATCGTGAAGATCAGGATGCGCCCGAATTCTTCAATGCCGGCAATGATTTTCTGGCGAATGATGAAGTGCCAGAAACGCTGATACCGGTGCTGAAAATATTGGCCGAGGATTTTGTGCCCGAGACGCTGGCGGCCGCGGAGCTCATCAATAGCTGGCTAGATGAGCATCAACCTGAAGCGGGCGCGGGAGCAGTAGGGCGCCTTGCGGAGGCCTTGGGTACGGCCGATTTCACGGTGCGGGGCGAAACGATCACCGCGCTCGCTCAGCCCCATCGATTTTATTTGCTGCAGCGTGTGCAGGATGTCTTTGCCAAGTTGTCAGACGAGAAGCAGACCGAGATCAGTACACTGCTGGAAGCATGCGGCATGAAGAGTCTCCTAACGGCAGTACTCAGTCGCGGCATAGCCCGGTCAGAGAACCTTGAGGTTTGGCAGTGACCGCATGCGACATGAAAGGGGTTTTGATTAAGATGGGCTATGCGGAACTCAGAGATCCCGGTTGCCCAGCTCTCAGATGATTCAGCCTCGACCGAGGGAAATCTCTCTTTTGTTGCCCCGAGGGGACTCGATCAGGCCTGGGAGCTGGGTCTTTTTTATCTCAAAACACCCAACGATTTAGATCTCGAATCTGCGCGCGAATTTGGCAGGGGTTTGATCGCGACGGACAGCCCTTACCGGCAAGTCCCGCAATACGGCGAGTTAGAGGGCTTCATTGCGCTCGAGAATAACCAGCAGACCAAGCTGGCGCTCCGCCGCGAGCGCTGGGGTCAGCACTACCCAGCGCAGATCGCCGCATTCGGTCGCCAGCTCGACACCATCGGTATCGCGATTATCTGCGAGGTATTTCGTCAGTCAGGCATTCCCGAAACGCTGTGGGATCGTGCCTCGGGTGGATACGCCTCAGGCGGGGGTGATGCGTTTCTTAACTTTGTGCACTACGACACCCGAACCCCTGACTGGGGGCTGCGGCCGCATACCGACTACGGTTTTGTCACGATCCTCGATGCCAGCGCACCGGGCCTACAAATCGAAATGAACGGCGAATTTCAGGACGTGCCGGTGTTGCCCGGGCATTTGATCATCAACTTTGGTGAGGCGCTTAACTTCATTACCGCTCACTCTGATCGCGCGGTCCGCGCGGTGACGCACCGTGTCCTGAGCCAGCGATCTACAGACCCGGTGCGCCAGGGCATTGTTTATTTCGCCAACCCGGATCTCGATGGCATGTTGTGGCAGTTTGATGCATCTGGAGAAGAGCAGGGCAGTTCTTCCGTGCAACGTTTATTCGCGCAACTTGAGCAAAAGCTCACCCAATAACGCTCTCGCGTTTTCAGTCTGTCGTCGCTTCGTGACGTGACGCAGACTCAGCGGCTGGCCAGATAGCCGTCTGTGTCAGTCGACTTGTGCCGCAAGCGGCAGCGCGGAAGTATTCTTAATTTCTGTCACGGCGATGTGCGAATGGAGTTCTCTAATTAATTCGCTGGCAGTTAGGGTGTTCCTGACGAAGTCTTCGTAGTGCCGGACATCACGCGTAACGATCTTTAAGACATAGTCCCAAATGCCGGTCATCGTATAGCACTCCAACACCTCGGGATGGCCTTTGATCATCTGCTCAAACTCAATCAGGTTTTGTCTACCGGTTTGGGTCAGATTGACGGTCGCAAATACGACAACACTCATGCCAAGCGCTTCGCGATCCAACACCGCGACCCGCTTTTGAATGATCCCTTGCTCCTCCAGCCGGTTAATGCGTCGCCAGCAGGGAGACTGTGAGATGTGCAGCTTATCCGCCAGAGCCGAGGTGCTGATGTTGGCGTCCTCTTGCAGCAAGCTCAGCAGTTTCTTGTCGGTTGAATCGATATCCATGAATAGAAAAGCCCCTATAAATCCTATTTAAGAATAATTTATTCATTTAATAGCCTATAGGCAAATATTTAAAATAAATTTCTCCGCCCCCGCGACCCATAATATTCCGAGGCATGCTTGAGTAGAGAGGCCAGCAGATGGGGCAGGCAGAGCGACCGCCGTTGCGGCGAGTGTCACTGGACGACAAGTACACTCACGACCACACATCGGCCTACATGACAGGCATTGAGGCGCTGGTTCGCCTGCCGATGCTGCAAAGAAAACGGGATGTGAAGCGCGGCCTCAACACCGCCGGCTTCGTCTCTGGCTATCGTGGCAGCCCGTTGGGTGGCGTCGATCAAGCCATGTGGAAAGCCTCAGCGTACCTCGAGGCCCACCAGATTCACTTCCAGCCGGGGGTGAATGAGGATCTTGCCGCTACGTCGGTATGGGGCAGCCAACAGACCAACCTGTTCGAGGGCGCGCGCTTCGATGGTGTTTTTGGCATGTGGTACGGCAAAGGCCCTGGCGTTGACCGCAGTATGGACGTCATCAAACACGCCAATGCGTTCGGCACGTCTCGCTATGGCGGCGTGCTCGCAGTGGCAGGGGATGACCACGCCTGCAAATCCTCAACGTTGCCCCACCAGTCGGAACATATGTTCATTGGCGCCTCTGTGCCGGTGCTGGCGCCGGCGAACGTGCAGGAGGTGTTGGATCTGGGTATTTTCGGCTGGGAACTGTCCCGGTATTCAGGCTGTTGGGTCGGACTGAAGGCCATCACGGAAAACATGGACTCAGCGATTTCTGCTGACATTGATTCCGACCGCGTGGACATCATCATTCCGGAAGAGTTTGAGTTACCCGCTGACGGTGTGCACGCCAGATGGCCCGACAAGCCGCTGGAGCAGGAGCTCCGCCTCAACAAATACAAAATCTATGCGGCTCGCGAGTTCGCCAGGGTCAATCGCCTGAATCGAGTCGTACTGGATAGTCCTAACCCCCGCTTTGGCATCATCACTTCGGGTAAGGCTTACCTCGACGTCATGCAGGCGCTTGAGGACATGGGGATTACCGAGGCCATTGGCGCCGAAATCGGCATCAGGGTTTTCAAAGTCGGCATGCCCTGGCCGCTGGAGCCGCGGCTGACCCATGACTTTGCCGAGGGTCTCGAAGAGATTCTGGTGGTCGAAGAGAAACGCTCCATCATTGAGGATCAACTGACTTCTCAGCTCTATAACTATCCAGTAGGCAGCCGGCCCAGGGTGATTGGCGAGTTTGATGAGGAGGGTCGCGATTTACTGCCCAATGTGGGAGAGCTGACGCCGGCCATGATCGCGCTCGTCATCGCCGATCGGATTCGACGATTCTTTTCCAGTGAACTGCTGGAGCAACGCGTCCGGTGGATTGAGGAGAAAGAAAAGTCGCTCGCGGTTCCCTATCAGACCATCGAGCGCGTTCCTCACTTCTGTTCTGGTTGTCCCCATAACACCTCCACCAAGGTGCCAGAGGGTAGCCATGCGCTGGGCGGTATTGGTTGCCACTACATGGCAACCTGGATGCCAGATCGCCCCACGCATACCTTCACCCAAATGGGGGGAGAGGGTGCGACCTGGATTGGCCAGGCACCGTTTACCGAGACCCCGCACGTGTTCCAGAACCTGGGCGACGGCACCTATTTTCATTCAGGCGTACTGGCAATTCGTGCAGCGGTCGCCGCCGGCGTGAATATCACCTACAAGATCCTCTACAACGACGCCGTCGCGATGACCGGTGGGCAACCGGTCGATGGGTCCTTGAGCGTTGGCGATCTGATCCGTCAGTTAAGCGGCGAAGGGGTGCGACGCATCGCGCTGGTCTCTGATACACCGCAGGACTGGCGGGGCAGATTTGACGCCATACCGGGCTTTAGCCTGACCCACCGGGATCAATACGACGCCTTGATGTTGGAGCTCAGAGCGTTCAGGGGAACCTCTGTCATTGTGTATCAACAGACCTGCGCAGCAGAAAAAAGGCGCCGTCGTAAAAAAGGGAAAATGCGCCACGCTGATCGTCGCGTTGTGATCAACGAGGCGGTGTGCGAAGGCTGCGGCGACTGTAGTGTCGAGTCCAACTGTCTCTCGGTGCTCCCAAAGCAAACGGTGCTCGGCAGAAAACGCGAGATTGACCAAAGCGCCTGCAACCATGACTTCAGCTGCCTGAAAGGATTTTGCCCGAGCTTCGTGTCGGTCATTGGCGGAGAGCTGCGCAAACCCCAGCCAGCGCAGTCGGAGGAGCCCATCTTCGATCCGCTGCCCCAGCCCGACCTGCCGTCTCTTGATCAACCCTGGAATACGGTTGTGGCGGGCGTCGGCGGCACGGGGGTATTGACCATCACCTCGCTGATTGCCATGGCCGCACATATCGAAGGCAAAGGTTGCGCCACATTGAATCAGACGGGACTCGCGCAAAAATTCGGCGCGGTAGTGAGCCATGTGCGTGTTGCGAAGGCACAGGACGACATTAAAGCGGTTCGCATCCCTGCGGGAGAGGCCGATCTGCTCATTGCATGCGATCTGGTGGTGAGCACGGGTTATGAGGCCATGGGCAAAGTTGCCCACGGGCGTACCCATGCAGTCATTAATGACAACGAGCAGCCGACAGCCGCATTTGTTCAGGACCCCGATGCGCATTTTCCGGCTGAGGGCATGAGGCAAAAGGTCACTGCGCAGGTGGGTGAGCAACTGGAATTTGTTCACGCCTCCGATATCGCCCTGCAGTTAACAGGCGACGCCATCGGCACCAATCTCTTCATGCTGGGGTATGCCTGGCAGCGCGGCTGGGTGCCCGTGGGCGAAGCCGCACTGGAGCGAGCGATTGAATTGAACGGGGTGGCGGTTGCATTCAACAAGAGCGCGTTTCTCCTTGGCCGCCGGTTTGCCAACCAACCGGAGCTGGTTGTGTCGCTGCTACCCCAAGCATCGTCAAACACCGATGCCGACCTCACGCTGGATCAAGTGATTGAGGATCGCTTTGAACGGCTCGTGGCGTATCAGTCTGTGGGCTATGCGCAACGCTACTTGGATCAAATTGAAAAGGTCCGTTCCCTAGACAGCGACCCAGAAGCGGACGATTCGCTGACCCATACCGTCGCTCGGCAACTCTTCAAGCTCATGGCCTATAAAGACGAATATGAGGTTGCGCGCTTGCATAGCGATGAGGCCTTCCGCGCGAAACTCGATGCACAGTTCACCGGTAATTACTCAATCAGGTTCCATCTGGCACCGCCTTTATTGAGCAGAGCCGACCCCGAGACGGGCAAAGTTAAAAAAGTTGAGTTTGGTCCCTGGCTCATGCCGATGTTTCGCGTACTTGCCAAGCTTAAGTGGCTCCGCGGGACGCGATGGGATGTTTTTGCGCTTACCAGCGAGCGCAGGCAGGAGAGAGAGGATCTGGCGCGTTATCAAGCCGACCTGGCTGCAGTCTGCGATCGGCTGACGCCGGACAACTACCGCGCTGCGCAACAACTCATGAAGCTGCCAGAGAAACTACGTGGCTATGGTCACGTAAAAGCCCGAAATCGAGCAGCGCTACAGGCAGCGCGATTACAGCTACTGAGAGAATTTCACGGCGACACCCGGCATGTAGAGGTGGTCCACCAAAGTGCAGCGTAACGGCTTGTCACGATTTTGACGGGGTACATGGAGCACTCTGAGGGGATATGGATATGAATTTGAAAATGACAGTGCAGGACGACTTCTGTCACCACCTGGACTTCGATGGGCACGAACAGGTGATCCATTGCACGGACCCGCGTAGCGGATTGAACGGTTTTATCGCCGTGCACAACACCCATCTTGGACCCGCTATGGGCGGGTGCCGGATGTGGCCTTATGCAAGGGAAGCCGATGCCCTCACCGATGTGTTGCGCCTGTCGCGCGGCATGACCTACAAGGCGGCGCTGGCGAACCTCGAGGTCGGAGGTGGAAAGTCGGTGATCATCGGCGACCCGCGTCGTGACAAATCCCGAGAGTTGCTGCTGGCGATGGGCGATTTTGTAGACAGCCTGAGGGGGTCTTACGTGATCGCAGAGGATTCGGGTACGGCTGTGCCGGATATGCGCGTGATGGGCGAGCGGACAAACTGGGTGGCTGGTGTTTTAGAGGGTGCGGAGCATGGCGGTGATCCTTCACCGTCGACGGCCTATGGTGTGTTCGTTGGCATCAAGGCAGCGGTTAAGCGCCGACTCGGTACCCAATCACTCGGTGGCATGAAGATAGCAATACAGGGAGTGGGCAATGTCGGCTATCGCCTCGCTCGCTTGTTACACGAGGCGGGTGCCTCATTGGTTGTCGCAGATGTCTATGCAGCAAACGCCGAGCGCGCAGTGCGGGAACTGGGCGCAGAGCTCGCCTCGGTTGACGAGGTGCATCGTACAGCCGTAGATGTGTATGCCCCCTGTGCCTTGGGTGGTGCTGTGAACAACCAGACTGTTGAAGAAATTATCGCCCCGGTGGTGGCCGGTGCGGCGAACAACCAGTTAGTGTCGCCAGCCCACGGAGAGCGACTGCGACAGCGTGGCATCTTGTATGCGCCTGATTACGCCATTAATGCGGGTGGGGTGATTGACATTGTCTCCCAGCGCGCGGGCAGAGACCACCGGGCAACGCAACGTCATCTTGATGCCATTGCGCTCACTCTTCACGAGATTTTCGAGCTGGCGGACGAGAGCGGTCAGACGACTGCGGCAGTCGCCGATCAGGTGGCGGAAAAAAGATTTAAAAGAGGTGAAAGGTAGAGGCCCATAAATGCAGTAGGCCGAAGAGGCGTTTCCAAGCCTCAGCCACTCACTGCACTGCGTTGAATAAGGCCTTATAGCCCGATCACGGGGCCTCCTATCGAAAATCACCAGTGCAGGCTTGATTTGAGCCCGATGTAGCAGGTTTGATTGGGCGTATATGAATTTGTCAGCTGCGTGCATACCGGTTGTGCACAGCGATAGATTGCTCAGGTAACTCAATGTGTCGATGATGTTGCCTTTGCGATGCATCAAAGGCGTTAAGTTGACTTCACTTTTTAACAAGCTCAGTGGGAGAGCGTGATGAATACGATAAAAGCTATTTTTTCCTGGATAGGTCGGTTCTTACAAAAAGTAAGAACGATCTTGCTGGACTTTGGTACAGCACTCGTCGTCATTTTTCTTGCCATGGCGATCATAGGCGCGCTGACGTCCTCTGAACCCGAAGTCGTGGATCCCAGCGGCAGAGTGCTTTTTATCAATCCTCAGGGAGTGGTAGTTGACCAAGAGGTCTTCAATTCTGAGTCGCTACTTGATGTGGCCACAGACTCCTCAATCGAACAAATTCAAACAAGAGATCTCATAAAGCTCATTAGAGCAGCTGCGCAAGATGAGAGCATACCGGCAGTGTTTGTCGATTTCTCATCCGCAGGCTTTGCCGGACCCACGACGGCAATCAATATCGCAAAAGAATTAAAAGCGCTGCGCGACTCCGGCAAAAGAGTCATTGCTTTCAGCGACCGTTTATCCACGGCTTCGTATCTCATGGCCTCTCAAGCATCAGAGGTCTGGGTTCATCCTGTCGGTAGCATCAGCGTTAGGGGCATCGGCGGGATGCGGAATTACAACAAAGACCTGTTTGAGAACCTAAAGATCACCATACATAACTACTCACAGGGAGATTTTAAATCTGCCACTGAGCCAAGTTGGAGATCAGACATGTCCGAGAATGACCGGATGCAGAGAGAGGCCTTGCTCTTTCCTATCTGGGATGAAATGAAGGCGCTTATGGCAGAGGGGCGTGGGATTGAACCCAGTGACATTCAATCTTTTGCAGACAACTACGTCGGCTTCTTCGGTGAGGCCGCTATCGGCAATATCGCCTACGCTCAGGCAAACAATCTGATTGATGGCACTAAATCATTCCCTGAATTCCGTCAGTACATGATTGAAGAATTCGGTGAAGACGAGGAGGCTGAAACAGAGACCTACAAAACAATCTCTTCTGCAGAGTACGCAGAGCAAATAGACGATGACCTCTCAGAAAGTGCCAACCAGATTGCGGTTATTACTGCAGAGGGTGCCATTTCAGAGGGTGAGATTTCTCAGGGTGTGGCAGGTGCAGACGGCATCGTGCAGCAGATCAGATCCGCACATGAAGACGAGAACACAAAGGTGATTGTTTTCAGGGTTAACAGCCCCGGCGGTTCAATCATTGCCAGTGAAATGATGAGAGATGAGCTATTGGCGGCCAAAAGAAAGGGCCTCAAAGTTGTCGTCTCGATGGGCGACTACGCCGCTTCGGGCGGCGTGTATATCTCAACGCCGGCCGATTATATTTTTGCGGAGCCGACCACCATTACAGGCTCTATTGGTGTGGCCATTGCGCTGCCCACTTTTGAAAACGCCATGGACTACATCGGGGTCAACTTCGACGGTGTCGTGACCTCCAAGCACGGTGGCTGGGATCCAACGCAAGCCATCGATGAGGATCTGGACAAGATTTTTGCCGGCTGGGGTGCCGAGGCTTACGACCGTTTTATTGCTTTCGTCGCCGAGTCCAGATCTCAGTCGTATGAAGATATCAAAGCGATTGCAGGTGGCCGAGTCTGGATTGCTACCAGCGCCAAAGAAATAGGGTTGGTCGACGAAATTGGCGGCATTGAAGACGCAATTGCCTATGCGGCCAACCTGGAAGGCCTGGATGATTATCAGGTCGAGTACTACCGCGAAACACTCTCGCCAGAGGAGATGTTCCTTAAGGAGTTACTCGAAAATTTTGATGTCTCGCTCGCGGAGCCGTCAGTGTTGTCAGCGCTTGATGGTGTAGCCGAGCTCTATGAAACATTGGTAGACCTTAATGAACCCAAGGCATTGTTAACCTGCAAGGATTGTCTGGTAGACCTTGATTAACTTGGCGGCTACTCATGGCGATGATTAAGGTCAGTGGCGGGGATCAAGAGATAGGCTGTTAAGCGCTTGCCATCTTTAGCATAGCGTGCAGTAAGACATTGCAGCCTGCCTCAAGGTCCTCCGGCTTGGCGTCTTCCGCTTCATTGTGGGAGACCCCGTCCTTGCAGGGTACAAAGATCATGCTGGTGGGTGCGACCTTCGCCACGTACAGGGCGTCGTGCCCGGCCCCGCTGACCATCTCCATGCACGAATAGCCCAGCTCCGCGGTTGCGCTACGAACCGCGTCCACACAGTCAGGATCGAACTCGGTCACTGGCATGTGCCAGAGCTCTTCCACTCGACCCTGCAGGTTTTTAGCCTCACACGTCTCGGCAACAAAGGCCCGGAAGAGGTGATCCATCTCGTCCAGTACTGTGGGGTCCGGGTGGCGCAGATCGACGTTGACGATTAGCCTCTCCGGTACGGTGTTGCGCGAGCCCGGTTCAGCCTTGATGTCGCCAAAGGTGGCCCGCCCCCAGGGCGCGTATTTCGCCGCCAGTTTGTAGCAGTAGTCGAGGATGGGGAGGGCGCCCATAAAGGGATCCCGCCGCACGGCCATGGGGGTTGGCCCGGCGTGCACGGGTTGACCCTCAATGGTCAGGTCGTACCAGCGAGCGCCCTGCACGCCGGTCAAGATGCCAATCTGCAATGCTTCCGCTTCCAGAATAGGGCCCTGCTCAATATGAGCCTCAAAGGCGGCCCGTATCGGCCTTGGCTGGGCGGGGAGGTCGCCCCGGTAACCAATGCGTTCCAATTCCTCCCTGAAACGCTTGCCCGCCTTGTCCTTGATGGCGTAAACCTCATCCCGCTGCATCTCGCCGGCCCACACACCCGAGCCGACCATAGCGGGGGCAAAACGCGCGCCTTCCTCATTGGTCCAGACCACCACCTCTAATGGCGCGTCGGTTTCAACGCCGGCCTCGTCCAGAGTGCGGAGCACTTCAAGACCCGCCAGCACTCCGTACACCCCATCGAACTTGCCGCCGGTGGGCTGGGTATCGAGGTGACTGCCGGTGATCACCGGCGGGGCATCAGCGTTGCGTCCCGGGCGGCGCGCAAACATATTGCCCATTTCATCGACGCTGACAGTGCAGCCGGCGTCTTGGCACCATTGGGCAAAGAGGTCGCGCCCTTGTTTGTCTTCGTCGGTGAGAGCCTGCCGATTGCAGCCGCCGCGCTGGGTGGCACCGATCTCTGCCATGACCATGAGGGTATCCCACAGCCGCTCGCCATTGATTCTGATGTCTTTTGTCATCTTCTGGGTGTCATCGTCTGGGGCCTACACGCTGCCGGGCACTGCATCGCGTCGCAAAGGCTGGCACATGCAGTGAACGGAGCCGCCCCCGGCGGCAATCATCGAAACATCCGGATCGAAAACGGTCAGCCCTTCGGCACGACACTTTTCGATCAGGGATTTTCCCGCAGCAGGGATCAGCACGCGCTCATCGCCGAGGGCAACGATGTTGGTGCCCATGTTCATGGTGTCACCGTAGGAAATCTCCATGATGCGGATCTGCTTGCTCTTCAGCCAGTGCACCAGCGCCGGCTCTACGGCCTCCACGCACACCACCGCAAGGTCCTCGGCGATCATTCCCATCTGCACGTCAAGATGAAGGAAGTGCGGATCAAAGGCGTAGGTCATGAACTCCCAGCCCTCGGCCTCAAACCAGTTTTTCAATTGGTTGACCGCAGGTTCGATACTGCGCTCGCCCGAGTATCCGCAAATTGCCACACCGGGTTTCAACACCA
>Ga0255771_1004044_pt1 | contig 13568 bp, 16 predicted proteins | sample 011ome_19_FD_179969 | JGI IMG/M metagenome (GOLD analysis project Ga0255771, IMG submission 179969) | Coastal salt marsh microbial communities from the Groves Creek Marsh, Skidaway Island, Georgia - 011510BT metaG (version 2) | ecosystem: Environmental > Aquatic > Marine > Intertidal zone > Salt...
TAAACTGGAAAACTTTTTCTCCGAGTGTCGTCATATAATTGCTAGGCTCCAAGCTATAACAAAAGGAGAAAGAAAATGTTATTCATGATTACAAGCAAGCATGACTATTCAACATGCCAAGCCAATCACCCAGAAAACAACCAACACTTCCGCGATACCTTGTCAAATTTAGGAGATCACGGAATTAAGGTTCACGCGATGTATTCTAATCGTTTGCAACACACCGCGTTTATAGTTTGCGAGGCAGATAGCATGGAGCAACTGGACGCTGGCTTTAATCCAATATTGGACTACGGCAATTTTGAAATAATGCCTGTAATGGAACGCAAATAGCTATTACGGCCTAGCAATAAGAGCGTCTCTTCCGACCTTTGCAATCGCTGAATGTGCTTTCGTTTCTAGCTTACGAAGTCATTCAGTGTACGGGATCGCGAACTTGTGGCAGTCAAAGACCTTATCAGTAGGTTGATCTCATTTTTCTCGCCCTATCGTTAGTATATGCTAACCTTGGCTTAAATAATCAGGAAAGCATGCATGCCAGAGATCAGACGAACGATTATGAACACTTTTAAAGATGCGCAAGATTGCCAAATGTTTGTGATGATCCTCAAGCAAAAATGGTCGGAGTTCGACGCTGAGTTAAAGGATAAATTTACCGTAGAGATCGCTACAGACGTAAGTGATCCATGCAAGCAAACTGCTGTATGGACGGCTCAGGAAGTGGAAGACTTTAAGATAGTTGATGAATGGACGAAGTCGGAAGTGTTACCTTACAGAGATAAATTTGCGCCAAAGTCTTTTACCTTCACCTGCGAATTGGACGCTCGCTTCGAATTTGGCAGTAATTGACCCAGTCGCGCGCAGGCGCACGCGTAGACCCCCAATTCAGCGCAGATGATCAAGTCGCGCACGCACGCGCGAGGCGGTCCAAAGCATCATAAAGCACAGTGTCGCGCGCGGGCGCGAGGGGCATATTCACAGACAGGGAAACAATGGCGCGTGCGCGCGGGCGTTGCACATATAATTTAAAACCGCAAGGTTTGTGGGGGCCGATGTGGGGGCGAAAAAATACATTTACCAGCAAATAATTGATTTTGTTATTATTATTTTCTGATGATGGCGGAGGAGGTGGGATTCGAACCCACGGTACGCGTTAACGTACGTCGGTTTTCAAGACCGGTGCATTCAACCACTCTGCCACTCCTCCGACGATGTCCGTTTAGTTCATGCAAATTGATTCTAAAAGTACAATTTTGAAGAATTTTCAAATGGACGGCGGATAATGCTGTGCAGAACAGTTTGCATCTCGCGATTTTTATAGATGAGGTTCCATTTTTTATATTCGGAAAAGTTTTACCCTATCTGATGATGCGGCTTTTCATGAAACGTAATTAGAGTTAAACTTCTAAAAAATAATAGAAAAAATTAAAAGAGCAGCAGACAGCAAGGGGACAACATGCTGATCACAAAACAAAAAACAGGAACCAAATGGGCGGCATATGGAATATTGATTGCCCTATTAACAGGTTGCGGTTGGTTGGATTTCGTAAAAGACACATCAAACAATGCACCAAGCAATATGACAAATTTGGTAGAACGCGACGTTGAGGCACCCAATATTGTGAATATTTCTGAAGCAGGTCTTTGGGATGGACAACCCTCATTGGGTGGCATTTGGGTTGCACATCCAGACGCAAAAGATCCTGAGAAAGTGATCATTCGCAACCTACAGAATAAGAAATTTGTTATCGGCGCCATTTTCCGTCGTGAACGTGAATTTTCTGGACCACGCCTACAACTATCCTCTGATGCCGCAGATGCCTTGGGGATATCTGCAGGACAGCCCACCAATGTATCCGTCGTTGCACTGCTAAGCCAATCAGTCCCCATGGCAATACCCGATGCTGAAAAGGCTGAAGACCAAGTGATCGAGGAAAGCTTGGATCTAATCAAACAAAGTGCTGAAACGGCGATCGCCGCGGGAGACGCACCAGTGGAAGCATCAACATCAAGAGGGCTTAGCAAACCCTACCTGCAAATTGGTATTTTTGGCGTTGAGGCAAATGCGCGCGGCACTGTTTCAAGCTTGACCGCCAAAGGACTTTCAGCATCGATGAGTAGGCTGACATTGAACAATAAACCATTCTGGCGGGTGATTGTTGGTCCAGCATCGACAACCGCAAATATGTCGGAGATGATCAAAATAGTAAAAGCCGCGGGATTTGCTGATGCATATGCTGTCAAAAATTAAGATTTTACTTCTACTGCTGATTTGGGGCCTAAACACAGGCAGTGCTAACGCCTTTGAAACGAACGCAAAAGCGGCATACATTTATGACCTGACCACGGGCACGGTCCTACTCAGTAAAAATGCAGATACGCCACTGCCACCTGCATCAATGTCAAAACTCATGACGCTTTATATAGCGTTTGAATTTATTCGCGCCGGTCAATTAAGTATTGATGAAAAACTCCCAGTCTCAGTGCATGCCGAGTCTTATGGGGGATCCACCATGTTTTTGGATACGACAGATCGCGTCGCAGTGGCGGATCTGTTGCGTGGAATTATAGTATTGTCGGGCAATGATGCCTGCGCAGTCATTGCCGAGGCGCTATCCCCCGACGGAACCGAGGCAGGTTTTGCAAAACTAATGACAAGGCGGGCGCAGCAGTTGGGCATGACAAATTCAACTTTTCAGAACTCGAATGGTTGGCCCCACCCCAAGCATCGGATGAGCATGCGCGATTTGGGCCTCCTCGCAACACGCCTGATAACCGATTTTCCCGAATACTACGATATGTTTGCAGAACGTGAATTTAAATTTGATAGCCGCGCACCGGCTAACACACGGAACCGCAACCCACTTTTGGGATTGGACATCGGTGCGGACGGATTAAAAACGGGACACACACAAGAAGCGGGTTATGGGCTTGTAGGCTCAGCACAACAAGGGGATCGTCGCATTGTATTTGTCCTGTCTGGCCTGTCCAGCACAAATCAGCGGGCAGATGAGGCAGAAGCTATTGTGAATTGGGCATTCCGTCAATTTTCGACACGCACTTATGGTAAGGCAGGCGATGTTGTGTCCCGTGCAACTGTGTGGGATGGATCCAGTGCAGACGTTGGACTGGCACTTTCACAAGACCTTACAACGCTCGTGCCCGTATTAGGCAATTCTGATGTGAAATTTGACATTGAATACCTGAACCCAATTCCAGCCCCCATAAACAAGGGCGACCACCTTGGGTACTTAGTTGTGACGATCCCAGAATTGGAAGGGACCCAAATTCCCCTGATTGCCGCCGAAAGCGTTCCACGCGGTGGCTTTTTTCGGCGTGTTATGACAGTAGGCCAATCTTTGCTGTCGCAAATGAATCCAAAACCTGAGAGTGGATCGTGAAACTAGGGCACTTCATATCATTCGAAGGCATCGATGGCTCCGGCAAATCCACACAGGCCAAAGTGCTGACCAAAACATTGGAAGATTTGGGTCATAACGTTGTTCTAACCCGTGAACCAGGTGGATCTATAGGTGCCGAGGAAATTCGCAGGCTGGTTTTGCAGGGTGACCCAGATCGATGGTCCGCAGAAAGCGAAATTTTATTGTTTACTGCTGCACGTCGCGATCATCTAGAAAAAACAATTTTGCCAGCACTGGATGCTGGAAAAATTGTCATCTGTGATCGCTTTGCCGATAGTACCCGCATGTATCAAGGGCTAAGTCGTGGGGATTTACGAACATTGGTCGATGAACTGCACAGCCTCATGATCCCGCGTGATCCCGATTTGACCGTTTTGATTGATCTAGATCCGAAATTGGGACTGTCTCGTGCCAAGTCAAGAAACACCGTCGAAGAACGGTTCGAAGATTTTGGCATATCGCTTCAGGAAAAAATGCGTGCCGGGTTTTTGAATTTGGCCGAAAAATTTGCAGAACGTTTTCGCGTAATTGATGGACAGCGCGATATCGATGTCGTCGCAGCAGATGTTCTAAGTGTGGTGCAAAAGCACATATGAGCAGTGATGACGACAACCTTCCAACCGCCGACATGATTGAGGGGGCAAAACACCCTTCAGAAGCACTCAAAGTGATTGGACATCAGGACGCCGAAGATGTCTTTATTAATGCCTTGAACGAAGGTCGTCTACATCATGCTTGGATGATCACAGGCCCAAAGGGCATCGGCAAGGCCACATTTTCGTGGCGCCTTGCGAAATATCTGCTGTGTTCTGAGATCAAGGAAAAAGGCCCATCTCTGTTTGGCGATGCACCACAGGTGATACAAAACCTAGATATTGACCCTGATCACCCCATTTTGCGCCGTATTCATGCAGGATCAGAAGGCAGGTTAAGCGTCGTGCGCCGCCCCTATGATGCAACACGAAAAGTGTTTAAAGCACAGATTACGATCGAAGAAATTCGCAAACTCAAATCCTTTTTCGCGCTGTCCGCAGCAGATGGAGGACAACGCGTCGTGATTATTGATGCCGCAGACGATATGAACGTGAACGCGGCGAATGCCCTGTTGAAAGTATTAGAGGAACCGCCACAACGCACAATTTTGTTGTTAATTTCACACCAACCCTCGCGACTATTACCGACGATCCGATCGAGGTGTCGCACATTGCGATTAGGCGCGCTATCACAGGGCGACATTGATGCAGTGTTAGCAAGCCAAGAATTAGAGATTGATCCCGCAAAAATGGGGGCGCTATCCGCCCTGTCAGCGGGATCAGCAGGTGAAGCGATGCGCCTTGTTCAACACAAAGGACTGGCCATCTATCAACAAATTCTGGGCATCATTTCCCAAGCACCAAAAATCGATCGACCCAGCGCAATCAAACTTGCCGAACAATATACAGGTCGCACCAGTAGCGAAGAATTGGACATCCTTGGGTTGATGTTTGACCGATTACTATCACGGTTGGCTCTATTTGGGGCGACAAGCAACGCCCCTGTCCCTCTGGTGCAGTCAAACGAAATTGAGATATTCTCAAAACTTTGTCCAACGCCACAGTCCGCGCAGGATTGGGCCGAACTATGCCAAGAGCTGTCTAATAGATTTCAACGCGGACGCGCTGTGAACCTTGACCCTGTCGCATTGATCCTAGATATGATATTCAAGATTGAACAATGCGCAAAGCGCGCGCAAGGACTTGCATGATCCGCATTACCGATAGTCACTGTCACCTTGATTTCCCTGATTTCGAAACCGAGCTTTCCGCGGTCGTGGAACGTGCCGTTGCAGCAGGCGTTCACCGCATGGTGACAATCTGCACGAAACTTTATCAAGAACCTGCCGTACGCGCGATCGCCGAGGCTCATGAACCCGTGTATTATGCAGCAGGTGTGCACCCGATGAGCGTAGCAAACGAACCGATGACATCGGTTGATGAATTGGTCGCACTGTCCCAGCATCCGAAATTTGTCGGGATCGGGGAAACAGGACTAGATTATCACTATACCGCTGATAGTGTTGCGGCACAGAAACAAAGCCTGCGAATTCATATCCAAGCTGCGCAAGAAACAGGATTGCCACTGATTATCCATGCGCGCGAAGCCGACGAAGACATGGCCAGCATCTTGCGTGAGGGGTACGCCCGAAAACCCTATAGCTGCGTCATGCATTGTTTTTCGTCCTCTGCAGATTTGGCCACTACAGCGTTGGATTTGGGGTTCTATTTGTCCATGTCGGGTATCACAGCCTTTCCCAAATCTACGAATTTGCGGGAAATTTTCGCGCAAGCACCAATTGATCGTATTCTGGTTGAAACGGACAGTCCCTATTTGGCACCCCCGCCCTATCGCGGCAAGCGCAATGAACCCGCCTATTCAATGCATACCGCAAAAGTGGGCGCTGAGGTGTTCAACCTTGAACTTGCGGAATTCGCAGCCCAAACCGAGGCAAATTTTGAGCGCCTGTTTTCTAAGGTCACGCGACCGCAGGCCGCCGCATGAGCGCGCGCCTAAGGTTTCATATTTTGGGCTGCGGTTCCTCGGGCGGTGTGCCACGTATTGGAGGGCACTGGGGAGACTGCGATCCTGCCAACCCAAAAAATCGACGCCGTCGCTGTTCGATGTTAGTGGAACGAGAAACAGATCAAGGTGTAACACGTGTTTTGATCGACACCTCACCCGATATGCGCGACCAGTTGATTGATGCCGGTGTTGGCGCGCTGGACGGGGTGATCTATACGCACTCACATGCGGACCATGTCCATGGTGTTGATGACCTGCGCATGGTGGTTTTTAACATGCGAGAACGGGTGAATGTTTGGGCCGACCAAACCACATGTGATGCATTATTGGACCGCTTCGGTTACGTCTTTATTCAACCTGAGGGAAGTTCTTATCCCCCCATTTTGAACCTGAATTTATTGGATGGCGCTGTCACCATAACTGGTGCAGGTGGCGACATCACCTTCACCCCGTTTGGGGTGGAGCACGGCCGCATCGACGCACTTGGGTTTCGGATCAGGGATTTGGTGTACCTGCCAGATGTTTCTGCGATGAACGCTGCCGCATGGAACGTGGTGTCAGGGGCCGATTGTTGGGTTTTGGACGCGTTGCGGCGCGATCCGCATCCGACGCATTCGCATCTAGAGCAATCGTTGGAATGGATAGAAAAATCAGGTGTTCCCAACGCCGTGCTGACCAATATGCATATTGATTTGGATTATGAAACCGTTCTGGCGGAAACACCGGATCACATCGAACCTGCCTTTGACGGCATGGTCATCGAATACGCGGATTAATCCCAAATGCAGGCGCTTCTTGATGTGATCCTTCCTGTATTCTTTGTGGTTGGGTTTGGATATGTCGTCGTCTGGCGCAAGGTGTTTTCAACCGCCGCTGTTGACGGATTGATGACCTATACCCAAAATTTTGCAATCCCCTGCTTGCTATTCATGGCCTTGATCAAAATTGATCTGGGCCAAGCCTATTCGTTCCGATTGATGGGCAGCTATTATATCGGTGCGGCGTCTGGATTTGCTCTTGGATTTCTGGGCGCGCGATACATCTTCAAACGCAGCGCAGAGGATAGCGTTGCCATTGGTTTTGTGAGTTTGTTTTCTAATTCGGTTATGATGGGACTGGCCATTACGGAACGGGCCTATGGGATTGATGCGCTAGTCGCGAACTTTGCCATTGTGTCGTTACATGCACCCTTTTGTTACTTCGTTGGGATTACAGCGATGGAAATTGCAAAAAGTGATGGTGACAGCATTGTGCAGGTTGCGATGAACGTGGGTAAATCCATGATGAAAAATGCGCTTTTCGTCGCCATTTTGCTGGGCCTATTGGTTAATTTTTCAGGTATAGCATTACCCAAAGCTCTGTTAGACGGCACGAACATGGTGGCGACAACCGCCCTGCCCGCCGCACTGTTTGGCATGGGAGGTGTTCTATATCAATATCGCCCCGAAGGAGATTTTGGCGCGATCACCTGGGTCGTTGGAATTTCCCTATTGGTGCATCCTGCAATCGTATGGAGCCTTGGACAATACTGGGTTCTTAGCGTTTCCGAGCTTCGATCTGCTGTGTTGACCAGTGCAATGGCGCCAGGTATCAACTGCTATATCTTTGCAAGCATGTATCATCGAGCAAAACGTGTTGCGGCATCAGGGGTATTAATCGCAACAGCACTATCAGTTTTGACGATATGGTGTTGGTTACAAGTTTTACCGTAGCACACTGTTCACACTGTTCGACTACCACCCGCCAAACAGCGGAAAACTTCCCCACCAATCAATAGGTCAGCGGGGTAAGCAGATTTCAGTTAGAGACCACAACCGACTATGGCCTATGGCAGATGAGGGAAGTAATCCTCACATGTTCCTTCACGATACACATCGGCTGTACAGCAATGTAGGCCACCACCAAATGCATAGGCATCGCGCAGATCAACCTCGACTACTTCCATACCAAGTTTATCCATTTGCTCCGCCTGATAGACCTCAGACTTTTCAACACATACCGTTTTGGGGTCTAACACTAAAACATTCATGCTCAGCCAGACAGAGGAATAACATAAGGGTGGCGGTGCATTGTGGGCAGGCTGCGCGGCATCAACAATTTCCCACCCATTATCTAGGAACATTTTTCGCTGTTCTTCTGGCAAACGACGCTGCGGATTGTTCAAAATCAACCCAGGGCGTAATGGCGTAAATGTTGCATCAATGTGAATTGGATAGGGATCGCCTGGGAAATTTACTGCGTGAACGCGGTGATTAGGAAAATGGCGTCTAATCCATTCAATTCCTTTCAGGTTTGTGGTGAAGCCGTGTTGCACCACCAGATCCTTACCAAATCGTAGAACGTCCGCAGCGTCGAATAATGGTTCTTCCTCTGTCGTGACAAAGAATTTTTCTGCCGCCCACTGAAGACGCTTTTCCACACCTATTTTTTCAGACAAGTAATCTGGGTGGTAATCTTCGTTTGTCAGGCGTGGTTTTGGCGCAGCTTCATGACGGAAGTTTGGATCCTCTTCCCAATATTTTTGCATCAATGGACGATAGCTCAAATATTCAAACCAGCGACAGCGATACGACATCGTGGCTTCAAGGATTTCCGAACCAATGGTTAACAAAACATCTCGCGGTGGCATACAGCCAAATTGACTATCCGTGTGAAAATCGGGGGTCGTAACAGGCAACGAAAAATCAGTAGGCGTAGGGCGATCAACACGAACGCCACGCTTTTCCAATAGTGCGGCGAAATTGTCCAAAAGTTCATTTGCACGATCAATTGTTTCTTGGGGCCGGCGGCCCCACTGTCCACGCATGTCGCTATCCTCGGGCACTTTTGCGTCCAACGCAGGTTCCTCTGGTGGGATATGACAATCATCCGCACGCCCAACGATAACATGTTTCAAAGGATCCCATTCATTCCAACTATTTACGACGGTGTTCATCACATTCTCCCAAGTGATCATAAACTTGGCGTAGTGCTAATCCAAAGCCAAAGCGAAAGCCAAGCAAAAAATCTACAGAACTGTCATAAGGCTATTTTGATAGAAATGGATCAAGGATTTCCTCAATGCTTGGAATGCTTAGATTCGGGTATTGCCGTTGGATTTCATGCAACTTTTCCAAATGCGACAGGCTCGCCCACGACCGCCGCGGCCCGTCCGTAAGGAAATCTGTGAAGACGTCGATAGGATTAAGCCAATCAAAAGGGCCATCCTTATACATCTGATATATATCGCGTTCTATCGGCACAAAGTGTCCATATTCTAATATCTTGAGCCTTTCCCCTCGACAAACTGGGAAATACTCTATTTACATCCACGTAACACGGATAAGCGTGCCTAGAAAATTTACCACAAAAGGATGCAAATGTCGAAATATAGCCGCGCGCAAATCATATTACATTGGGCGATCTTTGTTTTGATTGCTACACAATTTGTGTTCCACGATACGATTGTTGATACATTTGATGCGATGTTGAGCGGCAAACCGGTATTAACCAATCATCCGTTGGTCAGTGCGCATTTGGGAGTTGGTGGTGTAATTGGAATTTTAACCGCACTGCGCCTTTGGATTCGCATGGAAACTGGCATACCCGAGAAATCAGGCAACTACCCGCCGTTTTTTGATTATCTTGCAAACTTTGTACATTATAGTTTCTATGCGCTTCTGATCTTGCTACCAATTACAGGCGGCTTTGCATGGTATCAGAGATCCGAGGACGCGGCGAATGCGCATAGCCTTCTGCGTGCAATTTTGCTCATTTTAGTTTTGGTTCATATCTGCGGCGCATTACTACAAGTATTTGTTTGGCGAAATAATGTTTTGAAACGCATGTGGCGCATCAATAACTAATCTACAAACATTTTAAAGGTAGCAGATTAAAATGGCGAACAAGTCAAAATCGTCACCGAACACTGCCATGATCCGTGAAAAGGCACACAATGACACTTTCTAAGACCCGAAAATAGGAAGGTTTTAATTATGGAAATTGTTAAAGCCGAGAAAACTCTTATTTCTACTCCTGTGCAGGATCAGCGATCTTAACACTATCACCCAAACAAAAATAATCCTTAGATAAGTGTTATGCCTAAATTTACGCTGAAATTGCCAAGTTATAAACCGCAAATAACCTTAGTTTTCATCAGGGGAGTAACAATGTGTGACTCAAAATTGAGCCGAGGCAATTAAAGGTTCGTACGGATACAGTCCCTAATTTGCTTCTTGGCAAAGACTTTGGGATTAAGTCTTTCGTTCAAAAAGGCATCAAGCAATGCTGCATTGTAACGTTCACGCAACTGATTACTATATGCGGCGAACTCTTCTTTTTTAAATGCTGTTTCTGCAACATCAGCGAGTTCGTCTTTGGCATCATCAAGTTTGCGGCCTTTATTGAACTTTTCAATCGCCAAAAAAGTTAGGTTGCCGATTAGTGCACATTGGTTTTTTATCTCTTTCTCCGTTAGCCGCGGCGGTTCAGATATCTCCTCACCATTTGATTGCGCCCAGCTGGCACCGATAGGTCCTAGTGCCATGATACTTAAAATTACCAATGCGGCGGCAGTTCTAACCATGCTATAAATTATCTCTTTTTGAATTCGATTGTATAAGGTTTACCATCAACTTCAAACTGAATTGTGGAATAAACATAACCCTTCTCAGTTTTAGCTGGCATGTCGACATAACTATCTTTACAGACTTTTTTATTTTCATAACCAATAATTTTTGTGACAGTGTTGTTTTGCTGGTTTTCGTTCGCAATAGCTCCACCGATCAACGCACCAACGGCCGCACCTCCGTCGCTATCAGTCACAATTTTTCCAATCACTCCGCCAGCAATTGCTCCGCCTATGACGGCTCCCGTGTCATTCGGAGCCTGCACCTGTCCATAGATCGGAAGGCTTTGGTTTGTACAGATCGGAACCGTTAGCTTTTCAAACACAGTTTTTTCGCTTACGAAATCCGTGATAGTAGCATTGCCAATTTGCACAACACCGCTGGGATAGGAATAACTTTCGCAACGCTTGAGCAAGTCAGTGTATGCCCGTTCACTCATGCGTCCCCATTTTCCATCTGCTAATACGCCAACTTCTTGTTGTAAGCGTTTAATCTGAATGTCGGTTGCCTTCTTTTCTACAACTGTGCGGTACAAAGAATTTATCTCAGAGATACCCTCGCAAGTATCGGCCAAGGCGGAGGTGGACGACATCGCAATAAGCAAAGGCACAATCTTGATGTTCAGTTTCATGACTTGTTTCCGTTCGAATCTTAGTTAATCACAATACCGCTCAACAATAGCTTCAGCTCTCTTAGCAGACTTTTATCAAGACTAGAAAATTTGTTATTCGTCTATAAGTTCAGGTTCTTTACTGAACCAATCTGCCGGATTGAAACTGACGATACCAATGGTACCGCATGACGACATTGCCACAAAAATCAAACTCAAGACCACATTTTTCATTTGGACCTCACACCAAAATTTTAAGTTACTATGGTGTTTATTACGACTGCGAGCAACGCTTTACTTAAGTACAGGCACTAGTTCGCCTACTTACGTTACGCGTTAGATAAATGTGGCAAACAGTCCACCTGATCTAGTGACTAATGCATGAGCCGATAGAAAATTTATGACTCGTTGCGAAGGTAAAATGCCTTGGGGGCTAATACGAAAAACACTTTTAGTTTCGCTTTATCCGAAATATTTCCGCAGACGTAAAGCCGTCTGCTTTTGATTAATTAGGAACTCATGCTGTATGTTCGCCACCGATAACTAGACAGGAAAGTTGCTAAAAAGAGCTGATTTTGATCCAATCATAAATTCAATGCCAACTTTCCATTGAATTTGATTATTCGGATGCTTCCGCTTCTGCACCAGACGAGCCACCTAAGTAGTCCATCGGGTTTAAGCTATATCCACCAACGCTGCCGCATGCAGATAGTGACATCAATAGCGCTATCATGCCAAATTTTTTCATTTTAATGCTCCGTAGTTAGGTGAACCAATGGAAGACTATAATAAAATCAAATGCAAGAAGTGATATTCGTAATTTGATTTTAATACCCTAGCAAAACTAGTTAGGGTATTCTACAGATGAAGCATTATCCGCTGCTGATCGCTATTTTTACAATTTTTGAACTCAATGTTGAATTGCAAATATGACCAGCAAAAATTCACTCAGCATTTAAAACAAACTCCCATTTCGATTGTAAAACTAGGTGTTGGATTGCTTAATGTAACTGGTTGTAGCTCTTTCGAGATTGGGTTTATTTCGGCGAGGATAGTGTTTTCAATGTGCCGTTTGCTCAAGTGACCCTTCACAGCCATAGCACCAACCGTTAGGTCTAAACAACTCACACACATCTTACCCGGGATTTTGGCTTTCCTCACTTTATAATCCAAATGTCGCCATCAAAACGGAGTTAGAGTAACAACCGCTTGTTATTCAAGAAGGAACTTCCCCGAGACACATTGACTCTATTTATCATCTCATGATTTTATTGCTATGCGAGTGTGTAGCCAATCACTAGCCAAGATGTTTGATACATGTCAGTGGGAACGAATAATTAAATGATTGAAGATGTACAGGTCCCACTCCAAAAAATTAGCGAGATAACGAACCGAAAACTCTCTTTTATTCGCTTCTTGGCAAGAAACGTAGATATCGAAATTACCAACGAGCATGTTTCAATTGATTGTGCGCTGCAATTGACGAAAATGCTGTGCATTAAGGCTGCTGATACGGATGAAGTTCACGAATTGCGGGAAGAAAACAAACAACTCGCACATGATAAACAGGCTCATGAATTAGCGGTAGAATTTCTAAAGTCCGAACGAAAAGTGCTTAAAGAAAAAGTTCAAATTCTCGAACGTCAACTGGAACAATCTGAGGGCCGTACGGATAGGTTTGAGGCATCATTATTGAAAATGGCGGAGTCTGTAAGCCACTTAGCAAACAATCGAGACGTACTAATGGGACAGATGATGCGGCAATCCAAGTGGCATATTAAACAAGTCGGTGAGAAAGAGGTACTGATCTTATCCAAACCAATCAAAAATTAACTCATCACTAAATCAATTCGGACCCCAGGCCATTTAAAATAATTTCTTCGCTGGATACATTATTACTTGTAGACAGGCTGTTTGTTGTATTCCATCGTTGTTCTGCAACATGCCAGTATGAAAGCCTCATCGAACGCAAAGTTCGAAATTGAATGGTAACTTAATGCAAAGTTTTGAGTTTTCGCATCCAGAAACCTCACTTATGTTGAACACCCTCCAGCAAAAATCCCGATATATTGGCCTATATAAAAAATTATGTGAGAGCACATATCTACCTCTCATCAAAAGTTAAATTAAAAAAATATTGCTTATTTGAAGCGCATTTTGGGAACCATTTGATATTAGATAAGTTTATGATCCAAAAATTGACTGTATTAGTGTGAGGCAGGTTTATTACCTACGCATCCTACAACTTCAGGTTTCAACAGTAGAAGTTGGTATGAACTTTGCAGCTACATCTGGTCTTCAAATAGGAGCGTAAACAATGAAAGAAGTACCAACAGACGGCGGGTTCATTGGTCCCATCAAGCCACAAAT
>Ga0255771_1004055_pt1 | contig 13546 bp, 12 predicted proteins | sample 011ome_19_FD_179969 | JGI IMG/M metagenome (GOLD analysis project Ga0255771, IMG submission 179969) | Coastal salt marsh microbial communities from the Groves Creek Marsh, Skidaway Island, Georgia - 011510BT metaG (version 2) | ecosystem: Environmental > Aquatic > Marine > Intertidal zone > Salt...
TTGCGGTTTTGATGCATGCGGATCGTGGTACGATCGTCTGGGATCAACACAAGGAAATCTTGGACGCTGCGGTTGCAGGTGATGTTGAACGGGTGGACGCGCTTGCCAGTGATCATATAACGGGTGCACAAAACGCCCTCTTTGCCGCGCTTGAGACAAGCTTGGAGACCAATTCTTTCTTCTCGTTTCGGTCCTGATACAGTCGCATCAAAATTACGAATCGTAATAAATTTTGAAAGGAAGCAGAATCAAATCTCTGCTTCTTTTTGTCATTTATTGCGCAAAAATTTCGATTTTTTCTGATTTAATCGAATAATATCAATGTGATAAATAAATCATTTTAAATCACAGTTGACAGAAGATTCATTTATCAACATTCTGAATTCAGAATGCAGAATGTTGAATTCCGATAGGGGGCAAAATGACATCAAGAATTGCGTTTGGCGCTTGTGGGGCAGTTTTGGCCCTGTGTGCAAATTTTGCTAACGCCACTGCGGCTGTTGCAAACGGCGATGGTGGTGCGGCGTCATCGGGCGCCGTTACTATTTCAGAGGACGTAATTGCCGAGGGCAAAGCACTGTATTTGAAAAACTGCAAATTATGCCATGGCACCAAGGGCACGTCGGGCAAGCGGCTGTCACAAAACAAAAAAGTCGCTGATGCCGAATATGTTGCCCGCACTATCATTACGGGTCCGGGATACATGACCGAATTTGGTCCTCATCTATCGGACGAAGAGATCGCGTTAATCGTTACCTATGTGCGCAATGAAATGGGCAATAGCTATGGGCCGATGAACGCCACAGAAGTCAAGCAATTGCGCTGACGCAACACCGCAGGTCGGTAAACTTTTTCGGGAGGAAAAAATGAAATTGAAATATGGGCTTCTTGCCTCATCTTTGATCTCGCTGATGGTGGCTTTGCCGGTCACTGCGGGTGTGATCGGAGATTACAAATCGGTGACCAAGGATCGTTTGGAGGATCCGGTAAACAGTGATTGGTTGTTGAACCGCCGCACATATGACGGCCAAGGTCACAGCCCGTTGAACGAAATAAATGTAAACAACGTTTCTGGGCTAAAACCTGTTTGGTCAATGTCCACGGGTCCCTATGCGAAATTAACAGATTTTGCTGCGTTGCCCGCGCGACCAGCGCATCAAGCGCCTGCATTGGTGAATGATGGCGTTATGTTCATGTCAACGCCAGACCAACAGGTTATCGCGGTTGACGCTGTAACAGGCGCAGAGCATTGGCGGTATCGCTGGGACTTGCCCGAAGACTTGATCCCGGTTCATCCGACAAACCGCGGCGTTGCCTTGTGGGAAGACAAAATCTTCATGGCGACACTAGATGCACATATTGTCGCGATTGATGCGAAAACAGGTAAATATCTTTGGGACACAAAGCTCGAAGACTATCACAACGGCTATTACATGACCTTGGCGCCTTTGGTTGTTGATGGCGTGGTCATGGCGGGTGTATCGGGCGGCGAATTCGGTATCCGTGGATTTATCCAAGGTTTGGATGCAAACAGCGGCGAAACCAAATGGAAAACCTATACCATTCCAGAACCCGGTCAGCCTGGATCTGAAACATGGCCTGGTGACACTTGGAAAACAGGTGGCGGTTCTGTTTGGATCACTGGCAACTATGACGTCAAAAACAATCTGGCGATGTGGGGCGTTGGGAACGCGGCACCTTGGATCGGCGATATGCGTCCGGGTGACAACCTATATACCACGTCAACAGTTGGACTTGATCCGCAATCTGGCGAAATCAAAACACATTTCCAATACCACTGGAACGACAGCTGGGATTGGGATGAGGTTGTTCCGCCCACTTTGATGAACCTTGATGGCCAAGATTTGGCCGTGCGTTTTGCGCGCAATGGCTGGATTTACAAACTTGACCGGACAGGCGGTGAATTCAAATTCGTTGAAGGTAAGCCATATGTTTACCAAAACGTGTTTACCGGGTTGGATGCCGAAACGGGTCGCCCAAGCTATGATCCTGCACATGTTGCGGGCACGGGTAAGCGCGCAGATTTTTGTCCATCAGCATGGGGTGGTCGTGATTGGCCTGCAGAAGCCTATAACCCGAATTCGGCAACTGTGTTTATTTCGGTGAATGAAAACCACTGTGGATCTGCCGAAGGCGCTCCGGTTGACTATGAACCCGGTGTTTTGTTCCTTGGCTCTGGTCTGGAAATGAAGCCCACAGAAGCGGCCAAAGATCACATCGGCGCACTTCAGGCGTGGGACATCCGCACGATGGAGAAAAAGTGGCAAGTCAACTTTAAATCTCCAAACTGGGGACCAGTTTTGTCGACCGAAGGTGGATTGGTCTTTGTTGGCGGGACAGGCGACGCAAAATTCCGCGCCTTTAACTCAGAAACTGGTGATCTTTTGTGGGAACACCAAATGGACGGCGGTATCGTCGCGCCCCCAACCTCGTTCAGCGTTGACGGCAAACAGTACGTTGCCGTTGCGACTGGCTGGGGCGTGGATGGAGATCGCTTCCAAGGGTTCATCGATGCCGGAATGGGAACCAAGACAGATATCCCTCAAGGCGGCTCTATTTGGGTTTTTGCCCTGCAATAAATCAGATTTGGGCGCGTTTCGACGCGCCCATTTTCCACACGCACCTTGGGTATCATGGAATGCTTCGCTGTTTCTCGATTTTTTTACTCTTGATGTCATTGACGTCCCAAGTCGCGGCATGGGACCTGCGCGTGTGTGCAAATCCAAATGGTTTGCCTTATTCGAATTCGGATTTAGATGGGTTTGATAATAAAATTATTCTTGAAATTGCACGCTCTGTCGGTGCGTCTGTTGACTGGGTTTGGATGCCAAACCACCGTCACGCAACTGCGCGGACTTATTTGCAGGCTGGCGAATGCGATGTCGTCATGGGCGTCGCCGAAGGACAAAGCGGGTTTTTGACAACCCATGCAATTTATCGCAGTTTCTATGTTTTTGCCACGCGCACTGGGGCCGATCCCATTCTGTCTGTCGATGATCCGCATTTGAAAACATCAAAAATCGGGGTTATCGGCGGCGCCACTCGTTTGCCCCCGCCCGCCGTCGCATTGGCGCGTCGCGGGATGTTGGGGAATTTGTCATACTATGGCTTGAACTCTGCGGCGGGTTCCGCAGAGCGCGAATTGATTGATGCTGTGATTGATGAGGATATTGATGTCGCCGTGCTTTGGGGGCCGATGTTGTCTCTATTTGAGGCTGAACCTGTGACGGTTCGTGCTGTCACGCCCGAAATAGATATCCCCTTTTTACCCATGTTTGCGACAATCACCATTGGCGTGCGTCCCCATGACGAAGCGTTGCGCGACGCGCTAAACCATGCAATCGCGCAATCTTGGCCCGCGCTCCAGGAAATCCTAGGCACGTTTAAAATCCCACTTATGGAATTGCCTCGCCCCATCGAAACAGAGAGGGCGTATTGATGTCCCAGATGTCACGCCGACAGTTTATGGCCTCTGTTTCCGCCTTATCCACGGCAGCAATCGCAACGACTGCGTCTGGTGCAAATTCTTTGAATCTTCGGATTGGGGCCGTTTTGCCCTTGGGTGGACAGGGGGCGCAAATCACGGCCGCTGGGTTACATGACGTGGCAGCGATTGCGCAACACGGTCTTTTGATGGGGGTTGAAGAGACCCAGAAAAATGCTGACCTTTTTGGACATCAGATTGATGTGTTGATTGCCAACGCCCCAAGCGATGCATCGGTGGAACGGGCTGCATGGCGGCTTGTTCAGCATGATCGTGTGTCGGTTCTCATTGGTGGGTTTGGTCCAACAGATGCGGCGATTTTGGTGCGTGTCGCACAAGAAACGGGCACATTATTTTTGAATATTGCCGCGACTGCGGATCGGCTACGCGATCAATGTTTGTCCCAAACCTTTCATCTTGAGGCAAGTGCCGCAATGTATATTGATGCCTTGGTTGGATGGTTCGTGCGCGCTGGGCATCGCAAGTGGTTTATCGTTTCCCAAAATGATGACGAGGGGCAGAATCGTTTTTCACACATGCAACGAGCACTGTCCGATCGGCATTGGGGTGGTAAAGTTGTCGGTCATGGCTCTGTCGAGGCCGACAGCCGCGAATTTGGACCTATCTTGAAAGACATCCGAAACTCATCCCCGGATGTTGTCGTGATGCTGACCGATTGGTTGACGCAACTTAGATTTGCCGCCCGTTACGAGGCAGAAGGTATCGAAATCCCGATAACCGGCTTTCCAGAAGCATCAACACAAACGCGCGACTATTACAGCCGCTTGGTTCAGGCCGCCCCGCGAACAGGGGCAGGGCATCGCGCAAGCCTATGGGAACCAACGCTTGATGCCTATGGTGCACGCGAATTGAATGCCCGCTTTGCAGCGCGTTGGGGTCGCCCAATGGATGCAGTCGCATGGTCGGGATATCAGGCGGTGAAAATTGCCTTTGATGCGGCACAGTTTTGCGGGGCCACCAATGGCGTGGCATTGGCGCAATTTTTGGCCCAAAGCACATCGGTGTTTGATGTGCACAAAGGCATCGGCGTTAGCTTTCGCCCATGGGATCATCAACTTCGTCAATCCTTATATCTCGTTCGGTTAAATCACCGCATGCAGACGCATCAAGATTTGGAAAGTTTGCGCAAGCGTGCGCATTTGGTGGGCGAATTGCCTGCAATTTATATGCCCGGAACAGATCCGACCGAACGTTTGGACCAACTTGGAAATCTAACATCAAAACAGGAGTGTTCACGATGAGATGCGCAAACGTGTTGATTTCAATGGCGCTGTGCTTGACTGTTGTGGGGCGGGCGGATGTTGGCTTTGCGGAATCTGATCGGCTGTTTGTGTCAAATGAATATGGCGCAAATATAAGTGTTATCGACCCCAAGACAGGTCCAATCAAAGATATCCAAATTTCTGGCCGTCCAGGCGATGTTCGGCCCCGTGGTATGGCAATTTCGCCAGATGGAAAAACGGTTTACGTCGCTGTCAGCGATTTTTTACCCGATGCGGAAAATATCGAAGATGCTATCGTTGCGATTGATGTACAATCGGGTGAAATCACGCGTAAATATCGTGCAGGTGGCAACCCTGAACGCATTGCAATAAGCCCCGATGGCACCCAAATCTGGGCTGCACTCGAGGCGGTCGCCTTGGCCGTTGGTATCGATACCGAAACGGGCCAAGAATTGGGACGCTTTGCAACAGGTGTCGAACCAGAGGGGATCGATATTAGTCCAGATGGGAACTTTGTCTATGTGACGGGCGAAACAAGCCACACCGTGTCTGTCATCGACGCAAAGTCGCTAAGTTTGGTGACCCATATGCTGGTTGGCAATCGCCCGCGCGATGTCGCCTTTGCACCAGATGGCAAGTTTGCCTATGCATCTGCAGAAATAGGCGGCACTGTATCCGTTATTGATGTGTCCCAACATCGCGTGATCAATACCATCTCATTAGGTTTAGATTCACGGCCTGTCGAACTTGTTGTCAGTGGTGATGGCGCCTCTATTTATGTCGCAGGCGGGGGCACATCAGCGATCTATGTCATTGACGCATCAACGCAAAAAGTTGCGCATGTCATCAAAGAAAGAATGGGGCGTCGTCCTTGGGGTGTTGGCGTAAGCAAGGATGGTGGCCGTGTGTATTCTGCCAACGGCCTCAGCGATAGCGTGAGTGTCATTGATACGGGATGCATGTGCGTCACAGATCAAATCAAAGCAGGCCGCGGCGCACATTCGATCGAGGTGAGCCATGTTGAATAAACTTTCCCTTTCGATCATCGCGGTGGGTTCGCTGTTTGCAACTTTGGCACCTGCCAAGGGACAAACGCCGTTTTATGACGCGCCGCGCGAGATCTTGGTGATTGCGTCTGGTGCGTTACATGACGCGCGTGTCCGCGCCCTTGGCCAAGCCGAGGATGATGTCGAAGACTTGCGCGATCTTATCGCGGCGGACAAGCGACGGATGGCGTTGAATGCTGCGGATTTTACCCCTGACATCGTTACCCAAGCGGCTGTCGTCGCGGTTATGTTGCTGTCTGAAATCGGGCTAAGTGAAGCATATGAAGAGGCCGCAGAAGGTGAAGAAACCGCCTATTTTCAAGCAAAAAGCATTTTAACCGAAATTGATGTACGCGTCCGCGCGATCACGTCTAATCCGGACACTTTGATGATTTTGAATGAACTATCAGCATTGATGCCATCCCCAACGCGACCCTCAAGAATGGATCCAGATCCCGAAGCTGCCGAGGCGATTGGCCAATCTTTGGTCGGGGCACTTGAGCGTGATGTCGCAGCGGATTTGTATCTTGGGCGCGATTTGGTTCGGGCGACGCATGTCATTCAAACGCTATTCCAAGACGCGTGTGATTTGCCTGCGGGGGCGACACGCGTGCAGTATTCTGAAATCGCAGCGGTATATTTTCAAGACACCCTGCAAGCGCCGTTTTCGGTGATGGTGTCAAACGCAACCGAAACAATAGCTGCGCACAGTGCGTTAGTTGGTCAAGATTTGGATTTAGACGCTTGTTCGGCGATCTCAGTGGCGTTTGACACCATCATCACAACGCTCTTTCCCAAAGGTGCCCTATGACGATTATCTGCGAAAATTTGGGCCGCTCTTTTAACGGTGTTGCGGCGGTTTCAAATGTGTCTTTCGGTTTGGAAGCGGGTCAATCAATGGCGCTTATTGGTCCAAATGGCGCGGGAAAATCGACGACGCTTGGCATGTTAACAACAGTGTTAAAACCAGATCACGGTTCCGCGCAGATTTGCGGATTTGATGTCGCGACGCAGGCGCGTGACGTGCGCCGACATATTGGTGTTTTGTTCCAAGACGCCACCTTGGATGACACGATGACGCCGATTGAGACGCTTGAATTTCATGCAGCTTTGCATGGAATTGCCCGAAAGGGCCTCAAGGATCGGATAAGCGCCGCATTACACTGGGCGGGTTTAGAAAGCGTTTCAAGGTCTGTCGTACGCGGATTTTCTGGCGGGATGAAGCGCCGGCTTGAATTGGCGCGCTCGATGCTGCATCGCCCTGATTTGTTAATCTTGGATGAACCGACGTTGGGGCTTGATCCGCAGGGTCGCATGGATTTATGGGCCCGAGTTTCAGACCTTCGATCACAAGGCATGGCCATTTTATTGACAACGCATGTCCTGTCAGAGGCGGAAAGTTGTGGCACAATTGGTATTTTACATCAGGGCAAATTGATCGCCCTTGATAGCAAGGACAATTTGACAAAGTCCTATGGCACATCTGCGAACGCCACGCTTGAGGATGCGTTTTTGTCATTGACGGGTCGTCAGTTACAGGATCGGGGCGGCGCACTTCGTCCCGCGTTGGTAAGGGCGCGCGCATGATTTATTTCCCCGCCAGATTTGCGACCGAATGCGAAGACAATCTACGAATTGTTTTCGTCATGTGGCGACGTGAAATGAGACGATATCTCGCAGATAAATCCCAGATCTTTGGTGGATTTTCACGAACGGTTCTGTGGCTGCTCATCTTGGGTTTTGGGCTTGGCGCGACGTTAAGAGAAATCGAAGGCTATAGCTATGCGCAATATATATTGCCGGGCGTCATGGTCTTGAATGTTCTTTTCGCGTCTTTGCAATCCGCATTTGGATTGGTCAAAGATCAAAAGTTGGGGCTATTGCGACAGGTTGTGGTTGCGCCTGCGCCAAGTCTAAGTGTCACGATTGGCAAGCTGATCGCGGGTGCCACAGTGGCGGTGTGCCAAGGTGCAATCCCATTGCTTTTCGCGCCATTTGTGGGCGTGCAGATGGCGGTTGCTGACGTGCTTGTCGCAATTTTGGTGATGTTTTCAATGGGGATTGGCCTGACTGGTATCGGGGTCATCATCGCGACACGCTTAAATGGATTTGAATCTTTCGGTGCGATTTCTAATGGCGTCATTCAGCCACTTTATTTTTTGTCTGGCTCTATTTTCCCATTAAAGGGAATCGTTGGGGGAATCGGATTCTTGGATATTCCCTTGGGCCTGCGTGAAGAATTGCGCAATTATGGCATTTACGCCATCGGCGGTGGCTGGGTTGTAGAGCTTCCGAGCTGGTTAGATGCAATCGTGCGGGTCAATCCAATCAGCTATCAATTAGATCTATTGCGCAATGCGATTTTGGGATTTTATCAATTACCACAAATGCTTGGACTAAGTGTGTGTTTGATATTTCCACTATTGGCGATCACCTGTGCGACCCGTGCAATTGAAAAAATTCGTCAAACATGAGGAAAAAATGAAAATAATGAGTGACAATTCTGAATTCAGAATTCAGAATACTACAATAGGAGGCATGAATGACTAAAACGCTGCTCACAATGGGGGATATGCTTGAAACGCACGCGCGGTTGAATCCTGCGTGCTTGGGCGCACGTGACCTTGAGCGCAGTTTAACCTTTTTCCAGTGGAACGACCGAGCACGTCGTCTCGCGAATGCGTTGTTGGGGATGGGCTTGGAAAAAGGTGATCGCGTCGCAATTTTGGCCTATAATCGGCTAGAATGGGCAGAGCTTTATGCGGCAACAGCCAAAGCCGGACTGATCGCAGTCCCTCTGAATTTTCGACTAAGCCCGATTGAGATGAAATTTATTCTCGATGATTGCGGCGCATCTGCCGTCATTGCGCAGGATGATCTTTTTGGTGAGATAGAAGAAATTCGGTCCACGCTACATATCGATCAAGATCGTTTTGTGATTTTTGGCGGGAAAAAAGCAGTCGGTTGGCGTGACTATGAAAACCTGATCGAGCAAGCAACCGACGACAAACCAAACGTCGTTGTCATCGATTCAGATCCTTGGGCGCTGATGTATACATCGGGCACCACCGGCAAGCCCAAGGGGGTCATCCGCAGCCATCGTGGCATGGCGCTGTTGTCATTGGCGACAGAAGTTGAATTGGGGATAAATCGCAAGGATGACGCGCTGTTGGTCATGCCTATGTGTCATGCAAACTCCCTGAACTTTTTCTGTTCATTTGCCTATCGCGGTGCGGTTACCACGATTTATTCACGGGCCTCTTTTGATGCAAAAGAAGCCTTGGACGTTATGGAACAGATTGGATCAACCTTCACGTCGCTGGTTCCAACCCATTACATCATGATGCTTTCGCATGCGCAGTCAGAAAATCGCAAGCGCGATCTGGGTAAGATGACCAAAATGATGATCTCTTCTGCGCCTGCACGCGCAGAGACCAAGCGCGAAATTATGGAAATGTTCCCCAACTCGGGCCTTTTTGAACTTTATGGATCATCAGAGGCAGGGTGGGTGACGATGTTACACCCCGATGAACAGTTTACCAATCTTGGTACGGTGGGGCGCGAATGTGTCGGGTCTGCGCCGATCCGATTGCTGGATGACGACGGGAACGAAGTGCAAGATGGGGATGTCGGCGAATTGTTTTCCTGCACGCCCTATACCTTCGAAGGGTATTGGAACCTTCCTGAAAAAGACAAAGAAGCCTTTCGCGGCGATTATTGCAGCGTCGGAGATATGGCCCGCCGTAATGCGGACGGGTTCATCCAGCTGATTGATCGCAAGAAAAACATGATTATTTCAGGCGGAGAAAACATCTATCCAACTGAGGTTGAGGCTGTTTTAGGGGCCTGTGAGGCCGTCAAAGATGTGGCCGTGATCGGGCTGCCAGACGACAAGTGGGGCGAAACTGTCCATGCGGTTGTCGTACTGCATCAGGGCAAAACAATAACGGCCGAGGATCTTTTGGCGTGGTGCGAAAATCGCATTGCACGCTTTAAACGTCCGCGCACGATTAGCTTTGTTTCAGATGATCAAATTCCGCGAACGGCCACGGGCAAGGTGCAGCATGGCGAATTAAAACAACAAATTTTAAGCAGACTTTCCGCGTCTGAACAGTCAATCGGAGCAAAGCAATGACACATGTGCAAGATTTAAATGCCGATACATTATCGGTTGCAGCTTGGGTTGCTCAGTTTCTCAAGGCCCGCGGTATTGATCGTATCTTTGGTCTGCAAGGCGGGCACATCCAGCCGATCTGGGACCATGCCGCGCGTTTAGGGATACGCATTGTTGACGTACGCCACGAAGTGGCCGCCGTTCATATGGCGCACGCACATGCGGAATTGACCGGTGGATTTGGCGTTGCAATGGTGACGGCCGGTCCGGGTGTTACGAACACTGTCACTGCTGTTGCAAACGCATCGTTGGCACGGATCCCGCTGTTGGTGATCGGCGGATGCACATCGCGCCCACAAGCGAATATGGGTCCTTTGCAAGACATTCCACATGTTGATATTATGAAACCAGTCGCGCGCCACGCACGCACGGCGCGTGTCGCCGATCAAGTCATTCGTGAATTGGACGAAGCTGTTGCGCGTGCAATGGGTGACGGCGGCGAGCCTGGGCCCGTATATATTGAAATCCCAACTGATGTTTTGCGCACGCATTTGCCAGAACACATGGTTTTGAAGGATTGGGTCTCTCCCAAGGCGCCTCGTACAACGCTCCCTAATCCTTCAGAAATCCAAGAGGCCGCCCAAGCGCTGTGGTCTGCGCGTCGACCTGTTATTGTGACAGGGCGGGGGGCAAATCTGTCGTCCGATGCTTTGGTCGGTCTCTTGGATAAAACAGGTGCGCTTTATCTGGATACGCAGGAATCACGCGGTCTTGTGCCAAGCACGCACCCATCATTTGTTGGGGCGATGCGCGGCGTCGTGATGCAGGATGCCGATTTGGTCGTCACGGTCGGGCGTCGATTGGATTACCAGCTTGGCTATGGGTCACCTGCCGTGTTTCCGCATGCGCGTTTCGTACGCATTTCCGACACTGCCAGCGAATTGATTGATAATCGCCGAGGTACGCCAGAAATTTTGGCAACCCCCTCAATCGCGTTGGCCGAAATTTTAAAAGCAGGCGAAATGCTGGGTGCTCCAAATCTGGATCGTGATTGGGCAAATACGATGCGCGCAAAACATGCAAAGCGTGCAGACACATCCGCACGTGAGATCCCTCAGGTTGGTGAGGACGGTAAGATTCACCCGATGGCGATCTTTGATGTGTTGGAACGCGTCGTGGATCAAGATTACATTGCCATAGCGGATGGCGGTGATTTCTTAAGCTTTGCGCGGGTTGGCCTCACGGCCTCAACCTATTTGGATGCAGGTGCATTCGGGTGTTTGGGCGTAGGTGTCCCCTATGCGACTGCCGCAAGTCTTGCGTTCCCAGAGCGTCAGGTCATTTGCGTGACGGGCGACGGCGCCTATGGCTTGAACGCGATGGAAATTGATACAGCCCTACGACATGGGGCAAAGCCCGTTATTATCGTTTCAAACAATGCCGCATGGAACATCGAGCGATATGACCAATCGGAAAACTACGGTGGTCGCGTCGTCGGGACGACATTGCGTCACTCGGACTATGCCGGGATGGCGACAGCGCTCGGTTTACATGCGGAACGGGTCGAAGATCCGCGTGATCTGCAGGCCGCAATTGAACGCGCGATTGCGCATGCGCCTGCGGTTGTTGATGTTGTTACCTCACAATTTGCGGTGTCATCAGATGCGACCAAAGGATTGGGATTTGTTCCTGATTATCAACCTTTGACAGTTTGGGATGACGCCGAACGCAAGCGGAGGGAAGAGTTGTGAACAGCTACCTAAGCTCTCTCTTTTCGGTCGCGGGTCGCCGCGCGATTGTCACGGGCGCCTCTGGGTCTTTGGGGGCGCAGTTTGCACGATGCCTCGCGCAGGCTGGGGCCGATGTGGTTTTGGCCGCACGTCGCATTGAACCCATGGAAGCATTGCGCGACGAGCTGATCAAAATCGGTGCGCGTGCGCATGTCGTGAGCATAGATCTGGAAGCGTCACACTCTGTTGATGACGCATTTCGCCTCGCCCAAGATTGGGCCGGCGCACCGATTGATATCGTGATCAATAACAGCGGCATCGCATCCCCCAACGCGTTGCTCGATCAATCAGAAGACGAATGGAACACTGTGATGACTGTGAACCTGAACGGTGCGCGGCGTGTGGCAAATGCGGCTGTGCGTCGGATGATTGACGCGGGCGTACACGGTTCCATTGTGAATGTCGCATCCATTTTGGGCGTGCGCCAAGGGGCAGGTGTTGCGGCTTATGCGACGTCAAAAGCGGCGTTGGTGCAATTGACAAAACAACAAGCGCTTGAGTGGGCGCGCCACAATATCCGCGTGAATGCCTTGGCACCGGGGTACATCGAAACCGATCTGAATCGGGACTATTTTGCCACTGATGCTGGAGCGGCTTTGGTCAGGCGTATTCCAATGCGTCGGTTGGGTCAGTCCCATGAATTAGAGGGGGCTTTGCTCTATTTGGCATCCGACGCTGGATCCTTTGTCACTGGCGCAATCCAAGTGGTCGACGGCGGCCATTTGCTGAGCACGCTATAAGGAGGGAATGATGGATTACGCGATCGTTGCCCGCCATCCAGGCAAAGCTGAGGTTCTAGAACAGCGCCCCATTCAGATCCCATCGCCAAAAAATGGTGAGGTTGTCCTTTGGCAAACGGCAATTGGATTAAATTATATCGATGTCTATCACCGCTCGGGTGCATATCCATGGGCACAAAAAAACGACTTAATCGTAGGTTCAGAGGCCGCCGGCATCGTTGTTGCCGTTGGCGATGGCGTGGACAATTTGGCGATTGGCGATCGTGTTGCATATACGGATCCCCTTAATGCATATGCCACCTGCCGAACAATTTCCGCTGATCGACTTGTGCGGCTGCCAGATGGGATTAGCGATGAGGTCGGCGCGGCCATCATGCTCAAGGGTTTAACGGCGCATTACCTCATCCACGATACCTTTGCGGTTCAAGCGGGACAGACCGTTTTGGTTCATGCGGCCGCAGGTGGTGTCGGCGTTTTGCTCGGACAATGGCTGCGTGCAAAAGGCGTGCGTGCCATTGGAACCGCAGGCGGGCCAGAAAAATGCGCGATTGCGCGGTCCCACGGATACGATGACGTGATTGATTACACGTCTGATGATTTTGTGCCCATTGTTCGCGATATGACACAGGGCAAGGGGGTCGATGCGGTTTATGACAGTGTGGGCCAATCAACGTGGCGTGGATCAGTGTCGGTTTTGCGCACACACGGGCATTTTGTTAACTTTGGTCAATCGTCCGGCCCGATCACCGATTTCACCTTGGGTGAATTGGCGAAAGGGTCATTCCATGCCTGCCGCCCTGTCTTGTTCCACTATATTTCCAAGCCCGATGAATTGGCGCGTCGTGGCAAAGATTTGTTTGACGCCATTCAGACGGGGATCTTGGCGTGTCCGATCTCAAATCGGTTTTCATTGGAAAATGCGGCCGATGCGCATCGTGCGTTAGAGGCACGATCCACGACAGGTCTGAGCGTTCTTGTGCCATAGGAGAAAGATATGAAAATAATCTATGAAACCTCTTCAACAGTTACACATGAAGCACGCAATGGAACGGTGCAATCTGCGGATGGTGTGCTTGATCTAAAACTTGCGATGCCAAAGGAACTCGG
>Ga0255771_1004058_pt1 | contig 13535 bp, 16 predicted proteins | sample 011ome_19_FD_179969 | JGI IMG/M metagenome (GOLD analysis project Ga0255771, IMG submission 179969) | Coastal salt marsh microbial communities from the Groves Creek Marsh, Skidaway Island, Georgia - 011510BT metaG (version 2) | ecosystem: Environmental > Aquatic > Marine > Intertidal zone > Salt...
TCCAACTATTTTACCGTATTACGGTTTCCCTGATTCAGAGGGGTCTAGCCATTAAGTTGGTCACTCTACTGGTCGCATTTAAAACATCTTTCGCGTTTCGACTTGCAAGCGCACTTGGAGGGTGTATGCTGTACCTAAATTTTGGAGTGATATATGTCAAATTGGCAACCCGCCGAAGGGAAGTTAGGGCCTGGAGCTAAGTACTACGCCCAGCTTGGTTGGAATGTTCTTCCTGTACATGGGGTAGACCCAAGAACCGCTAAATGCACTTGCGCTAGAAACCACAAAGATCCCAGAGAAAATGGAAAGCACCCAGCTTCCGCCAACGGGCAAAAAGACGCCACTACCGATTTAGCTCAAATAGACGCTTGGTGGCAAGAAAATCCAGAATACAATATTGGTGTTCTTGCTCGCTCTTCTGGATTTTTTGTTATAGATATTGATCCTCGCTCTGGTGGAGACATTGCATACGAAAAACTTTTAGAGGTTGTCGGGACAGACCTACCTCCAACTGTAGAAGCAATCACAGGAACTTACTGGGACAACGGGGAATCAAAACGGGGCAGGCACCTTATATACAAGTGCGAGCCAAACCAAAAGTTTTTGGGTAACCTAAAAGCACTTGGCTTAGACGGCATTGATATTAAATATAACGGCTACATTCTTATAGCCCCTTCTCGCCACTTTACTGGAGTCTGCTATGAGTGGAGGCCAGGGCACGAGCCATGGAACATGGAGATTGCTGACGCTCCAGAAGAATTAATGTCAGTTATAAGTTCAGGCAAGTCTCGCAACTCAGTCACTCTTAGCGGCACTGGATATCAGACATTTGACTGGTCTAGCATGGATGACCTCGAGTTTGCTGGAGAGCGTCTAGACGTAGAGAAAATGATGCAGGAAGGCCTCACTGAAGGCCACCGTGCTGTAGGTCTGTATCAGATTGCATGTGCCCTAGCCAACAAGGTCGGGGTAGATACCGACTTCAAGCGCCAAATGATTGAAGCGACGATGCTTAAGTTTAACGCCGAAGCAGTTGTTCCTCCTATGGAGATTGAAGGACAAAACTCTGTCCTCATGCACACAAGGCGTGCCATCCAGTTCGTGGCAGAAAATCCTAAAATTAATCTTTATTGGAATGAGCTCTCTGAGTGGGTACAGTCACAAGGCTTAGAGTGGGCAGCAGGGGCTGAAAAATCATTTCTAAAATCAAAAGGAGTTTCAGAATCTTTTGATTATGATTCAAAATATATAGAGGCAGACACAGACGGCGAAGATGTACCCGTAGCCAATAGCGTAGGTAGGCAGATTGCATCATTTGCTTCCGAGGGGAAGAGCCTCAAAGATGCTGCACTAGGGGGTAATCTAAATCTCCCCAAAGACGTAGACGCCCTTAGTGAAGAAGCTGGTGGACGTCCTGGATATCGAAGCCTTTCAGATGTTGGAAATGGTAGACGATTGGTAGATGCTTTTGGGGCAACGATTAGATATACGCCTAATGTTGGTTGGTTTATATGGGACGGAAATTACTGGAAGCCAGATACACAAAAACTAGCAGTAAAAGAAGTAGCAAAAATGGTCTCAACAGTAGTTGCTAGCGAAGTTATTAACTACTCTTCCGATGATGCTAAAGCTTCTGAAATTGTTAAATGGGCAAATCAATCTAAATCTAACACTAGAATCCTATCTACAGTAGAGCAGGCAATGTCTGACACTAGAATTCAAGTAGACCTAGAAGAGTGGGATAAAGACTCTAGTTTGCTTGGTGTTAGAAATGGTGTTATTGACTTAAAAACGGGAGAATTAAAAAGCGGCAGACCTGACCTACACATTACTAGAAGATCCCCTATTGCATATACGCCTGGACTAAAAAATCACCGCTGGGAAACTTTCCTAGATGAGGCTACTAAAGGCGATAAAGAGCTCCAAGATTGGCTACAGCGAGCAGTTGGCTACACACTAACTGGACTTAACAATCAAGACGTAGCGTTTCTTATATATGGTCCCCCCGGATCTGGTAAGAACACCTTTATCGAAACTATCTATGAGGCACTAGGTAAGGCAGAGTATGCATGGGCACTCGACTCAAATGTTCTTGCTCTAGGAGATCGTATAAGCAGTACAGATGAATACCACATGGCTCAGTTGCGAGAGCGACGCATGATTTGGGTAGACGAGCTGCCAGAGAATGAGCGTATTAAAGAAAACCAAGTCAAGAAGCTGACTGGATCAGGAACTATCCAAGGCCGTAATCCGGGCGAAAAGCCTATTCAATTTACTTCAAGAGGAAAGCTTTGGATTTCTACAAACCACAGGCCAATCATTACTGATGACGCTATGTGGAGAAGGTTGCGGCCAATTCCGCTAACAAACAAACCAGAAGTTCCAGACCCAAGTCTTAAAGAATATCTAGCTGATCCAGAGGGCGCTCTTCCCGCGGTCCTAGCTTGGGCAGTGGAGGGTGCAGTTAAGTACCTCTCTTCTAGTGCCAAAGACCCACTGGGATGGTGCAAGGTTGTTAAAGATGCCCATGACGTCTACAAAAAGAACGAGGACAGGATTGGCGCATTTATAGAAGAAGAAACACGACAAGAAGAAAACGGCTCTCTTGCATTGAATACCCTATATCGAATTTATAAAAATTGGAGCGATGCCAGAAGCGAAAAGCCCCTAACTCAGATTGGATTCCAACGAAAGCTAGCAGATAGGGGTATAGATATAGTTGGAAATGGCAGCAGAGCTATGATGCAAGGCTACGTCCTCCTTCCTAGAGAAGTGCCCCAAGCTCCTGTGGTAGACTTTAGTCAACACGCTAAGTTTGCAAACTTCTAGGGAGAGATATGAAAATTTTTATTGGCACGCCAATGTATGGCGGAATTGCTAAAAATAACTATGTGATTGGACTACAAAATCTTATAGTAAAGCTTTCCCAAGCTGGCCACCAAATAACTACAACAACTGTAGGAAATGAAAGCCTTATTACTAGAGCAAGGAACACCATTGCTCACAAATTTATAAAATCAAACTTTGACGCTCTTCTTTTTATAGATGCAGACCACGGATTTAATGCAGACGACATTGTAAAAATGATTGACTCAGGTAAAGAGCTTATCGGTGCACCCTACCCGATGAAAGGGATTAACTGGGAAAACGTACGAGTTGCCGCCCTCTCTGGGAAACAAAATCTTGAAGAATACTCAGGGTATTTTGCAGTAAACCTAGACAAAAATGCTGGAGATTTTAACTCCGACGAACCTTACAAAGTCAAAGATGTTGGCACTGGCATGATGTTTATTAAGCGTGAAGTATTCGAAAAAATTAGACCCCTTTGTAAAACATACAACAACAATTCTGTTGGAGATTTGGGAATTGCATTCGGCGAAGAGATTACTGAATTTTTCTACACAGAGGTTGATAACAATAAAATTCTTTTATCAGAAGACTACGCGTTCTGTAGAGCTTGGCAAAAAGTAGGCGGAGAAGTCTGGGCGGCCCCTTGGGTTCGAATTACTCATTCTGGTGACTATAACTTTGCGGGACAATTTGCAAAAACACTAGAAATTAACGTAGTTAAGCAGCAGATGATTGCAGCTCAAAATAAAGCCAAAGAAGAGGCCGCAGCTGCAAAAGCCGATGAATCTACAGAAGCAGAAGAAAAAGAACCTTCAGAGTAGTGGGAAAATAGTATCTAAGGAAAATCTCCTTAGATTGAGGTAACTGAATATTGGCTAATGTAAAAGACTATGTATGTGCAGTCTGCTCGAAACAATACGTTGTCCCAAGTTTGGCAAGGGAATGTGAAGAGAAACACCAAGTAGTGATTTTACGAAGAGCTGGATAGAATTACACCGTTGTAGTACTATACTTTCAAGTAATAGTTTAAGGAGAGAAAACTATGGCTTTAGCAGAGCGACTTCGCAATGCCAATGAGAACTACCAAAAAACCTTTGTCTGCAAACTTATGCAGGTCACCCTTGACCCCAAGCTGTCGGAGAGTGATGTTGAAGCTGTCCTGACTATTATTAATAGCCATCCTGGTGATGAGGCCCATGTGCCGAACATACGACTAGCATATGCACTCCGTGAAGAAGGCTATGACGTAAGTCCAAGCGCAGTTGACAGGCACCGTCGCCGTATTTGTGCTTGCTATAGATTGGTCAAGGGAGAGTAATGAGTTTATCCGACAAGCTAGAAAAATTGCGCCTGCCTGGCCCAAGCGGCTCAGACAAACGACCGATGAAGCAGCCAGAAGAGTGGCGTGCTCGGATGGACATCGACACGGCTAAAGGTGGCTATGTCGTCGGCATCCCTAGGAGCGAAGGCGAAGAAGTAGACGCCGATACTGTTCTCTCAGAATTTGGCCTAAACCCGAACGAGTGGACAGTGACGTCCATGCGTAGAGGTAAATGGCAGCGTTATGACGGAGACTGGCTTGAGTCGGTAAGGGTCAATGTTGTCCCAGCCTTGGCCTCCGTGTCTGACTTAGTAGATATAGAACAGCTCGTAGATCACATCAAGAAATGGCGTCCTGGCAAGGGGACTAAGAAGTCCACTGGCGAGGGCGCTTTTTTAGTTGCTCCTAGCGACCAGCAGATTGGTAAGAAGGCAAACGGAAACGGCACAGGGCAGTCAGTTGACCGCATCTTAGCTCTTACAGAAAAAGCTGTACACCGTTTTCAGCAAAACCTGAAAGCTGGAATCAATCCAGGAACTATTTGCATGGCCCTCTTGGGAGACCACGTAGAGGGTACAACTAGCCAGAATGGACGACTGCAGGGTCAGGCAGCATCAGACCTAGGCATCACAGAGCAAACGCGTGTGGCACGTAGGTTGTTGCTGGCTCAGGTAAAAGCCTTTGCTCCTCTGGTAGACAAGCTGATTGTGCCAGTCATCAACGGAAACCACGACGAGGCAACTCGTCAGGTTGTCACGGACCCCGCTGACGGGTGGAACGTAGAGATTGCATCTGCTGTGCAAGACATCTGCGCAGAGAATCCAGAGCTATCTCATGTGGAGTTTCGATATCCAAGCACGGGACACCAGACTCTCACCGTAGACGTTGAGGGCACGATGCTTGGAATGTTCCACGGCCATCAGGCCAATCAAAATGGCACAATGAAGTTCTTGTCTCAGCACGCCGCTGGACAGACTGCCTTGGGCCAAGCAGATATGTGGATTTCCGGGCATTTCCACAATTTTAAGAGCATGGACATCGGAGAGCGTCTTTGGGTCCAAGCTCCGACCACAGACCCCGGAAGCGAGTGGTTCCGTGACCGCGCTGGAGTTGAATCAAAGCCAGGACTTCTAACAATGATGATTGGCGGTAGCTACGAACCTCGTGAGCACATTAGCGTATTGGCGGTAGACAGTGAGTAAAGAGACAACCAAAAAGAGCTTGATAAAAACTCTCAGCTGGGAAGTAGTCCACTTAATCGGTATTGCAGGCGTAATTTACCTGTTTACTGGAGAGTGGGAGTATGCCACGTGGGGAGCCATGATTTACATTTTCTGGGAAGCTCTTGCCTATTTCATTCATGAAAGAGTCTGGGCGCGATTCGGATGGCTTTCTAGTAAAGATTAATATGGCTGAAGGATTTCCTAATTTTTTTAAAGCAGTAGGTGCAGATGCCTTCTTTGCTAGAAATTTAGCCCACTTGGTAGGGCAGCCAATTCAGTGTCTACAAATTGGTGCCTACACAGGAGACGCAACAGAGTGGCTTTTTGACAACATTCTTACGCATCCTGATGCTACTTTAACGGACGTAGATCCTTGGACTGGTTCAGACGAGCCAGTTCACCACCAGCTTGACTGGGGATCGGTAGAAGAAAAATATTTAGAAAGACATCAGGATAAAATTGACTCAGGAAAATTAAAAAGATTTAAAGGAACAAGCGATGACTTTTTTCAATCTGAAGAGGGTAAGCGAGGATTTAATTTTATTTATATCGATGGAAACCATGAAGCAGCTCAGGTCCTAAAAGACGGCCTAAATGCAATCTACAGGACTGGAGTTGGAAGTATTGTAGCTTTTGACGATTATAGGTGGACTTCAGGAAAAGGCCTGTGGGCAGACCCAAAGCCAGCTATCGAAGCTATATGGTTTTGCCACAGCAACAAGTTTGAGCTTATAGATAAGGGAGAGCAAATTTGGCTAAAAAGGACCAGTCTCTAAAAGTTGCCGTCTACTGCATTGCTCTTAACGAGGAGCAATTTGTTGAAAGATGGTACGAAAGTGCAAAAGAGGCAGATTACCTCTTAATTGCAGATACAGGTAGTACGGATGGTACCCGTGAAACTGCAATAAAGCTCGGAATCAACGTAATCGACGTAAAAGTGCGTCCTTGGCGTTTTGACGATGCCCGCAATGCATCGCTCGTAGCCATACCAGAAGACATTGACTACTGTATTGCCCTAGATATGGATGAGATCCTACTCCCTGGGTGGAAGCAAGAATTAATAAACGCCCATAAGAACGGCTGGACACGTCCTAGGTACCAATACACATGGAACTGGCTAGACGAGGCAGAAACTGTGCCAAGCCTTCAGTACGGCGGCGACAAGATCCACGCACGTAAAGGTTACAGGTGGACTCACCCTGTCCACGAGGTCCTAAGAGCTTATGGAGACACAAAAGAGACTCAGGGGTGGGTTGGACTAGAGATCCACCACCATCCAGACAATACAAAGTCTCGTGGACAGTATTTTCCGCTGCTAAAGATGGCTGTAGACGAGCAGCCAGACGATGACAGAAACGCTTATTACTACGCTAGAGAGCTTTTCTTCCATGGTCTATATGATCAGGCAATTGTCGAGTTTAAACGCCACCTGAGCCTTCCTAGAGCCACTTGGGCCCCAGAGAGAGCTGCCTCTATGAGGTATTTAGCCAAGATGGTGCCTGCCGAACGTGAAAAATGGCTACTAGATGCAATTGCTCAAGCTCCAGGGCGCAGAGAAGCTTTAGTCGAATTGACTCAGCACTACTATGAAGAGCAAAATTGGGCTAAATGCTTAGAATATGCCAAAAAGGCTCTAGACATCAAAGAAAAGCCACTTGACTTCCTTTGCGAAGCTTTTGCTTGGGGCTACCTCCCTTGGGATTACGCGGCAATTTCGTCATATTACGTCGGAGATAGGGAAAACGCCCTTATTTACGGAACCAAGGCTTTGGAGCTAAATCCTGACGAAGACAGACTTAAGAAAAATCTAGAATATTACTCAAAGGATCAGTAGAATTTTCTAAAAGCCACTCAATTTGATTTTTTGCTCCTATTAAGACTTCTTTTACAGAGGGGTCAAAATTAATGTCAGTGTCTAGAGTTGTTTCTTGGGTGAACAAGGGCAAAGCATACGAATTAGTCGATGCACCGTAGATTAGTTGATGGTCCGCTACATTATCTCTGTCATCAAAATCAAAAATAATTTTATTGTCTACTAACTTATTATTTAAAATTTTCTTTGCTCCTGCTCTACTTACCAAATAACAGGTTGTTGTAATCGGGACATTGTCTTTTGTTATTTTTTTAATTTTAAGTATTTGTTCGCCAAAGAAAGGCGGAGTTAGGTGAATTACATCATATTCAAAATTAATTGCTTCAATAAATTCTTGCCAAGTCCAACGCCAAAATTTTACAGAACTAAAAGAAATGTCATCTTCCATAACTATTAAGTAAGGAGAAGAGAGATCAGACTCTAGCCAGTTTTTTAGAAGCAACAGGTGAGACATTGCGCACCCTATTTCGCCGTAAGACATCTCGTGCGGTCCAGTTTTTACAGCTTTTCCATCAAAAGCCTCAAAAAACTTGTAATTAGTTATCTCGTGAAGTGAGAAAAGCTGCTCGATGTAATATTTTCTGTCTAAACGGCTTTTAAGGTTTATTACAGCTATAGGGCCTATGTTAGCTAGACTTTTTGTCATTCTTACTATTATAAGCGTCTACCGCATTAGCGCTTGTTCTACTTTGCCAAGTAAAGTGACATTCGTCACACCTAACTATTCGCATAGTAGCCCAGCGGCCTCCGTCTGGACGATCGACAGTGGCTGTTTTTAGTTTTTCAGTTTTTGCTCGGCAATATGGACACAGAGGAAAACGCTTGTATCGCATTTCTTGGCCGTCCCAATTTACGGAAAGAGTATTTCTGATTTCTTTGTAGTCAAGACCGCCCCAGATTCCCCACAGTTGCTTGTTATCAAGTGCCCACTTTATGCAATCTTTTCTTACTGGACAGCTACCGCAAAGTTTTTTGGCCTCATGCTGCTGAGCAGGCTTATTGGCAAAAAAATTATCTATCTTGTCAGCATTTTCAATCTTACCGCACTCTGCATCTTCATGCCAGTCGGGGCTATTAAGAAACAAATGGAACCTCCACAAAAGTGGCATCCCAGTCGTATAGCTCGTCGTCTAACTCGCAGTAGATAGGAAATCTTTCATCGTCATCTTCAAAGTAGTATCCACCTTTGCTAATCCAACCTAAATCAATAAGCCGAAAGGCCTCGCCAAGCGAGTCTGCCACACCTTCGAGGCGGAGCTGCTTAGCGAGGGCCTTCTTGGCAATCTCATCTTGGTCAAGATAGATGTGCTCTGTGAGGTAGAAAACTACGGAATCGGAGTGTATTTTTCTGGGAAAATCGTCGCCTTCCCATACGAGCCATACTGGCTCTGCGATTGTCTTCTTACGTCTCACATATAAAACTTATATGTGACTTAAGATAACCTTACCGTAAATTACAAAATTAGTTTACTGGCCACACGTACTCGTACGTATCTGGCCTAGCACCAGTGTCTTCTGGCCAACCAAACTGGCTGTACCACTCGTAGTCTTTGTTTAGCAAAGCCATGCGGTGGCTAGAGGCTATTTGATCAAAAAGTTCTTTGTCTTTCATCCAGGCAGGTAGACGGTGGCTGTCTTGAGTGATGCGACCTAGCTTGACAGCTTGGATGTATGTCGTGACGGCTTTCTTGCCAATCGTAGATTTATAGCCACGCTTCTCCCACTCCATAACCATCTTGACAATGTAGACAGTTAGAGCGCCTTCGTGGCCACGCCACATCTTAACGGCGGGGTGATTACGCCAGCCTTTAGCTGTGCGGTGGTTGCCCTGCGGGTCCAGTTCCACGAGGTTCATAAGAATCTGCCAGCCCTCCAGAGCTTGCTTGTTTAGGCGGGCGCGATCTAGTACTTTGGCTGTATCTGCTGAGCCAAGCAGCGGCACAAATGTTTGCATAGCTACAAGCTAGCAGTGTTTTAAATATTTGTCAACTAAAAACCAAAAGGCTTTGCAACACTCTGCTTTACAGAACCAAACACGGTTACCACAAATGTAGTACCGTCCATGTTTTGTGCAATATCTGCAAGTGTTTTAGCTTCTGCGTAGGAGACTTTTAGCTCTAGATTTACGCTATCTTCTACAGAATCTTCAGGAAGATTTAGGAAACTGCCTATACGCTTTATTGCTTCCTGCTTAGCTTCCGTGACATCGTCTGCAGAAATTTTAAATTCAAAGGAAGTTCTAACTATGCTCACTAGGCCTTCCTAATACGCTTTTCTAGCTTGTAGGGAGAGTAGTGGACGCCCCTAAGTTCGGGGGTCTTTCCGTCGGTGTCATTAAAGATGACGTCGCCATAACGAACTGCAACAACTGTGCCGCGACGCCCGTTGTGCATGGGTCCGAGCTCGTCACGGAAAGCATCTGCTTTAACACGGACGATGTCTCCAACAACAATTTGTCCTGGCTGGAGCGGTGTCCACGTATAGTCATCTTCGTTTTCCTCTTCCTTAATTGCGTGCCCTAGAGCCAGCTGAGGGAATACAGAAAGAACTTCTTCTGTCATTTTTTCGCTTAAATCTGGAAGGTTTTCCCAGGTCTCAAGCAATTTTATAATTGCCTTGCCCGATCCAACCTTAACTTTTGCAGCCTGTAGCTGCTCTTTAACCCACTCGTAATTTATTTCTGGCATTACAATCCTCTCGGTCTAGAGTCTATCACAACAGTTTTTAATTTATCTATTGCCAGTTCTTTACTTGGTATAAGTGATTCATACTGTTTAAGTTGCTGGAAAGCAATGTGCTGACGCTCGTACGGCTGCATGTCCTCTATTTCGTATGCTAAGAGCCCCCATTCGGGGGAAATTTCTCTACTTTCTTGCCAGTAGGTTGCAATTGGCGTAGTAGTGTTTAGCCCTTGAATGTATCTGTAAGACCACCATGTACCTGTTTTTCTGTCTTGCGGCGCTACTATCAATCCCATGGAAGCATTGATTCTTGCCAAAGCTTCGGTATCTTTTGGCTTTGTGCTGTTTTTTATAGACACCGAAGGAAACCTGAGGAGCTCTTTAGTTGTCAGATACCAAGAGCTTTTGACATTGTCCACTGCCCACTGCTGAGCCCTACCTATTTCGGGAGTTCTTTTTTCAATTAAAAAAGAGTCTAAGTTTATAGAAACTATACTCTCGACTGGCATAAACGAAATTTTGTTTGAGATGTCTTCCCTAGTGTGCCAAGGTAGAGTTGGCACATAGGTCTTGGGCCAAGGCAAGTTAGTAAACTTGTAGGCAAGCGAACTTGCACTTTCTTGGTGCTTGGAGTCAAGGGCTGCTGCGTAGTTTTTTCTGTTTACATAAAAAGACCCAAAAATTTGATCAGGATCTCTTTTAAAAGCATTTAAGCTATTTTTGTATTGCCAAACTTGAGGGCTGTCAACTACTAATCGCAATTTCGGGGATTCATACATAAGATTCAAAAGATTGATGGCACCGTATATATGATTTGCCCCCATTGAAGTCGGAGGGCTGAATCCCACTATAATCTCGTCGAAAGATTCTAAGTCTGATTTTTTCCAATTTAATTTTGGCTCGGACCAAGTTACTGAAGCAAATTCTTCATAAGCTTCAGCCAGAGTTTTAAAGAAGCTCTGATTCTTACTTGGCTTACAGTGGGACGAACTCATCCCAGTGAAAAGAACTTTCATATTAAATCCTAAAAGCTGGGCGGGGCACTTTCGCACCCCGCCAAGCTGTTGTCATTTAGAACGGCTGGTCGCCACTTACTGGCGGTGCTGGAGCTGCTGCAGGAGCAGGAGCAGGAGCAGGAGCAGCTGCTGCAGGTGCTGGAGCTGCTGCAGGAGCCTCGGTAGCAGGAGCAGCACTAGCAGTTGTAGCTGGGTAATAGCGCTTGATCTCGTTGCTCTGAGTGCCATTGTAGGTGCGAGTTCCTAGGGTTGCTCGGAAGCTACGTCCTAGAAGAGCCTGCTCTACCTGAGCATTAGATGGATTAGCATCCCAAAATGCTGTATTTAGGCCCATTGCTCCAGCCTTCATAAAGAACATCTGGGCTGCCTTCGGATTGTCCGAAGTCACAACTAGCTGGTCCCAAACGCGACGCTTGTCGTAAGCGCCACCCTGAACCTCGTTAGTTACCTTGAACATCAACTTGCCAGTTTGGCTAGTTGTTGCAGAAGCCTCGATAACCTTCAGGTCGTAATCACCGTCAGGAAGAGGCTCGTAGTTAGTGCTGGATGCTGCAGTTCCAGCCTGCTTTAGCAGCTCTGAGAAATTAACAGTACTCATTGTTAACTCGCTTTCTTATTAGTTGTTTCAGCCTTCTTCTCTCCGAAGACCATGTCCAGCATGCGTTCGACCCCAAGGTCTCCCTGCTGTACTACTTTACCTAGACGTCCCTGGACGCGCTCGCCAGCTTCATATTCAGGGGTACGCTCTACATACATGCGGCGTACCTTGAATGGTGGCTGAAGTGGGTCTGGATTTGGCTCTGTCTCCACCACAATTGCACCAAGGATGTCATAGAAATACGGGGCCTGAATCGCTAGCTGGCCTTGGAGGTAGGGACGGTATACGCCATCCTGACCCTTACGTGCCATAGCGGTCAGTACCACAGCCTCAAGAGGCTGGGTTGGGTGCATCGTTAGGTCACGGAGGTCACGAAGTAGTGCACCCATGTGGCGGAGAAGCTCTCCCCACTGCTGCATCTTCATCTGCTCTGTGCCTGCGATGTTGTCCATGCACTTGACTTGGAGCTCCGAAATGGAGTCAATAATCAAGGACTTGAAATGGTGCTTACCAGACTGCAGCCACTGGAAGGCCTTCATGACAACGTCGTACTCATTTACTTTGACTACAACGGTGTCCCAAGTACCATCTGCTAGTGGCGGCTCCTCGGTAAGCGGGTCCCAATACTTGACATTGATTGGCAGGAAGCGGTGGCCTCCCTCAACGTCGAGCATTAGGCGTGGGTAAGGTGCCGTGACTGCAAAGCTGGATTTACCAACCTTAGACTCGCCATAAACCATAATTGTTAAACTGCGTTCTACGTCTGACATTATTCCTCACTTCCCTTCTTCTCTTCGATTCCGTAATAACCGTATGGGTCGGATGACTCAAACGCATCGCTAAGTGCTGCTTCGGCGGCGCTTCCGTCGTCGAATAGCGGGCAAATAGCGAAGAATTGACACTTCCACTTGCAGTCCCTGCTTGGTTTAGGGTATGCATGGCGGAAGTGACTCTCTCCGTTGTCTAACGCCTCGCGGACGTCAAGCATGTCGGAGAGCACTCCTTCTAGTTGGTCTAGAAATGCACGGAGTGTAAACCTGTTGTGTCGTACTTCAATCTGATCATAAAATGGTGGCTTAGCGTAAGCACCACGCTTGACCTTGCGAAGCATTGTAAAAATAGCACCGTCAGTGCGTTCACCTGTTTCGTTTTCTTGGGCCTCATCTAGAAGCATGTAAGTCTTCACCTGCTCGTTCATGTGAGCCATAGCCCCGAAGTCGGCAAAAGAACCGCCTACAGTCTTGAAGTCACGGATCATACGAGCACCGTCAATCTTACGACGAACACGCATGTCAATTTTTCCCTGGAGGACTACTCGACCATCCATCATTGGACGCTCAAGAATCTCTTCAGTAGAAATCATTTCAAGCTCGGCATCAATGCCTTCTTGCTCTACCCACTCTAGGTATCCTTCAAGCATCACGCGACCAAGCTCTGCATCAGCTTCTAAGCTAGAAGTGTCACGGAACTCTGCTTGCATTTTCTCTATATCCTCTTTAACAAGGTCAGCATGAGCTTCTAGCAAGTCTTGTCCAGTTGAATAGTGCCTGTCAAGAGCTTCGTGTATGCGAGACCCTAGAGCTAGTGCTCCAGTAAACTCTGTTACTTTTGGCTTTAGGCGGCGGTAGTAGGTTAGCCACCAACGCCTGCGGCAATCTTTAAATGTTTGTACTTCTGAATTAGAAATTCTTACTGGACTTGTCATTATTTTCTTCCCTCTTTAAGGAGTTCTAGTAGCTTAGCCTTGTCTCTCACAATTTGCTCAAAGTTGTCAGCTTTTACATCTAGAGCCTCAATTACACGTTCTTCAATTGTTCCCTCAGTCACGTAGTCAGTAATGAGAATCGAATCGTGAATCTCAGAGCCAATGCGGTGAACGCGGTCCAGAGCCTGCTTGTAGTCAACAAGAGACCATGGCCTCTGAAGCATAACAAGTCGGCGTGCTGCTGTCAAGGTGACACCAACACCGCCAG
>Ga0255771_1004061_pt1 | contig 13526 bp, 14 predicted proteins | sample 011ome_19_FD_179969 | JGI IMG/M metagenome (GOLD analysis project Ga0255771, IMG submission 179969) | Coastal salt marsh microbial communities from the Groves Creek Marsh, Skidaway Island, Georgia - 011510BT metaG (version 2) | ecosystem: Environmental > Aquatic > Marine > Intertidal zone > Salt...
ACGTCGGACGGCCCGGCATGTCAGCACTTGCCAAGGCTCTCGGGGTCCGGTTGGACATCCGTCAAGGCGTACAAGTCAAAGGCATCACAAAAACTTACGATGGCTGGGCGCTACAGCTAGGTGACAGTGTTCTTAAAGCTCGGCGAGTGGTTCTAACCGTGCCTGCACCGCAGGTAGCGGGCTTGATAGGCGCGGAGCACCCGCTAGTAGCTGACTTGGCCCCTGTGAGACTGGCGCCTTGCCTGACGCTGATGGCTGCCGTGACCGGCCCTGTACCTTTTACCCGCCGCCTAGATCAGGACGATCCGCTTACATGGATCGCGCTGGACAATACCAAGCCCAACCGCCCGCAAGGCCCGGAGCTGTGGGTCGCGCAGGCGAGCCAAGATTTTTCTGAAAGGCATCTCGAACAAGATGCACTTGGAATCGCCAATGCAATGCTGCCTTTGCTATGTGACCGGCTGGGGGTAACAGCAGAGCGTGTGACATATGCTGCTGCTCACCGTTGGCGCTATGCTCGCGTGACGCAGGCGCTAGATCAGCTGTTTCTGACCAGCGCGGATGGCACGCTGCATCTGGGTGGCGACTGGTGCATTGGCCCAAGGGTAGAAGCCGCTTGGCAAAGTGGCACCGCCATCGCCAATGACATTCTGGCCCGCTCGTGACTCTTTTGGACGATCCCCGTATCACGCGGCTGATCACATTGATCCGCGCAGCCTTGCGGCCCCCAAAAGGGGCGGGGCGCATCGCAGTGGCTTCGTGTTTTGGTGTGCTATGCCATGTGATATTCGTGGCCGGTGTGCTGGCGATGATTGTGATGATGTTTTTTGGTCTCAGTAAATGCCTTGGCACGGTGATGTGGCCCATGGCGGCTGTGACCAACGCTGCGCTTATAGCGCAATTTCCACTAGCTCATTCGCTGCTCTTGACTGGTCCCGGGGGGCGGTTTTTGGCCCGTCTGATCCCCGGCCCTCATGGTCAGACGTTGGCAACCACCACCTATGCTATCATTGCATCAATCCAGCTTCTTGTGCTTTTTACGCTATGGACGCCCTCGGGCGTCGTGTGGTGGCAAGCAGAAGGCGCAGTGTTCTGGGCTGTAACGGGCGCTTATGCAGCAAGCTGGTTGCTTTTGTTGAAAGCCAGCTTTGATGCAGGTGTCGAGGTACAATCAGGTGCACTGGGCTGGATGTCGCTGATGGCGCGCATTCGGCCTGTGTTTCCCGATATGCCGACCAAAGGGTTGTTCCGCCTGATACGTCAGCCGATCTATGTTGCGTTTGCGCTGACGTTGTGGACCGTGCCAATCTGGACGCCGGACCAGTTGACGTTGGCCATCTGCTTTACTGGCTATTGCCTGCTTGCACCGCGGCTGAAGGAACGCCGCTTTGCTCGGCGCCACGGTGAGCGTTTTTCCCGATATTGCGCTGAAGTGCCTTATGCGTTGCCTCGCTTGCTCAGGGACGATTCCGATGCGCAATGACCTCGCCATCTGCGACCGTGTAGCCAACCGCTGGTGGTCAGACGACATTCGCTGGCCCAGTACATTATGGAATCCCGTTTCCGGGCGGCTGGGATGGTTCGAGTGCCCAATCAACTGGGCGGGAAAAACATCATTGTAAGATGGCAGCTTGGCGTGTGTGTCAGGCTAGCGATAAGGTGCTTCTTGAATCGTTTTTAGGCCCTTGAACAGAAAAATGGAGAATTGGATTTGCCATCACAGAGCTTTATCGAACTAAAAGACTTGCAGATTGCCGTGCGGATCGGGACTTACGGTCCGGATGACGTAGTGCCGGCTGCGCATATCCTAGATCTGACACTTACCATTTCGTCAAATCTTGTGATGGTACCGCGAGACGATATGGCGCTTGTGTTTGACTATGATCCCCTTATCCGACGCATTGACACGCTGGCGCGCGCTCAACATTATGAGACACAAGAGCGGCTCATGACCCGCATCGTCGAAGCCTGCGCAGAGTACCCTCAGATTGAGGCTTTGACCATCAGCCTGCGAAAGAGGCCGGTTCTGTCCGGCACGGGAACGCTTGGAGTTCGTTTGATCGTTGATGGCGAAGCGATGACCGCGCTGCGCAACTCCCTATCTGTCAGCGTTTAGCTGCCGTTAAAAATATTGTTGCAGTAGTAACGATTCTCAGGGTGCAAGCCACATCCCAGCCCAATTATCGTCACGGTTAAATCTAGCACGTCGATGTTGCTGGCCAAGATTCAAGGCGTCTACTGTTTCCACAGCGAGTCGTAAGATGGCAAAGGACGCTTGATCGGCACCTTTTGTGTAATCCCGCGCTTTTGCTATGGGCTGGCCCGGAGCTGGGTCGCTGCCGTAAGACAATCGCGACGCTGCGGGCACACTTTCCCAAATTGCGGCCACATCTGGACCAGTCAAAAGTGTGACGTGAGCTTCCAGCCGCAGTTGCAAATGGGCAGAGGAGTCCCAAACATGCAACGCTGCAAACGGTGTCACGCGCAACTCTCTGACTTTGGCTGAATGCAGATCCGTATGAATATCCAGCGTGCCAGCCATTTTGTTGGCTGCTCGCAAGACGACCGTCCGAGCCTGCGGCCTGCCGTCCGTAGAGACAGTCGCCAATGTCGGGTGCCGGGCCGGGGCGTGCCGGTCGTGAACACCGCGCATCAGGCTTGCCCAGACCTCGGCATACAATTGCGACAGATCGCAGGCCCAATTATGGTGGTCTGCATTCATTTGTAGACCTCCCGCCGGTCTGCAAAAGCGCGCACACGTCTGCGCCAGGCGCGGTAGCTGCCGGGCTTCAAGTTTTGTCGCATTAATACTTTGACCTCGTCAGGCCCCAGCCCGTGCAATGTGCGTATCTGTTCGAAGCTTACGTGATCGCTGAGCGCCATCTCGATGATTTCGCCAATTGTCGCAGGTTCAAGGGCTTCACATTTCATTGGAAATAAAGTGTCTTTGTCAGGCTAAAAGTCAAGCTTCAGTTGCTGCGGTGATCGTCTGTGCAGCAGTAGAAGTCAATTTTAAGATGTGCCGGACTTGCGTAAGCCAGATGTCCTCGCATGGAACGCCTGCTAGTATCGGTCTGTCGTGTCCGGCAGCGTTAAGTGGCAGTATGTCACTTTTCGTTGGCTGTCCTGTATGTTCGTCTAGATGGGCTGCGGACAAGGGGCGGACATGATGGCCAAGGTCAATATGATTACCTGATTACCTTGATTACCTGTATTTTCTATTTGCAGTAGTTGCTGTGCTGCTCTTCTCGTATTTCTTTTTCATTTACCCCGAAAATTGAATCAGGAGTAATCAGGTAACAGTGCTGTTTTTAAAAGATTTCTCAGGTAATCCTGAGGTACTACAGGGGTAACCAGAGGTATTGATTAGCAAGAACTGAGCCACCGCGGCGGGTGGCCCAGCAAGCGCGGTGGGGATTATTCCTTCAGGAGAAGGCACTTGACCGACTTCCGGTCTGATGTGCGCCGAACCTTAACCTCGCCATCCTTGCTGACGAGGGCAAGAATGTCCTTCGCCTTTTTGATGAACGTCATACGCTCCGACTGGTCGTAATTGTCGGCAAGCCACTCTTCGAACAGTTTGCGCGGGCGAAGTAACCCAATCCCACCTTTGGTCAGCTTTATGATATCAGGACAGTAGTCGTGGTTCTTTTCGAGCATCGATTTGCGAAATGCTTCTGCAATCTCGTGCAGGCTTTCAGATACCCGCCCCAGCTGCTTGCCGATTCCGCGACTGGCATGAAACGCTGTCACGGCTTCATCTGCAACAGTGACGGCCTGTGCGCTGCCTAACTTGCGGTACTCCTCTACGTGCTGATTGAGGGTTAGGGCTATCCAGTTCCGCAGGCTCACCGCGTAAGCCGACTTGTTTGCAGCGAAGATTGGACGATCATCAATCCGACCGGAATTCTGGATGAAGCTCATCCGGTTCGCAAACTGATCCTCGATTCCGTGGGAGGTCACAAGACTTGCCACGTTTTCCGCACTCATGAACAGCTTTGTGTAGATCGCCGCCCGTTGGCGCAATTGGTTCTTAGGTGACAGCTCGATCTCGTTCTGAAGCTGCTTAAGTTCGGACTTAACCGATTTGAACTCGTCAACAAGCAAGACAATCGCGCGTTTGAAGTTATCGGCGCTCAACCCCACGGGCTGGCCTTCCATCACCTTCTCGATTTCCTTTGTTGATGTTTCAACCACCACCCCGAGGTCCTTGAGAAGACCCGTAAACAGGCCTTTCCCGAAGTCGGAGTCAGCTTGCCACCAAATGTAGGCCTTCTTCCGATCCCCTGCAAACCGCGCATCAATTACAAACTTTAGCACCTGATCAACGTCAGGCCAGTGGGCACGAAAGTCTTCTATGAAGCCCATTTCTATTGGTCCGGTTGTCCACGGTATGTGAGGCAGCACAATCTGGGCGTCATGTTCGCGCAATACGAATACCTCATTAGTGGCAAACATATCCACGGCCCATGCAATCATATCTCGCTGCCGATACAGGAGGATGTGATCCATGACTGGTGCACGAATGGCTCCCCTCAAGCTCTTTTCCACCGCTTTTTGATCCTTAGGCGCGACTTGCGACACCCACTCGCTGACGTCATTTGGATCGATTGGCGTGCCAAATGTGGCCAGCAAGAACTTCCAGCCCTCGGATTGAGTGAATTTGACCAAGTGACCCTCTCGGTTAAGAAAGTGAAGCTTCGATTGAGACGCTGACCAGAACGACCGACCTATCATCTTCCCGACGCGCTCGGCATCGACAGCAATGGCGTCAACCTTGATCCCGACTTCTGCCAAAACGTCTTTCAAGCCGTCTTTGATGCGCTCAACAATCCGATCGGCATCCTTTGTCGTTTTGGCGTCCAGACGGGATTCCACTGCGTGTTTTTCGGGGTGCCTGGGATTACTCCTCCCTGCGGTCAGGCCACTCTTGATCGTGGGGTGGATCTCGCAGGCCTCCAACCCCATTTGCAATGCCGCTTGTTTTAAAGCGTCCACCGCTTTGTTCTCGTCCAAATGACCACCACCGACGATCTGGCCCATGCGAAAGGCGGATGTATTGAGTGCGTTGTTTCGGTTGCCTTCGGGTGTTCTAACCAGTTCAGCAACCTCTTTGGACAGAGCGTTTCTACCCCACCCACCTGCGAAAGGGGTTGGTATCGTTGGCATGGCCTGTTGTGAAAGCTTGCGTTGTTCGCCGTATCCAGTGGTGACCCAGTTTAGGAACTCATCCAATCCATCTTGCGTAATCTCAGGGAGCAAATCTTCAACTCCACCCAGAACCGTGTCCCAAGGCGTTATGTCTCTCCATGTGTAGGGCTGGCCAGTGTCTGGGTGAATGCCGAAGGCCAAGATTTGCTGGCCGTTGCCAAGTACTTCGAGCTTTTCTTGTTTGCCATTTGGTGCTTTTCCAGTTGGCTTGAGGATAATATTGCGCTTTTTGATGTCGAGGCCACGGTAAAACAAAGCCGTCTTAGGAGCTTCTCCAACACGCTCTAGCGTGTCCCCAAAGTGCCTAATGGCTTCCGCTGCAATGGCGGCGCTCACGTCCTCGCAATAGGCGTCCACATCCAGAGCAACGATACCATGCCCAGTGACAATTCCAATGCCGCTATCCGGCTGAAAGTCTTCGGCGTAGAACTCGCGCTCTGTCCAACCAGTGTGGGCGGGTCTTTTTTGTTTGGGCAGGATTGGGACAACACGCCAGCCGCCTTCAATCATCGCTTTGGCTTTGCCGATTGGGGTCTTGGTTGACGAGTGATCTTTCATGCTGCGCCCCCAATTCGATCAGGGAGCACCGAAAGAATGGTCATTTCGGATGGCTCAAAGAGTAAACCTCGCCCCGAACAGGCGGCCATGAGGCCTCCCCGCGTTGTTGCATAGCTCTTGCCCGCCCATGTCCCTGTGTTCGGGGGCGCTACAGAACGCTTTTGCAGGATCCACTGCATGCCATGCTTGCAGGTAATTATCCGCCAACGTGGAGAAAATTGCAGGACAACATTGGCGTAGTAATCGTCGCGCTCTCGGTTTGAGAGATGCAAGGGCGAGCCAGAACCGATGTTTTGCGAAGTGGTGGGGAGTGTTGCGACCTTAAGCATAATCAGCCCTCGACCTGCTTGTACGCATAGGCGCTCTGAAGCTTAGCTTCTGCGTACTGCATTAGCTCAGCCACTTCGTAGATTGTCGCCTTGTTTGGCCGTCTCACGGTCAGTGGCCAGCGCTCAAGTGTGCGGGGGCTTATCGGAAAGAAGTGGTGGGTTATGATTGCAGCTGCAGTCGCCTTGTCGGCGTATTGCGGTAGTGGCTGTTCGGGTTGCCAGACTGTTTTGCGCATCAGAATGCTCCTGTGAGGTATCTGCGAGCAACATAAGACGGCACAAGACTGTGCTCTTTAAGAGTGGATTTTTTTCAAGTTTGATCAGTCGAGGTCGTTTAAAAACCCACGGTACTTCTGCAGATAGTTCTTAACCTGCATTTCTGAGAGGCCGAATGCGTGAGCAACTTCTCTGCAAATGCGTGTAACGCTGCCATAAGGTCTTGTAATATGTATTAACCTAGGAGAGTTCCCATGCACGTCCGCTGGCTGTCTGAGCGTCCTTAATTCATCGTTGACCGATTCTGAATGTTCCATGTGGTAGTCAGAGCCGATAAAGTCTTTACGCTCAGCTACAGGTATACTGTTGATGTCGTCAAAGAACTCTTGAAGGTTCGTTTCATCGTTCAGTAACACGTACTTTTGCGCTTCGTATTCCTGACGCTCTAGTTCTGAGTAGGCTTGCCCCACTTTCAAGACAAGGTTGAAGTCGACTGGCTTTCGCCCAGCCCCTTCGCGCTTTCCTCCATGGGCTTTCTTATTATGCATCGGCAGCTTGTGCGTTTAGCACCCACTCTGCCAACAGCTGGCCCCACTGCGACATTACATCACGACGCTTGTCTAGGTTCTGGGATTTTTGGTAGTGACGCATCACGCCGCCTCGTGTGGCACTCTGTTTGTGGTTCAGTAGGCTATCAATCAAGCTTTCTGATACATCCGTGTGCTCAGCCATTAACGTTGAGAACGTTCTGCGCAGATCATGCAATATGAAGTTTTCTATTCCCGACGTCTTACGGACACTGCGGTTAAAGTAGCTCCAAGAAGACATTTGAGCGTTCTCTACTGATGACAGGGGAAACACCAACTCACTTTGTACTTTCTCATTTGCCGAGATGACCTGCGTTGCTATCAAGCTGAGTGGCATAATAAAATGTTCTGAGTTCTTTGTATCCTCTGCGGATAGGCGTACTTCGCTGCGATCACGGTCAACTTGGTCCCACGTTAACCTAGCAGCCTCGCTCGCGCGTAGGGGGCTAGTGATCATAAAGCGTAAGTAGCGCAGGTAGTTCGGCTTTAGACCTTCGGTGTTCCAAAGTGCTGCCAGCTGTTCGGGTGTGAAGTAATTCTCCCTCGGCGGTGGGGGCTTTGGCTTGCGACGCTTTGAAACTGAAGCAACAGGATTTGCAGCAATCACTTCTTCGTCGAGTAGGAAGTCCAGAAAGCGTGACATGGCTCCCAGCCTGTGTCGGCCAGTAGCGGGACGAGGGTGATGTAGGTCTGACAGATCGCGTATATGCTTCGATGTGATCTCTGCTGGGTACGCTTCAATCAATGTTAATTCATTTAAAGCCAGGCGAACGTTGCGAAGCTCATCCCGTTGATACTTGGTTTTCCCTAATTGCATCTGTTGGGCGCCATAGATTTTTAGCCACTCGGCACAGGCTCGCTTGCGGGCTTCCTCTGCTTTACGTTCCCGCTCCTTAGTTCTCGTGGCGAGGGCAGGATCCTCTCCAGCCCTGACTTGCGCTTTTATCGTCTCTGCGGCGAGCCGAGCTTCGGATGGTGACATCGAGACTGGGTCGCCTAGCTTCATGGTGCGCTGAGGGTGGCGCTTACCACCGTCACGATAGCCACGCTTGCGGTAGGCGTAAGTCCAGCTGCAGCTCTGCCTATTAATCACGAGCTTCAAACCGGCGCAGACTTGATCTGACAGGGTCACACGGTCGCCAAGGGCGCGCTGCTCCTTGATATACTTCTCAATAGATCGTTGATCGATCTTGCAGGAGACATTCATAGTTGGCATTTTCAGCGAGACACTCAGCGAGACAAATGTGCGGAACTGAGTGTAGATTAACGAGGCTGAGCGTGTGGAGCAAGCGCTTCAGGGCCTTATTAAATTGAATTATGCCTAGAAATCTTGAGTAGTTACATAAAAGAGCAGCTGACTTCTAATCAGCAGGTTGAGGGTTCGAGTCCTTCCGGGATCGCCATATTTACGCGCAATATCCAGTCTAGCGACACGTCGCTCCGCTTGGCGCGCAAAAGAGACGGTAAAGCATTGAGATGACTTCGGCCGTTTTGTCGTCGGCCAGCGCATAAAAGATAGTTTTTCCTTCACGGCGAGTCGTTACCAGCCCGTCATCGCGCAAACGGGCGAGCATCTGGCTCACGGCGGCTTGGCGTAGATCTAGGAGTTGCTCAAGCTCGCCAACTGATTTTTCACCTGAGCCCAAGTGGCACAAGATCATCAGCCGGCCTTCATGGGCCAGTGTTTTAAGATAGGTCGCCGCATCTGAGGCGTTTTGGGCCATTTCGGTCGGCGGCGTCGGGTTGGCTTGTAACATCGGTCTCTCACATCGGTTTGGGCCGACATATCATAGGCCGCAAGTTTTGGCGAGTTAGTGCGATGTCGCAGGAGCACCACCTTGAAAATTGTTGCCATTTTGATAATCGCATGGCTCTTCGCGCATTTCCAGATGTAGCCCTTCACCGCGATAGGGGTGCGCGCGTGCCAAGTCTTCATCCACATCGATGCCAAGGCCTGGCGCCTCCGATAGGCGCACAAAACCGTTTTCGACGCGGATCGAGCTTCGGATAAGCGCATCGTGAAAGTCGGTCTCGATGGTTTCGGCAATGAGCAAATTTGGAATTGAGGTGGCGAGATGCAGGTTTGCGGCCCATTCTACAGGCCCTGCGTATAGATGTGGGGCCATTTGGGCGTTGTAGCATTCGGCCATGGCCGCGACTTTCTTCATCTCCCAGATGCCGCCTGCACGGCCCAAGGCAGGCTGAAGAATTTCAGCGGCTCCAGCGCGCAAGACAGCACCAAACTCGGCTTTCGTTGTCATGCGCTCGCCCGTGGCGACGGGAATGCGCACATTGCGCGCGACACGTGCCATGTCTTCGATATTGTCGGGCGGGGTTGGCTCTTCGTACCAGAGTGGCGAATAGGGCTCTAGCGCCTGACCAAGGCGTATCGCGCCGCCTGTGTTGAACTGGCCATGCGTGCCAAACAAAAGGTCGGCCTTGTCACCAACAGCCTCGCGGATGGCTTTGCAAAAGGCGACAGACATTGAGATATCGCTCATCGCAGGCATATGGCCGCCGCGGAGCGTGTATGGTCCTGCGGGATCAAACTTTACGGCGGTGTATCCACGTTCGACACAATCTAGCGCGCTTTCGGCTGCGGCGTCCGGGTCTGTCCAGAAGGTGTCCATATCATGATGTGGCAGTGGGTAGAGGTATGTATAGGTACGGATGCGCTCGTTCATGCGGCCGCCAAGGAGCGCATAGACTGGGCGATTTCGGGCTTTGCCTAGGATATCCCAGCAGGCGATTTCAAGGCCTGAGAACGCGCCCATCACGGTTAAATCGGGGCGCTGTGTGAAGCCTGAGGAATAGACACGGCGGAACATAAGCTCGATGTTTTCTGGGTTTTCCCCCTCCATGTGGCGGGAAAACACATCTTCAATCACTGCGCGCATTGCATCAGGGCCAACGGAGCTAGCATAGCATTCGCCCCAGCCGACAATGCCTGTGTCTGTCGTGACTTTGACGAGGATCCAGTAGCGTCCGCCCCAGCCAGGAGCGGGGGGGGCTGTCACGATGATATCGAGGTCTTTGAGATGCATAGGGTTGGCTCCTGAATTGGCGCGGGAGAATTCTAAGGGGTCGTTTCAAGGGCGGTGAGGCTGGCAAGCAGACTGTTTCTATCAGCAAAAGTGCGTTGCGCCGTGTGGCTGTCTGTTGTGCCCCGCAAAATTCGAGTGTTTTCGATGACCAGCGCTTCGCCTTCTTTTAGCGTGACACTGATCTGCATTTCGGGGCTATCCACAAGTTCTGAAAAGTGGCGGTAGGCGCGATAATAGACTTCCATCTGCTCGAACGGAACGTCTGTGAGTGGTGCTGCGGATTGGGGCGCAAAATGGATGGCGGCAATTGTGCCTTCTGGCAAAAGTGAGACCAGCGGAGCGCGAGCGGTGAAGGGCCGCCCTGTTTGGTCTGCAAAGACAAAGCTTGCGGAGTGATGGGCGAGCGCGGCAAAGCCTTCAGGGTCTTCGTTTTTGAGCCTGATAGCGCAGGCGAAGCCGTCAGACAGATGTACTGTGCTTTCCTCTTCATCTTTCGCGCATGTAATGATTTCCAAGCTGAGTTCAGGCGCTCTGCTGTCATTCCCATTGGACGTCACAGCACACTCAGCGGGCGTAAAAATCTCAATTATCTCGTGCACTGGGCCCGCCGTTTCAGTGACTTTTGCGAGGCCGTAACTGCGGATCGCGTCGAGCCAGCTCAACTGAGTTGCTTCATAAGCTTTAAGGGTAGGAAAGGGCGCTGTGGGCATGGCAGCTTTGATGGTGCTGCCCCACGGCGTACTGCCTGCAGGCATGTGGCCCTCAGAGCGCTCTTTGGGCGTGTCGTAGACATGGTCCTTTAGCCATTTGAGCGAGAAAGAGAGGGGCGTGCTGTCCGGCGCAAAAGTCAGTGCGACGCTGTCGCCAACTAAGTTGGCGGTGAGCAGACGAATGTTATTGAGAGGGGCGGCCAGCGCAGGGGTGCGCTGGCTTGATGGGGCATTGTCAGCAAGCCAGACTGCATGAAACCGTTGGCCGTTGACGCGCAAAACGCGGCCTTCATTCTCTATCAGACGGTCTGGCATAAGCTTGCCCTTTCTGCGTTTAAAAGACGATGACGTTGCGCTTGGCTGCGCCTGTCTTTGTGTCGGCGATGGCTTCGTTGATCTGCTCCAATGTCCAGCGGTTCGAGATCAACTCGTCAAGCTTAAGGCGACCCTGGCCGTAGAGGTCTACCATCCAAGGAATATCGCGTTGGATTACGGTATCTCCCATTTTGGAGCCAATCATGGACTGGCCAACAGCGGCAAAATTGCCAGCTTCATAGCTTGAAGCAGCACCAGTGGCAGGCATGCCGACCATGATAACTTTGCCGCCGTAGGCGAGATAGCGCGGGGCTTCATCATAGGCGCGGGCTGCGCCCACTGTGACAAGCACAGCATCTGCGCCACGGCCCATAGCCTCTTTGGCGGCACGCCATGGGTTTTCTTCTGTGGCGAGAACGCCATCTGTTGCGCCGAATTGGCGGGCGACGTCGAGCTTGTCTTGGCTCATATCTACAGCAACGATGCGCCGTGCTCCGGCGATGCGCGCGCCCTGAATAGCGTTTAGGCCCACGCCGCCTGCACCAATCACAACAACGTCCTGCCCTGCGCGTAGTTGAGCGGCATTGACCACTGCGCCGACGCCTGTGATCACCCCGCAAGAAATAAGCGAGGCGGCGTCTTTGGGCATATCTTCAGGGATGACAACGATCTGGCTTTGATCGACGACGACTTTTTCGGCAAAGGCACCGCAGGCCATGGCCTGATGCAGCTTGCCGCCATCGGATGTTTTGAGTGGGCCATGGTCGCCGTCGTAGGGCGTTTGGCAGATTGTCGGCTTGCCGCCCGCGCAGGAAGGACACGTCCCGCAAGCGCGGATCAGAGTCACGATGACGCTATCCCCTGTGGTGAAGCCTTTGACGCCCTCTCCCAGGGCTGTGATGCGCCCAGCTGCCTCATGGCCATATACGGCGGGCAGTGAGCCGCCCCACGCGCCATCAGCGTAGGAAATATCGGAGTGACAGATCGCCACTGCATCGAGCGTTACTTCGACTTCGCCACCTTGAGGCGCGCGAAGTTCTACGTTTTCTATTGTTAGGGGTTTGCCGAATTCGTGACAAACGGCGGCTTTGATTGTGCTCATGTGACTCTCCCAGTTTGGGGGGAGCCTGACAACTCTAGGCACGGCCTGCAAGTCTGAATGACGACGTCCTTACGTCGCGTTTTGGATTTGGCGGGCTGATTTATCGGTGATGTAGAGGATCAGGGCAAATCCCATGATGAGCGCGGCCAGAAGGAAGGGGGCGCCGGGCAGGTATAGGCCAGCATCTTGACGGGAGAAATGGGCGAACGTCTGGGTCATGATCACGGGAGACAGGATCATTGAGAGCGAGGAGAGCGAGCCAAGCACGCCTTGCAACTCGCCTTGGGCATTGTCTGGCACCGCTTGTGAGAGTGTGCCTTGCAGCGCGGGCATTGCGATCGCGCCTAGGGAGAAGAAGGGTATAAGCCAGAGGAGCAATGTTCCATCGGTGATAAAGGTTAGCAAAAGGAACGAGGCGATGCTTGAACACATGCCCAGCATCACAGCGCGGCGTGGTCCGAGCTGGCGGATGGCGGGACGGACCAGAACGCCTTGGGCGAAGGCAAAGCCGATACCGTAGAGCCCAAGGCTTAGCCCGATGGTGCTGGCGGGCCATGAAAAACGCTCGGCGCCGAAATAGGCCCAGACGGCGGGGTAAACATGGGTTGCGATGTTAAAAAAGAAGAACACCACAAGGAGCAGCTTGAGCCCGTCAAGGCGGGCAACCGAGCGCAATGCACCGAAGGGATTGGCGCGGCGCCATTCAAAGGCGCGCGCTTTGGCGGCGGTGATCGTTTCACGCAGCACAAAAAAGCCGAGTGCAGCATTTGCGAGTGCTAGCGCTGCGGCGGCCCAGAAGGGAGCGCGCGTGCCGTAATCTGCCAAAAGGCCGCCCAAAACAGGACCAATCACAAAGCCGATGCCAAAGCCCGCGCCGATCAGCCCAAACCGCGCAGCTTTTTCATGTGGCGCGGATACATCCGCCATATAGGCCATGGCGGTGCTATGCGTGGCTGCTGTGATGCCGCCGATGATGCGCCCTGCGAGCAAAAGCCAGATCGAACCGGCCAAAGCCATCACAACATAATCAGCGGCCATGACCAAAAGGCTAACGAGTAGGACGGGGCGCCGCCCAAAGCTGTCAGAGAGCGCCCCAAGGACGGGTGAGAAGAGAAACTGCATGACTGCGAAAGAGGTTGCCAGAATGCCGCCCCATATGGCCGCATTGCCGATGTTGCCGCCGTGAACCTCTTGGATCAATTCGGGCATCACAGGCACGATGAGGCCGATGCCCATGGCGTCGATGACAACAGTCATGACGATGAAAAAGACGGGGAGGCGAGAGGGCATATATAGGCTTTCTAAGGCAAAACGCCCCACAAGGTCAGCTTGCGGGGCGTTTGAAAGGTATTGTTTTACAGGGGCTTAGCCAAGGCGGCTGGCCACGTTTTCCCAGTTCACCAGATTGTCGAGGAAGTTGGTGAGGTAGGCTGGGCGCTTGTTGCGGAAATCGA
>Ga0255771_1004063_pt1 | contig 13523 bp, 7 predicted proteins | sample 011ome_19_FD_179969 | JGI IMG/M metagenome (GOLD analysis project Ga0255771, IMG submission 179969) | Coastal salt marsh microbial communities from the Groves Creek Marsh, Skidaway Island, Georgia - 011510BT metaG (version 2) | ecosystem: Environmental > Aquatic > Marine > Intertidal zone > Salt...
CAACATTGAGCTATGTGTGTGTGTGTGTGTGCGAGGACGACGCTGTATGTATGTGCGTGTGTGTGTTATCATATACCAACTATATAGGTACACAACGTACTGCTATACGACACTCTGGGCACATGGGCACACACACAAACATATCACACACACATACACATACACACCCCCCTCTCTGACGGTTTATACGCGGGACGCGACCGCGAGCGACCGAGACCGATGGAGGAGGATGAGGAGGACCAACGGTGCGCAGGATGACGCGAAAACAACGCACGAAGCACGCACACGGTCTCGAGCGCGAGTGATTTCGATAGAAAAGGCGCACACGCACACGCACACGCCGCACCACGTGGTCTTTGCGTCGACATGAGTCCCGCGGACGAAGCGCTCGACGTCATAAAATATGAAGTACGTCGAGGCGACAGACACTCGTTTGAGTGCGCTGAAAGCGCGCGAGTGAAGATGATATCGAGCACTGACGACGATTTGTGACACATAGGAATGCAATGTGAATGATTTTGTGATTGTTGAAAGCGGCGAGGCCGAGAAGTGGAAGGCAAAGGTGCGCACGCGTGCACAGACAAGTCATACACGTCACAAACTCATGATGGCTGTCTTTACGTAGATTATCAAAAAAGTCGAAGGTCGACTGCGTGTTCGATGGCTCAGAGAATGGACTCCGTCATGTGCGGAAGAGGTGCGTCAGTGCTGAACGGATTCGCGCGCAGAACACGATTGATGAAGACATGAACGAACGCATAACATGGATCATGTGACGCGAATGTGTATTTTTGCAGCACATCCAACTAATTTGTACTCTTCGCATAGGACGTTGGTGAAACTGATCTCTATGAGTGGGATCCTCACGATGCGAATGACATCGAAGTTGCAAACTTGATCGAGATCGGTCCTTGTTTATTTCACAAGGTACGTTTTACACTCTGGTTTTCCAAAAGGAATACACTGTCAAGCGTTTTTTCGCGCGACAACTCGCATAGTATTTTTCACTGCAAAGACTAAGCGAATCGCACGTGTTCGTTACAAACAGGTATCTCGTCCGGGCTTTCAACCTGCTGGTCAAGTCTTCTGCCGCGATGCAACGTGCGCTGGACGTTGTGTAGTCGCGACCAAGCGCAAGGTGCAAAGCACTCCTGGCTTGATCAAAACAAAGAAAGAGCGCAAAACCAACCCCGTGCCGGATGGATTCGTCGAATGGGAACAGAATGTGATTGCCGAGTCTGTGTCACGTGATATTGACTCAAATCCATTCGATTATATCAACCTGGTGAGTGTCGAAACACTTTCAAACGTACTATGCTCTCGATTTCCATGACTAACAAAATTTGTTTCGCGACGCAGCGTCAATCCAGCGGTACGTCGGAATCTCGACCGTCGTACGAGAAGACAACATGCGAGTGTAAGATTCTTGTGCCTCATTTGAAGGTACGTGCAAGCGATCGATTTACGAAAGAAAGCTGTTGATTTATGTATTTAATTCCAGGAACGACTCGCTCTTGAGAGTTTGAATGTGAATAAAATTCACGCGTTTAGTGACGGTGAATGCCCGAGTAAAGCTATCAAAGTATGAGATAATTAATTTATTGATTAAGTCCACACACTGAATTCATCATTTGCGCAGTGTGGTCGTATTCCACATGCTCTCGCAGTGCGACGAGTTGAGAATAAAGGATATGGGATTTTCGCGCGAGAAAACATCGAAAAGGGTGCTTATCTCTTCGAATACGTTGGGTACGTTTAGTGTCATCGGTGAATCACTACCGCAGAACTCAATCTGTGCATTTTAGGGAAATTATTAGCAAGAATGAAGCGAGCGACAGGGAGATAAAATATGCCGAGAACAGGTGCGAATTAATTAATTAATTCAACTCATGACATAAATTCACCTGGTTGCTTTAATTGTCGCGAATTAACAGACAATTTTATCTTCATGATATTCATGGTACGTGCGACACACGCTCAGTGAACCACAGTCCTGAAAACGACGCAAGCATGAAATGAATTAATTATTGACATTTTCGTGCCGCAGGGAAAAAAAATCACCCATCATATGAACGCTACGTCATTGATCCTACAACGAAAGGCAACCTCGCTCGCATGCTCAATCATAGCTGCGTACCGAATGTCACTACGATCGAGGTTGCGGCTTCTGAAGATAGTTTGGTGAGTATGCATGTTCGTGCATGAATTAATTTTACACGTGCTGACGAGTTAATTATTACTTAGATGGATTTCAACGGTAAACCGAGCCTTGTTCCACGTGTCGTGTTCTTTGCGGTCAGTGATATCAAGGTACGTTTACTTCGACTATGATTCGTGTGTTAATTCGTTGTGAATTAATTGCATGTCGTTGTTTGGTAAAATTAATTAATTAATTTTTCCAGGCGGGAGAGGAGCTCTGCATCGACTACGTGCCCAAGCGCGACGCAGCTGGGATGCGCAAAGAACTGGTGTGCTATTGTGGAAATCCCAAGATCGGTGAGGCCAACGCCACTTGTCGGGTAAGTTTTATTCATTCCAACGTTTCTCGCACATGTTGTCTGACGTGTGCGCTTGCGTTTACAGGGGTGGATTTTTTGAGAGGCGCTCCATTTGCACAATGCTCGCCAGTACACCATCAAAGATACGTAAACATCAATCATCTCATCGCTAGTTTGGCGGTTACGATTTGCATAGCACTTTAGACACGTTGGTAATAGAACGCTTCACCGTCCTCCATGCTGCGTCTTGTCGGTCTGCTCGGCGCGCGTCAACTGTCTCGCTACGTACCAAGCACCTCAGACTCCGACGCTTACGATTAACGTCATCGAACGAAGAGGTAGATATGGACGAGTCAGTAGCCCGTGCCGATCGTTTACGAGCCATGCGTGAGGCTGCTGCGGGATCGACAGCACCCGACGCCGCTCCAGCGCCAGCGCAATCGTCCCTGCCAGCGCCGTTTTCGGACGAGGCCACCAGCCTTAGCCAACGTCCTGGATTCTACACCGGCGCGGGCGGTGCGACGCCATCTGTGCCATCTGCGAATGCCACCCGCGCTCCTCCGCCACCACCACCACCACCCGCGCATTGGGTGAACGACGCCGCGGAGGAGCGCCCCAAGTTTCACCAGGGTGGTGTCTCTGGCCGAGGAGGGCGAGGTGGAGGTCAATTTCGCGGAAACAAGGCGGCACGAACGACGACGTCGGGGTACGTGAAAACAATCAATCCCGCAGAATATTACAAGGTATGTTACGAGGATACGTGCCGTCGAGCGCCGCGTCGTGCGTCTCGTATCGACCTGCGTTCGCCTGCGGCTACGCGTTTCGCGGTCAAGGACACTAACCAACCAACCGGCGCTCTTGCTCGCGCGCAGTCTTCGATGACGGCTGATCCATGGAGCGCGTTTTCGTAGCAGACAGCGCTGCGCGTGGTCGTAGAATTATACGTAGAACTTTCCATAGTTGTTTAGCACCCCATGTAGCACGCACGTGTGTAATAAGAGTCTGTAATAAGAGTCAGGCAACCGCATAGTTTAGCGCGCGACGGTTTGAAATGCGACACGTTGACGCGCGTTGTCACCACAGTGTGCGTGTGTAATCAAGGACGTGGACATGACTGTTGAACACACACCCGCGACGTTATTCGCGCGCGCGGTGGACGTCAAGCGCGCCATGCTCGCGGACGCTCGACGCGAGTACGAAGAAGCTCCATCGTTTGTGCAGTGCACGGTGATACACGACGAGTTTGATGCGCGTTATCGAGCGGTGAGGGCGTTATCGACGCACGAAAGGGCGGAATTTAGTCGTAAATACATTGCACAAGCGAATGAGGCGGTAGTAGACGAGTTGTATGATGATGCGATGGAGCATTACACCGACGCGTTGGCGGTGTTTTGTTACTTTGCGCGCGGTGAAGGCGCGTCGACGAGTACGCTCGCGTATACGGATTATTTAGAAGACGACGATGGGGATGATGAGGGTAGGGAAATCGTAAAGACTATTATGCTCAACGCATCGGCGTGCTTGATGAATAAAGATCTTAAGACGCATGCAAAAGATGTGGTGTGGGCGTGCGGGCACGCGTTGCGCGTGGACGAGCGCTCAGCCAAGGCGTATTACAGGCGTGGAAAAGCATTGGCAGCATTAGAGGAGCACGAACAGGCTATGAAAGATTTGAAACGTGCAGTAGAATTCGCACCAGACGATGCACAGTATGCGCGAACACTGGCGCAGTGTACGCGCGTGCATGTTCACCGCGAGCAACAGGCGCGACGCGTGTTTGGAAAAATGTTCAACGCCGGCGCTCCGCTCTACGACGATGCAAATAACGACGAGAAGGCATCGCCTTTGACATCTGAACGTTCGATGAGTGGATCGCTACCGTATGACTCGGAAGTTTCGAATGAAGTCGAGCGTGTGCTACGCGATGAAGACCTCATGGAGAAGGCTCGAGCGATGGGCTTTGACGTCGATGAAGACGCGTTTCGAGAGGAGCTCGTGGCGCGCGTGCGAGAGCAAATCCTTCGAGACAAACTCGAACGAGCCAAGGATCTCGGGATCGATTTGAACGATGAACGAGTCAAGCAAGCTATGGAATTTTTTGAACGCCAAAAGGCAAAGGCAAACGTACACGGTCGTCGAGACGCTTTGAATTCCCTCGCGTCGACGTGGACCTCGTACGTCTCCCCGGCGCTCCTCGCGCTCATCTTCTGTCGCGTCGCGTACGTCATCATCACTCTCATCACGTCGCCGTTGCCCCCATGACGAGAAGAAAGATTATTATTATTATAAAATTTGAGTAGAGAGTAGAGAGCAATAGTAGTTGTATTCAAGATGTGCCGCGCGCGCCATTCCTCGACTCTGCGCGGCGGCTATGCGTCGAGGCGTGACCCTCTCCCCATGCGCGTCGTCATCATCCAGGCCACGCGCCACGGATGCACGTGGTCAACGTACCCCTAAGAATGCGTCAGCATCATCGCCACCACGACGTCGTCGGGAGAAAACCACGGGTAAGGCGAAATACGCCAAAAGAATCGCCCAGCACATGGATATCGCCTTCATGGATGACCCGTGTGCGACTTTAGACCTTCCCCGGTCGTCGCGAGAGACCCCGAAACTCATCGTGTACGACTTAGATGACACCATATGGTTTCCAGAACTGTACATGATTGCCGGTGCACCATTCGTGAAAGATCCGGCGACGAAAATGACCACGGATTGCTCTGGCGTCGAGGTGCGCGTCTACCCAGCGGCGCGCGCGTCAATCTCCCTCGTGGACACGCACGAGGCGTTTTCCGGTACAAAAATCGCCGTCGCCTCTCGCACCCATCGCGGTCAATGGGCACGAACGCTCATGTCCATGTTCGACATCGCCGATGACGACGGCGCGCGTTCGCTCGCCCAGTGCGTCTCCTTTGTCGACATCGCGAGCGGGACAAAAAAGGCGCACTTTGCCCGCCTGCGCGAGGCGTCGGGCGTGGAATACGAAGACATGTTATTCTTTGATAACGAAGGCGAGAATTGCGTGGATGTTGCGCAGCTCGGCGTGATATGTGTCCATTGTCCCGGAGGCATGACCGCGGATGCCTGGAATCGCGGATTGGCCCTCTTCGCCCGCGTCCGCGGTTGAACGCGCGACGCCGTCGTCGTCGGTGGGTAGGTAGCTCTAGGTTGTATCTCTCTGTTGGGTACTGGTTGGTGTATATATATTGAGTCCATCATGCTATACAAGTACTACTAGTAGTCGTATATTCTCTATCGCGCTCTCTGGTCCCCCCAACCGCGCGCCGCCTACGAGTCACGCGCGCCCATTTCAGCCATCGTCGTGGTCGTTCGTGTGCATCGCATCGGTGGGCCATGCCATGCGTGCCATTGTGCGTCACTTTGTGCACCCAACGGCGATGGCGTTCGTGAAACGATTGATAGGACGAGGAGGGGAACCCCAATTGGGGATCACGACGACGACGACTGCGACGAATGCGAACGACGACGACGACGACGAATACGACGATGGTGGTGGCGATTACTACGACCACGGGGCGCGGCTCGATGGGACGAATGATGGATTATTTACCACGGAAGAACGAGATGATGAGAATGTTTTAGGACAATTACATGAACGATATGGACGACGAACGTTTGCGGCGGAGAGCGGGGTGATTAAACCCACGAGTGGGGGGTTTTTAGCGAAGAAGGCGTGCGCGGGGGAGTTGCACGCGCCGACGTCGCACGTGTGCGCATTCAACGCGCACACGGTGCCTGAGAATGATTTACAGCTCGATTTTGCGTATGGGTATCGAGGACATGATACAAGGCATAATGTGGTGTATAATGTCGATGGAAAGGTGGTGTATGCCAGCGCGGCTACGGGGGTGGTGTACGACGGGAACGAACACGTGCAACAGTTTTTTACGTTTCACGGGGATGACATTTTATGCCTGGCGATACATCCAGAGCTCGATATCGTCGCCACTGGTCAAGCTGGACGTGACCCAGTGGTGTGTGTATGGAGCACGAAGACGTGTGAGATTTTAGCCGAACTCAGAGGGTTTCATCAACGCGCCGTGGTGAGCTTGAGCTTTGATTCAACCGGAAAGTTTCTCGCCACAGTCGGTTTGGACGACGAACATTCCATCGCCGTGTACGACTGGGAGAACAAAAAGGTGTTGGCAAACTCAAAGGGTGACGTTAAACGGATTTTTAACTGCGAGTATAATCCATACGATGGGCGCATCGTCACTGTGGGTGAAAATCACATCAAATTTTGGGTCATGGAGAATGGCTACCTCGTCGGAAAGAATGGCGTGTACGGGCGTCTCGGGAAGCCGTCGACGATTTTATCCATCGCATTTGGCTCTGACGGCAGCGCATACACTGGTAATCAGCACGGGGTCATTTATCAATGGGCCGATGGCGGCGAGGAGTGTATAAAAAAGTTTGATAACGTCCATCAAGGCCCAGTGCACGACTTGTTTATTAGCGAAGACTACATCATCAGCGGCGGAAAGGATGGAAAGATAAATTTTTTCACGCAGTACATGGAAAAAATATTCTCTGTGGACATGGGACAAGTAGTTGAGAGCATAGTTGATGACCAAGGCAAACCAGTGTGCTATTACGACGGCAAAGCGGTGTGCGTAAAATCGTTATACTTGGATGGCGTGCAGTTGCTCGTCGGTACGGCGACTGGCGAACTCTTTGAATTCGATTTGAGCACTGAGGATGCGTGGAAACGAAACAGACGAATCATCACGCAAGGGCATGCAAATGTGTTTGATGCGAATGCTTCTCTATATAACGCTGAACTTTGGGGCTTGGACTGTCATCCATCGCAAGCAAAATTTATCACCGCTGGCGACGATAGAACGGTGCGAACGTACGACATGTATCTTAGACGACAATTATCCTCAAGGAACGTCGCCAGCCGCGCGCGATCATGCGCATATAGCCATGACGGTAAATACATAGCCGTCGGTTTCTACGGTGGAGGATTCATGGTGTACGAAGAAAAGACTGGTCAGGAAGTCGCGGCGAAGAAGCATCGTCGTTCAATCATCAGCGATGTCAAGTTTAGTCCGGATGGACGCTGGCTGGCCGTCGCAAGTCATGACTTCTTTATTGATATTTACGATACAAAAAGCCACTATAAACGCACCGGTGTGTGCAAAGGTCACGGTGCACCAGTGACGAATGTGGACTGGAGTGAGGATGGCAAGTACTTACAATCGGTGTCGCAAGATTTTGAATTGCTCTTCTGGGAGATTCCTTCGTGCGAGTTGATTGAGTTTGCGGCGGCGTTGAAAGACGTGAAATGGGCGACGTGGACGTGTACTATTGGCTGGCCCGTGCAAGGCGTTTGGCCAAAACACAGCGATGGGACTGATGTGAATGGATTGGCACGAAGTCGTGACGGTCGGGTGGTTGCTACGGCGAATGAAGACGGTGTCGTGCGCTTATTCCGTTATCCGAGTGATGTCGGTCGAGCTGACCATAAGACGTTCGTAGGACACAGTTTTCACGTCACCAAGTGTTGTTTCAGCTATAACGATGAATTTTTAGTCACCATCGGAGGGGAAGATCGAACAGTGTTGCAGTGGCGACACTATGAGCCCGACGAAGGCGATGAAGAAATGACGAGCGACGTTGAAGAGGAGATCTTTACAGCAGTCGAGGATTACGATGACTTTGGGATAACAAATAAGATGGAGCAAATGGTCTTCACCGGGCACTTGAAAGGTATTCCGCAGTACGTGCCGTTGAGTGTGTACAAGGCGACACCAATGCACGACATTCCACCAGACAGCGGCTTGGATGCGGGAAGTCGTCTCGCATTCTTGCCGTGCGCCAGTAGCATATACGCACCTGACGACTATGTGCGCGAACCAGACATTTTATCCGCTCCATTAGAAGCCGTGCAGCTTGAGTTCGCTCACGGATACCGCGCGCATGACGCCCGTGATAATTTACACTACGCAGCGTTTGGCGATGTCGTGTACAGTACCGCTGGCTTGGGTATCGTGTATAATAGAGAGGCACACTCGCAGGTGTTCATGGGGGAGAACCCGGCCTCGGAAGAAATATCCGGGCACACTGATGACGTGACGTGCTGCGCACGCCATCCCAATGGGGTCATCTTCGCCACCGGAGAAGCCGGCTGCAATCCTAAATTAATCGTGTGGAGCAGCAACGCAACAAAGCGTCCAGTCGTGATCATTCAGGGTTACTTCAAGAAGGCGATTGCATCGGCGACGTTCTCTCGAGATGGTTTGAAATTATGTGCAGTAGATTGTGACGTTGGTCACAAGATCGGTGTTTACAATTGGCAAACCGGGGAGCTTCTGTCGAGCTGCGATGGAAGTCCAGAAAAAATTGTAAACATTGCGTGGTCGCCGTTCCAAGACTACATCGTTACTCTAGGGGTAAAGCATTGTGTCTTTTGGTCATCAGACCCGTTGAAAGGACGCAAAGCTGTATTTTCTAAGAGAGGCACGATTCAAACTGCATTGTGTTGTGGATTTCCGGCGGCAGATACCACAGTCGTAGGCACTCAGGATGGAAGCTTGTACTTGTTCCGCGGTTACCAGCTGGGCACGAATGCTCGACGGGTGCACAAAGTTGCTCAAGCTATTACAGCTACGCGAGATATGATAATCTCCGCAGGTTCAGAGGGCGTGGTAAAATTTTGGACCGCAGACTTGAGCTTGTTACTGCGAAGTGTTTCGATCGAATATCCAAACGTCACCACAGCGTGTGTGAAATCTATGCACTTGCACGGAAAGATGTTGCTGTTGGGTACTCGTACGGGTGAAGTGTTTGAGATGAATACCACGTCGTATTCGTATAATTTACTCTTCCAAGGGCATGGGTATGGCACTATTTGGGGCCTCGACGCGCATCCGAGCGATCATCAAATCTGCACTGTCGGCGATGATTCAACGGTTCGAGTGTGGGACGTCCCGTCGCGTCGAATGGTGATGGTGCGTCACTTGGGTGCGAAAGCGCGTTCGTGTGCGTACCACCCAGATGGTACCCAAATTGCAGTGGGTTTAGCTGGTGGCGGAATCATCATCTTCAGCTCGGATTCCCTCGACACGGTGCACTTGCGCAAAGACCGGGGTGAGCCGATTGGCGTGCTCAAATATAGCCCGAATGGTCAGTACATCGCCGTCGGTTCCGATGAAAATATCATCGACATCTACGACGTCGGCAAGCAATATTCCCGAATTGGTGTCGCCAAAGGTCACTCCTCAAAGGTTATTCAACTCGACTGGTCCACAGACAGCGCGCTCTTACAATCCGCGAGCGCCAACGCCGAGTTGTTATTTTGGGAAATGCCAAACGGCGCGCAAGTCAAATTCCCAGCAGACTTACGAAACGTCGAGTGGTACACGTGGTCTTCCACCTACGGCTGGCCCGTACAGGGCATAATCCCCAATCACTCCCTCGGGGACGATATTACGTGTTGCGACCGCTCGCACACGAGGACGTGCATCGCCGTCGGAGACGCCCGCGGCGTCTTGCGCGTCTTCCAATACCCCGCCCATCAAAACGCCCAATCGCGTTCATTCGGTGCGCACTCTGGGGCAATCACTCAGGTTAAGTTTTTATTTGATGATTCCTACGTCATTACGGTCGGGGCGGATATGACTATATGTCAATGGCGCGTCGTCTTGGGCGCGGCGTAATCATTCCAGCGTGCGCGCGCGACGCGCGCCCACGTGGTCGGGGTATAGGACTGTCCGACCGACCAGACACCCACATACTATCCACCCTTGTAACACATTTGTAGCCAATAAACACACACACACTATACCGATTCGATTCTACTTTGTGTATTTTGTGGTTAAATATGGAATGGGCAATGTTTGTGTTTCGTTATATAGACATTCGATGGTTTGAATACTTATGTATGTCACGGTTCGTCTCGTTTTGGTCAAAATTTGTTTGCGTGTTACAAGATTACACGTTGTGTTACAAAATTGCGTGTGCACCCCCCCGCCCGGGGGTGCTTGTATTTTCTTTTTTGCTTTTATTCGACAACGACGCCGTAATAGTGTTCGTACTTGAGTGCCCACCTATCTTTTGGTGTCTTTCCACCGGGATAGAGGAGATTCTTTCGCATCGTGAGCTTGGGCGGGAACGACGACGAGAATTTGAAATAGTAGTCGTAACCGAGACATTTCCAGTCCGTCTGACACTTTGCATCGAGGGCTTCCTCGAATGATTCAAAGCTTTTGGTGTCGAGGTTACCGGGATCGACGCTTTTAAAGCCCGGCGCAGGATTTACGTACTTCTTCCAGATGCCCCTATCGTAAACGGTGTTGGTGTGTGTGTCGCCGTACGTGAGTAAGTCCCAAACTCTGTCTGACTTTTGGCCGTAGCCGATGCAATCAAAGCGTTTCCAGCACGCTTCTCGCACAGCGTCTCGATCTTCTGCATCGTCTGAACTGCTTTGTCCCCACTTTTCGAGAAACGCGAAACCTGAGTCTGGCAATACGTAGTTGCGAATCTGAGCTCTGTTGTATTTTGACTGCGTCGCCGAGGTTGACGCTTGCAGCAAGTCCCAGCATTTTACAGTATATAACGTCACTCCAAAAATTTTCTTTGTTCTTCCGTATTGCCCGAACCCTATGCAACCATTCGTCTCCATGCATTTCAGTTTGACTTGTTTGAAATCGTCCTCGCAACCAGCCGCCGCTAGAAATTTGCCCCCGACGACTCGTGAAGGAGGGACGTAAGTGTTCGGATTTTCGTGATAAAGCTGACTTTGCGTCTTCTGCTCGGGTGGAAGGACTGCGTTTACCGCGTTCTGAGCCGCAGCGATATCAGCTGCTGTCGGTGCCGTAAACAACGCAGACGCGTCGTATTCTGGCGGCGGTGCTGGCGCTGGCGCTGGCGCTGGCGCTGGCGCTGGCGCTGGTGACCTGTTGAATTTGATTTTGGGCAGTTTGAACCCTCCCAAATCACCAGAAGACTGCTGCATAGAATCTTCACCGAGCGATGACGACGAAGACGAAGCTGCCACACCAAAAGGTGTGTAAGTTTGCCCACTTGTACAAGGTTCGCCGTCGGTTCGGATGCAGATTCCGGTGTGACAAGTTCCTTGCGTAACGCCAGCGCTCGGCCAGGGTGCCGGATTGACATCAGAGCTCGCTGAGCTCACTTGTCCAGAGAAAGAAATGCCGTAAATTTGATCCGGCCTACTAGTCGCGTGAATGTATGAAACGCCAATATCGATACCCGCAGGAACGATTGGTAAGTCTACACCCAGATCGAGGGCGAAATAGCCCGCCGTTCCAGCAACAGTGCCAATGTCTTTGTACCCAGAGACGGCAATCGACGCGCCGACAGAACCTTCTGCGCCAGTCTTTGGCGGAATAGAATACCCACTTCCAACGCAAGCAGCGACGTAGCAAAAGCGCGTTCCATCGAGATCGGCACCAACTCCAATCTCTGTGGCGGCTTCTACTTTTTGAACGCCGCCTGTCAAATCTCCTCCTAAGACGACTCCGAACGTGAAGGCGGGTAGATCTCCACCCTTCAGAGCCGGGCAAGATGTCTTCAAACGCTCACCGAACGCTTTGATAATCTCAACGACTACCGTCGCTTGTGGAAATACCATGGCCCAGACCATGTTACACGCGACACCTGACATTTCATTGAAATACTTTGTCCTCGATTCTCCACTTTCTTGTCCTTTGAGAACGTCTTCGACGAGATCAAACATCCCCGTGCCTTGACCTCTCAACGCGTTGGCAAACTTTTTCAAGTCAGCCAAGCCTTCAAGGCACTCCAACTGACCCAACAACTGCTGGATCAGCTCGATGACATTCTCAATTTCGGCGACGGCTTCAAGCGAGGCTTCACGCATGGTTTCAACGGCATCCTCGCTCCAGCCTTCCGCGGCGCTGTAAGCGTTCTCGATTCCAGTATGCTGCCACGCGTCTATCGCGGCGGAACTGACGCCACTCACCACTTGTGTACTGAGCTGATGCGAAGTCTGGACGGCAATCGCTTGCATGGCTGTTCCCATATTATACTTCTTGCACGATTTCTTGTCGCTGGACAACGCGAACCCCACCATGCACTTGGAGCACGTGTTACTCGTCCCGACGACACGATATTTTCTGCACTTCGCCGTAAACTTGACCGGAATACTTTTACAACACCCATTCCATTTGCAACCACTGAGTGTGCACTTTGGACAAAAGCAAATCTTTTCCGTCTCGCACGCGCTGACGCCGACGACGATGGATCCCGCCGGACACGTCGCGGGCGCAATCACGGAGCAACCGTAGTCGAAATCGCACGACTTCATTTGCGGAGTGCCAGAAGGTATGAGACAGTGCGCTGGTGCGGGATCGGAAATGGTGCACGAACCTCCGAGCGCCGCGATCGCCGCCGACCCGAGCTTTGTTTCGTTTCGATGCGCGTACGCCGTGCACGTGACTAAATCATCATTAACACAGCCCGCCGACGCGGTGCGTTCCGGTGGACACTGTCGCGCGACAGTGTCAAACGCACCGAGCGACGACGGAAAACCCACCCAGATGTGCGTCTTGACCGCAGCCGCCGTCAAGACAAGCGCACCGAGCGACGAGAGCGTCAACACCCCATGATACCCACGGCGCGTCCTCGTCGTCGTCACGCGCGGCGTCACCAACGGCGTCTGCTCGTCGGCATCGCCGGCAGCCACGCGCGCGGCGACCGGCGTCATGTCGCGTCGCGTCGCGTCCTCCCCGTCGCGCCGCGACGTGCGGGTGCACCAGAGATTGATGTCGATGTGATGATGGTTCACAGGCACGACCAGGACACCGACCTCGGTCTCCTGGTCGTCATTCGCATTGTCGCCTCGCGCGCGAAGCGGTCGCGCGCTGTCGCTCTCATGCGACGCATAGTACGACGACATGTCGTCACACACACCAGTGCGTGTCACGCGATCACACGTTCACGACCTCGGTCGTCAACGAATGGCGTCGTCAGTCAAATATCGCAACGCCGATTGCTGACGTGTCAACAAAGGTGTTG
>Ga0255771_1004066_pt1 | contig 13515 bp, 10 predicted proteins | sample 011ome_19_FD_179969 | JGI IMG/M metagenome (GOLD analysis project Ga0255771, IMG submission 179969) | Coastal salt marsh microbial communities from the Groves Creek Marsh, Skidaway Island, Georgia - 011510BT metaG (version 2) | ecosystem: Environmental > Aquatic > Marine > Intertidal zone > Salt...
CAACCTAAACGCACAAAACACCGTCGGCGTCAAGTGCGCGAGCGCCCTATTACTAAACACGTGCATCACAGCAAATATCAGCTGCACCACCCACAGCGTGGCGTGATTCAACACGTGTCCGTCGCGGTGCGCTTTAGTGCGCTTCACCGACACGCCGCCACCCCTCGGTGCCGTCGCCCCGCGCACCGCCGCCGCGGATTTCCCCTCGCCCCCGGTGCCGACATCGCCGGCGACGACTTCGACGATGACGACGCCGCCGTCGCTGTCGCCGTCGGCGTCCTCCGCACCGCGCGCGCGTGGTCGGGCGTCGGCGGACATGTGGCGTCTCAAAAGGCACCGCGTCAGACCGCGTCGCGCTGCGCAGCTCGACTGTCGCCGCGGCGCGCGCACGACTCGACCGACGACCGTCGACGCTCACGGCCGTCGTCCCCGCCCGTCGTCCGCGCGCGCGCGCGTCGTCACCAGCGCCGGCGTCGTCGCACACGGCGGCGCCGAACGACGACCGCGCGGTCGTTTGAACGGATAACTTTGCATCGCTGACGCACCATGTCGTCCGGCGACGACGGCGTGTGCGCGATTTGCCTGAAAATCCCGCACGCGCTAGACGTGGCGTTCGTGAAGTCGTGCCTGCATTCGTTTTGCGCGCCGTGCGTGGCGCGATGGAGCACGTTTACGAAGACGAGTGAGCGGTTTACAAAGTGCCCGTGTTGCAAGGCGCCGTTCGACGCCGTGCTCGTGTACCGCGCGTTGAATGGGGAGGTGATTGAGGGGGAGTTGATGGAGGAAAGTTTATGCTTGTTGAATCGCGCGACGTGGGTGCTTGAACGGCGGAACGCGGATTGGGACGATGGGCAACACGAGCGGAGCAGCGAGGAGGAGGAGGAGGAATATTGCGACTTTGACTCGTTTCATACGTCACGAAAGACGCTCGTTATTGGCAATCGACGGTTCGGTCGCGGGGGATTTGTGAATTCTGGGAGACAGTACGCGCGGCCTATCGCTCAAAAGCGCGCGGTGGCGGGGAAAGGGAAGGATGTCGTGGGGTCGTCGTCTTCGCCGACGTGTTCAAAGGGCAAGCCGCCCAAGGGCGGGTCGTCGGCGACGAGCTCGCCGGTGAATATTCCCTCGTCTCGTCCATCGCGCTCGGGTGGGGCGTCGGTGTCGCCGAGTTCGTTCTGTGGTGGAACGGTGTCATCGGACAGTGAGATTGATTCGTCGTCCCCGCGGGATAATAGTTCGTCGGCGCGCGGGAAGAAGAGCGCGAAGAGACAGGAATCTCTCGCGAAGAAGCGAGAAAAAGAACAATCGAAAGCCGCGTCGCGCCTGAAGCGGCGGGAGGAAGAACACGCAGCGGAAGAGGCGAGGAAGGCTGCAAAAGCGCTCGAAGCGCTCGCGTTGGAGAATGATGACGCGTCCGCGCAGGCGTGCGTTGTCGGCGAATGATTCGCGTTGAATGATTCGCGTTGAATGATTCATGATTCACATATTCACATGACGACTGTACTTATATAAAGCCACTGTATCAACAGCTTGTAATACTACCAAAGACCAACGAAACTGTTACGTGCATTTTCTAAGCCGCTACGTGCGCGAACTGCTATTACAACGACGAATAATGATTGTTTGTTTGTTTGATTGAATTATTTCTTCATGCTCGACAATACGGCGTTTCGCATCAACTCTGTCTTAGCCTCCTTCCCAGTGAAGAGTTCAAATTGTCTCGCAGCTTGGCCGACGAACATATCGAGACCACTGGCGATTTCGCATCCAGCCGCCTTGGCTTCGCGCAAAAGTCTCGTCTCGAGCGGCGTGTACACCGCGTCAAAGACGACGGAGAAGCCGCCGAGCACCGCCGCAGGCGCGGGCGTGTCATCAACATTCGGTTGCATGCCGACGGAAGTGCTATTCGCTAACACGTCACCATTCACCTTTCCGCTAGCTAAATCTTCGAGCGACACGGCGGTGCCACCGCACGCATCAGCCAGGGCTTGCGCGCGCTCGACGCTACGGTTGGCGATGACGACATTCGCACCTTTAAATTTGGCGCCGAACGCCAAAGCCTTACCCGCACCGCCCGCACCGATAACGACGACGGTCTTACCTTTCAACACTTCCGCAGCGGGCGTACCAATCTTCTTTTCATACGCAGTCTCGATGGCTTCGATCGCCGCGACGTAGTCGGTGTTGTAGCCCTTCAACGTGCCATCCGGCTGACGCACCAACGTGTTCACCGCACCAATTTGCTTGGCCACCGGGTCCACTTCGGCGCACACCTCTAACGCATCTTCCTTGTGCGGAATCGTCACGCTAAATCCAATAAAGTCGCTCGAGCCAAATAACGGGGACTTTAAGAAGGTTTTGATATCCTTGACGAGGAGCGGCACGTAGCACGCGTCCACGTTTGCCGCCGCCAAGCACGGATTGTGCAACGCCGGTGATTTACTGTGACCGATAGGATTACCGATAACACCCATGACCTTGGTCGACGGCCCTTGCGTGGGCACGCGGTACATGTCACGCAATTCTTCGAGCAAAGGCTGTCCCGGCGCGCTCTCCTCGCCTCTCCGAATCGCCCCAAAAGTAAGAAAGCTCCCGAATTTCGCCGCAAGCAATCGAGACACCTGCCCAGCCTCACTCATCCCGAGCACGATGGTATCAATACCCTTACCCTTGTCGCGCAATAACTTTTCTAACCGACCAATGTCTTCAATATCATTGCACACGGAGGCCATCTTGACGATGTCCGCGCCCGCCGCCACGCACTTGGCGTGAATCCCAGCCAACTCCTCATCGCTCGCCGTCTCATCATAGTTATGCGAACTCAAGATAATTCTCGTCGCCGTCTTTCCAACACTCGACGGCTTGGCTGCGAAGAAACGTTCGGCAGCGAGCACCTCGCAGTCCACGTATGCGGCGCCGACGCCGTACGCCGCCCACAACGCCGCCAACCTCGGCGCCTCTTCGCCATCATACTGACCACCCTCCCACGTCGGACGATACGTCACGATCGCAGGCACCGGGCATGCCTTCACCAACGTCTCGATATCGCGCGCAATCGTCCCCGCCTTGGTCGACGCTTGTAAAAAGTCCACGCGGAGCTCGACGATATCCGCGCCCTTTGCGACGGCGTCTGTGATATCCACCAGCGCCTTCTCCACCGTCGGCGCAATCACGCTCGTGGTGAGCTTACATGAAGACGCGCTCGACGCGCACACGCGAAGCGCGCGCGCTTTAGGCGTCGTTGCGCGCGCGCGAGGCGACATGAGCGTTCGACGCGCCGCGAGGGCTGGGACTCGGGACGCGAGCGACATGAACACACACGACGACGACGGCGATGCGCGACGGCGATGCGAAGCGTGCGTGCGAGTGCGCCTCGGAGAGTAACGCGCGTGCGTGCGGTGCGTGCGGACGACGCGGGCGTCCAAGGCGAGCCTTGAAGTGAGGTAGCGTTGAGGGTATAGGTCACAACGCATAAGAGCTACGCGAATACAATATACAATACGATAATAATCCACATCGCTCGAGCACGGCGCGCGCGCGTCGCAAATCAGATCACTCGGGTGCGTATGCGTGCGCATACCGCTTGCCCCGAGCGTCGTCACGCGCGACGCGCGCGCTAACGTCCGCGAGCGACGCGAATACGCGCCGCGAGTTAATTTTGGCTCACTCGTCCAGCGCGTCAAACAAGCGATCGAATTGCGGCACGACTTGTGGAATAATCGACACAATCACCGCGAGCGTGAGGAATTGAGAAATTTCCACTCGAAACGGCGCGTCTGGGGCGAAATTATTCAAGCAAAAGATCGCCGCCGCCGCCGCCAAACGCGCGTTGTTCTTCGCCTTGTAGTTTCGATGATACCACTCGGCGCGCCAAAACGTCGTCGAATTCGGATTCTCAATCGTCGTCATCACCGGCACGCGACGTTCGCGCTCGAGTTTCTCAATCACACGCATCGCCGTCGCGCGCTGGGCTTCAGTATTCGGCCAAATCGCGCTGCGATACTGCGCCGTCGACCGTCGCCCGGCGTCGTGCGCGTTGAAAAACGCCTCGAGCAGCGCCTCATACGTGATGACGTCGTCGTCAAACTCCACTCTGAGCGCCTCGGCGTTGCCATCGCCTCCGCACACGCTCGAATACGTCGCCCGTCGGCCCGTGGCGTCATCGGCGCCGATATAGCCCACGGTGACCGACGTCACGCCTCGGAGCGAAGAAAACACGACTTCGGGCTCCCAGAATCACCCGAGCGCGATCGTCGCCACGTCCTGCGCGCGGCGTGGCGCGGTGCGTCCGCGTCCGCACACGCGTCGCGCGCGCGTCGGCGTCGCGGCGCGCGTCGCGGCGCGCGGTGAAGCGCGGAGCATCGAGTCGAGCACGTCGCGCTCTGAGGTCATCATCGTGCGTTGAGGTCATCATCTGTGTTCTCATCGTCACACCGCGACGCGTGAGCGACGCGACGGGACGCGAGCATGTCGCACGGCACGTTCGAAGACACATCGACGCCGCTGTTCGCGTCGGCGACCGCGTCGGCGGATATTGAGCACGTGCGCGCGGCGGCATCGACGACGACTGATTTGGACTGGCACACGTTGGATGAAACCATTTGGCAAACCATTAAGCGCGATGCGGACGTGGTGCGACGGAACTGCGTGGCGGTGTTGTTGCCGATGAACTGGGGCGCGAATGGCGCTTCGCGGTTGCGCGAATGGGACTTGTGGGGACCGTTGATTTTTGTGCTCGCGTTGAGCGGGACGTTGAGCGCGGGTGTGCCCAACGGCGACGCGACGTTTTCCGTCGTGTTCGCCACGGTTGGTATCGGTGCCATCGCACTGACGACGAATGTGTTGTTACTCGGTGGGAGGATTATTTTCCTCCAGTCCGTGGCGCTGTTGGGGTATTGCATCGTGCCGTTGGTGTTGGCGAGCGCCGGGTGTTTGTTGAGCGAGAATAAAATCTATCGTGTGGTATTAACCGCATTCGCGGTGGCGTGGAGCTCGAAAGCGTCGGTGCCATTCGTCAGTGCGGCGGTGCCAGCGACGAGGCGCACGCTGGCGGTGTACCCGGTGATGTTAATGTATGTGTTTTTGGGATGGTTAGCCGTGGCGCGGAGCACCGGGACGACGAGCGCCAGAGCGCTGGCGCCTCCGCCCGCGGCCACGTTTCCCCCGCCGCCGCCGCCGCCACCGCCGCTGCTGACGCCGCCGCCGCCGCCATCGACGTTTTAAATAGCCGCATACACGTAGAATGCACATTAGAATTGCGCACGCGGTCGCTGTAACGCCCATCATCACGCGCGCACCGTGTTCAAACGCGCCACCTGTCCAACCGTTCCAGATTCCAGTAATCATTCCGCCATTCTTTCGCGCGCGTGGCGCCGCCACCATCGCGCGCGCGCGCATCATGTTCAAATCAATCAAGTGTACGTCTTCGTCGCGCGCACTCGTCTCCTTCGCCATTACGCGCGCGTGAATACTCACGAAACCACACATCTTTTGTTCCGCCACAGCCAAGCTCCAGCGCGCGACATCGGCGCGCGACGTGCGCGACGTTGTCGCCGTCGATGCCACCGACGACGACGACGTGCCTGCCATGTACGCAGTCTCGTCGGTATCGTTCGCGGCGCCAAAGCCAGCACTGGAGACGACTATAGATGACTTTGACGCGCGCGAGCTCGCCGAGGCGCTCGAGGCGTCGACGCGCGAGCCGAGCGCGCGCGAGCTCCTCGCGTCTCAGCTCGAATTCAGCGCCCGACGCGGCACCGACGCGCGCACGCATGGTCGTGCATTAGCGAGTAAGTATTGGGTGAGCCAAACGTTGGATGTGGATGATGTTTTGGATGCGAGCGCGGATGGATTTTACGACGTGTGGGGCGAGGCGTTTGAGAATGTCGCGGATGGAAAGTTGCCAGAATTGGAGGATTTATTACGACTGGCGCCGCGTTTCGCGGATGATGAAGCCATAGTCGTCGATAGGCGAACAGATATGTTTTTGTCGTCGTTGGATGAGCTCGCGAGAGAGACATGCGCGATGGCGCCGTCGACGCGGGCGAGAGCGGCGTCTTTGGCTCGATTGGTGAGCGACCGGTTGGGCGGACCGACGCGCGGCGACGATGATCCAGTTTTAGCCGCCGAAGTCGCGCGCGACCGCGAACAGATTTTAGGGAATAGCGTAGGAGGGTGTGTGTTGCACGTTGGACATTTATCCAAGGGCCAAGAGCGACATCGAGCGGTACTATACAAGGCGCTCGCGTCGTCGTGCGACGTCCCGTGTCGGCTCGTGCGGGGCGAGTACTATTGTAATGACGGCGGTCACGCGTCATCGTCGCGGTCGGCGAAGATTATTTTAGCCATCCCTGGGGATGACGACGAGTGCTGGGTTGATTTGATGACGTGCGCGGGGATGCTTCGGTCGACGAGATCCACAGGCGACGGTCCGACGCCACCCACGCCGCCGGCGTACGACCCATTCGCGGAAAAGTCACCGAAAGTATGGTCCGCGACGCGCGCCAAGGGAAAAACTCCATTAGTACAGCAGCCCATGGAATCACCGTCGTATGATTCATCCATAGAAGATTTACTCGCGTTCGCGTCGTTCGCGACGCCGACATCAAAGTCGAAACCGGCGGCGGAATTCGTGGAATCCGTCGAAGACGACGACGTCGTCGTCGCCATGTCCGTCGCGCACGGCGTGGCCATGCAGACCGCGCGTCTCGCTGTGGCGCTCGCAGATGATACAGAAAAGGCGAATTATTTGTGCAACGCCGTCGGCGCGGTGCTTGAAGATGGCGACGGCGACGAGGACGAGGACGAATCCATTCTTTTGCAGGACATGTTCAACGCGCTCAACACCGCGCGGTGGATAGTGAACGATGCCATCAACGCCTATAAAGCACAACGTCCGGAACGACGACGAGACGATCATTATCATCATCAGCAAGAACGACAAAGTGCTCATTTGGCGATTGCGCCCGAAGACGCCGAAGAGAAGCTCCGCCGCGAAGCCGAACGTCACGCCGAACTCGAAGCTGAACGCGCGCGTCGTCGCGAGGACAAACAACGCCAAGCGAGCACAGATTTACTCAAGGCCACTGAAAACCGCGTGGAAAAGTTTCGAGAAGATCACGCCAAGACGAACGAGGCGCGCGCGACGGCGGAGGCATTGCGCGCCGAATTTCATGTCGAATGGTTTGAGAAAATTAAAACGTCGTCGCTTGCTGAGACGCTCGAGCTCTTTGGCGTTTCCGTCGAAGGTGGCGCGCACGCGAACGCAAAGCAATTACGCAAGGCGTATCGCGTGGCGTTGTTGAAATTTCATCCAGACCGACAACAAGGGAAGACGCAGCGCGAACGAGTGTACGCAGAAGAAGTCTTTAAGATTATTTCTGAAAAGACGGAATCTCACGCATAGCGACGCGCAGAGCGATAACAAACATTAGCGCACGATTGTAGTGGCGCATAGTGGATCACGATTGAAACGCTAGGCCAGCATAGTTTGTAACGATAGTCACTCACATCGCGGAGTATTTATTAAAACACCAAAACATTTCGTCGTCGTCGTCGTCGCTCAATCCGAAGCCATCATTATGCCGATAACGCCCGACATATACACCCACAAACTCACCAACGCGAGCACGGCGGATACCCAAAGGCAATACACTCCACCATTCACCAACGCATCGTTATACGCGCCGTTGGCAAACCACGAAGACCCGTCGCGAACGAGCAACAACACCGTCAACGCCACCATTTGCGTCGCCGTCTTATACTTGCCGAGGTTATTCACCTTGACCGCCGCGTGCGCCTCCCCGCCCTTCGCCGCGCACCACTCGCGCAACGCACTCATGGTAATCTCACGCCCAATAATCACGATCGACGGCAGCGCCACGGCCCAGGGCGCGACGCCAGCCGGCGCGCGCGTGCACAACAAACACAACGACGCCGCCACCATCAACTTATCCGCCACTGGGTCCAAAAAAGCCCCGAACGCGCTGCTCGCCTTGAGCTTGCGCGCAAGATACCCGTCAAGCCAATCCGTAAACGCAGCCAACATGAACATCACGCCCGAGATGACCGCGGCGTTAGGGATATCCGAATAGTACACCCCAGCGAGCGCCGGGACTGCGACGACGCGCGCCAGCGTCAAAAACGTCGGCAACCACGTGAGCGTGGTGCCCTTTTCCGCGCCCGCGAGCCCGTAGCGCGCCGCCTCGTCGTTCGCCGCGGATGTTTTCCCCCGAGTACCACGCGCGCGGCGGGTCGTCGACGATGTTTTGCGTGCGGCAGCCATGACTGTCAACGGTTGTGGATCGACGCTCGTCGCGCGACGCGGACGCGCGAGGACGGCGGTGAGTCGGACGCACGCGCGCGGCGACGGCGTCGACGTGCGTCGGGCGGTGCGTGCGAGCGGCGAGAGGCGTGCGGCGGCGGTGAGCGTCGTCGTGGGTGATGGCATCCACAGACGAGGCGCGGAGTGGGGACAAAAGTCGCACGAGGCGCGCGTTACATGGGCTAGTATCACGACGCGGGGCTATGCGCGGGCGGTGGTGCGTCGACGACCGACGCCGTGGGTGCGTGTGCCTTGACTGCGTGTGCAGACGATTTAGGCGATGCGCGAATGGCGAAGATTTGAAGCGCGGGCGGCGCGTGCGCGATGGCGTCGTCGAGCGCTCCGACCAACGCGAGCGTGGGACATTGCTGAACGCCCGAGCCCAAGGCGACGCATGATATGTCGACATCACGCGTTGACCCGCGAGCGATGGCGCCGACGGCGTACGATCGAGGGCCGTCGATGAAGACGCCCGAGGCGACGTCTTTGACGCGCAAGACGTAGGCTCGAGTCGCGTCTTCGGCGTTTTCGGCTAATCCTTCAATCGTGACGCGTAACACGAACGGTTGTTCGACGTACACCGTGCTCACGTCCGCGTCATCAATAGGCCTTGGGTGCACGAGCACGCGCTGGGTGATTTTCGCCGTCGTAGGACGCGGATCCGTGGTTCCGGCGCCGCCGGCGACGATGATTTGCGTCTGCAACCGACCGGGATCGCCCATGTTTCCGCGCCACCGCAGTTCGATCTTCCCGAGCGGAGTTTTCGGGTCGAACGCCTCGTGCGCATCAACACTATTCACGTCGCGCGTAATTTCAAACAAGTAATGTGCCGCGCCAGTGGAAGGTTCGAGCTGATACACGGCGCGCGAGCCGAGCGACGGTAAACCGCCGCTTTCGTCGCCGTTTTCATCGCCTACGAAGCGCACGGCGTGCCCACCACATTCAGGCGTCATCGCTCGCGACTGTATTCCATCAACAGCGTCAAATCGCGCGTTTTCGAGCAACAACGCGCTCCTCGTCGCGTTTTCAATGCACACTTCCAACATCGCCCGCCCACGCGGCGCCAGTCTGACTTTTGTGCGCACGTTTAACGGATTTGCAACTTTAAACTTGAAATACTGCGGTAAATACTTCCGCTCGCCCTTATCGTCGTAATACGTCGCCGAACACACCAGCGTGTGCGCGCCGAGCTCTTTTAAATCCTTGGTGACGATCAAATCCATCTTTTCACCCGGTCGCAACGCCGCGCCCGGCGTCTTCGTCCCGTCGTACAACGTCACGCGCTGTCGCTCCGATTGCAACTCAACCTTCAACCCAACCTCGCGCACGATTGCGTTGACATTTGAACTAAAATTACCAAACGTCACAAACGACGTAAACGTCTCACCGAGACTCACCGCGCCAAAAGATTGCGGCAACGCCAACTCGCCGCTCGACGCGCGCGCGCGCCCCCACACCAGCGTATCTCCCCCACCCGTCGACGTCGACGCCTCTCGCGCGCCATCCGCGCGCGCATCACCATGAACACCATCCCCTCGTTCTCGGTCGACATCGAAATCGCGCGCACACAGCCCGACGTCGTCCACGCCGTGCGCGCCGCGGTGCTCGTACGATGCCGCGCGCAACCGCATGACGCGAAATGCACACGTCGGCGCGCCCGCGCTCGCGTCTCCAGATGCAGGCGTCACGCGCAATACATTCGACGCATCGTTCGCCTGCATCGCGCACCGCGATGCGCGCCGCGAACGCGTCGAACACTGGCGAGACTTGATCGATGTCGCAAACTGCCGCGCGCGTTGATCCCGCGGCATTGTCCGACGCACGCGACGCGCCCCACACGGTGGTTCGCGCGTGCACGTCGCACGAGACGCGCAGAGACATCGCGCACGAGCGCATCGCGCGGTCGTGGCGCGAACGGGGGCGCGTGCGCGCGACGGAGGGCGCGCGGAGGTCGTTGGCGCGAGGGTAAACCTTTGTCGCGGCGATTCGTCGTTGAAACTCGTCGTCTTCGTCGCGCGGAAGGCGGCGTCGTGCGCGGCGCGTGCGCACGGCGCGTAGCGAGGCGCGCGTGCGAGCGAGATGTCGACGCGCATCGGTAAGGCGATTCGACGGGACGCGGCGGCGTCGCTGTCGGCGGTGTACGCGCACGCCAACGACGAAAAGCCGCGCGAGTATTGGGACTACGAAGCGCTCACGGTGGAGTGGGGCGAGCAGGATGATTATGAAGTCGTGAGGAAAGTGGGGCGAGGGAAGTACTCTGAGGTTTTTGAAGGGCGAAACGCGCACGGGGAGAAGTGTATTATTAAGATTCTGAAACCGGTGAAGAAGAAGAAAATTAAGCGCGAGATCAAGATTTTACAAAATCTTACTGGGGGCGTGAATGTGATCAAGTTGTTAGATATCGTGCGTGAACCGACGACGAAGACGCCGAGTTTGATTTTTGAGTACGTCAACAATACGGATTTCAAGGTTTTGTATCCGACGCTGACCGACTACGACATTCGGTACTACATTCACGAGTTGCTCAAGGCGCTTGATTTTTGCCATTCGCAAGGCATCATGCATCGCGACGTCAAGCCGCATAACGTGATGATTGATCACTCCAAAAGAGAGTTGCGTTTGATCGATTGGGGGTTGGCGGAGTTTTACCACCCGGGTAAGGAGTACAACGTGCGCGTCGCGTCCAGATACTTCAAGGGTCCAGAGTTATTGGTGGATTTACAAGATTACGACTACTCGCTCGACATGTGGAGTCTTGGGTGCATGTTTGCGGGTATGATCTTTAGAAAAGAACCATTTTTCGCGGGTCACGACAACTATGACCAGTTGGTACGCATTGCAAAGGTTTTGGGAACGGATGAGTTGTACGCGTACTTGAACAAGTATCGCATCGAGCTCGATCCAAACTTCGAAGCTCTCATCGGGCGACACACTCGCAAGCCGTGGAGCAAGTACATTTCTGCTGAAAATCAACACTTGGTGAGCGCGGAGGCTATTGATTTCTTGGACAAGCTCCTGCGCTACGACCACGCTGAGCGCATCACGGCGAAAGATGCGCAAGCGCATCCGTTCTTCGACGTGCTCAAAACGCAAAAGTAGCTACAACAAAACGGGAAGAGATATACTACGTAGAACAAAACCTAGGGAAGGAGCGCACCATCATCGTCGACGACGGTACGTCGTCGAACCTTTTACATCGGGACTATTCTTAGTACAAATTTCAATGCATTCTTACAAACATACGTAAAAATCATAAGTAAAACAGCGAATCATGGTCGTTTCATCATATCAAAAATCGTTTGCGCTTTCTCGCACATTTTCAAGTACTCGTTCTCCGGAACGCGCTTTTTGTTTGCATCGATCGTGGACATGAGGGATTTCATAGCCACGATGGCCGACGATTCTTCATTCTGGGCTTTCTTAATCGCTGCGGCGGCTTTAAGTTCTCGCATTATCGCGTATATCGTAGCCAAAATTATATTTTCGTCATAGATATGGCGAAAATTGTCTTCATCGCTCAGATCATCATCAGATAGGCCGCGGCACTCTACGAAGACACAGTCTTCGTAGGCGTCTTTAAGCACATCCAGAGAGGGAAGCGGGCAGTCATTGATGCGGAGGTATTCCATAATATGTAAACGATCGGCCTCCACTGCAGCGTGGTAGACATGCCTGTTCCATTCGCAGCCGTTATCTCTGGCGTACTTCAGACAGTCGAGATGGCCACCGCTCGCCGCTGCTACACACGTCGAATAATTCCATTCGCACCCGATTTCATGCAAATACTTTAAAATTTCAATATTTCCTTGGTAAGCTGCGCGTTCGCATGCTTGGTAGTCCGCTTTTCCACCGTGCTTGATGACGTACTTCAACATTTCAAATTCACCTTCGTCAGCCAAAGTGGCGCAAACCGATTGAGCATTATCAAATTTGACTCGTCGCTTCTCAACCAGCCATTGAACGACATCCATGTGGCCAAGTTTTGCGGCAGTCTTAAGAGCACCCGAATTAAGATAAGGCGAGGCGGTTTCTGCTAAAAGTTTCACCATATCCAATCGCCCTTTCGCAGCCGCTCTTCCGACGTTCATGTGGCCCGGCAAGATGGGCGCAAACGTATCGCAAACCCATCGAAGAACATCCATGCTCCCGGAATCACACGCGCGCGTAATCAAAATCAGCTTCTCGTGCTTCGGGACGGCAGGACAATCGTTCTCGAGGATCCATTCGCACATCTTCATGTTACCGCTTTCAACCGCGCACTTGAGCGTCTGCACGGTCATCTTGGCCTTGGTCGTCGCCTTCATTTTCTTCAATTGTGTGAAATCCCCGCTTCGCGCGACATCGTGAATCGACCGCTTCATGGTATTCGTACGCCTCGTGTCTATTCCTTCACCCACCGGCGTCGTCGCGCGTCGCGTTCTGACGCACCGTTGTATTTTTCAAAATGTGTACACAGTCTCGGCGCGCGCGAATCGACTCGAATCGAATCGCGCGACGCGACGAGACAAGACACGCGGGATGTACAAATTTCAAGTGCATTCTTACAAACATATCCAGGTACGCAAAAGTCAAAAGTAAAACAGCGAATGCCTATCTTGGTCGTTCCATGATGTCATCAAAGATCGTTTTCGCTTTGTTGCACATTTTCAAGTACTCGTTCTCGGGCAGGCGCGTCGAGTTTTCATCGATCATGGACATGAGAGATTTTATAGCCCCAAGGGTTGACGATTCTTTATTCTGGACGTTCTTGATCGCTATGGCGTGCTCAAGTTCTCGATACTTTACGAACGTTCTAGCCAGAGACATATCTTCGCAGTAGATCCTGTCGTAAAGATGTTCTTCATCGTCATCACAGTACGTGGGCTCACATTCTTCGTAACATATCTCGTAAGCGTGTTCAAGCACATCCAGATCGGGAAGCGGGCAGCCATTGATGCGGAGGTATTCCATGATATACACATGATTGCACAACAATGCAGCATGATAGACATGCCCGTTCCATTCGCAGCCGTTATCTCTGGCGTACTTCAGACAGTCGAGATGGCCACCGCTCGCCGCTGCTACACACGTCAAACAATTCCACTCGCAACCGATTTCATGCAAGTAAACTAAAATATGAATGTATCCTTGGTAAGCTGCGCGTTCGCATGCTTGGTAGTCCGCTTTTCCACCGTGCTTGATGACGTACTTCA